>OGRF01002508.1_pt1 | contig 10287 bp, 5 predicted proteins | sample 1553381 | NCBI WGS metagenome assembly OGRF01 (sample SAMEA2580060, study PRJEB22360) | human gut metagenome | biome: human gut; feature: human-associated habitat; material: faeces | place: Denmark | collected 2008/2010
GCTGCAATAATAACGATTATTGCAGCGGCCGCCGTGCTTCTTCCTCGCTCCGGCTACTATCTGACCCTGCGCAACCGCGACACCGGCGAGGTCTACGCCCGGTACAAAATGGGCGAGGGAGACCGCTTTTCCGTGACCTTTATCCATTCCGTGAACAAATACCCCCTGACCGATACCTACGAGATCGAAAACAAAACGATCTATGTGGAGGAGACGACCTATTGCTCCTTTGGCGCAGGCGTGCAGACGGAGCTCAACCCCGGCGAAACGCTTGACAAGGTCTATGTGGACCGCCCCGATTACAAGGGCTGGGCAATGGTCATCCGAAACATCCATCAGGACAGGACAAACGTCGGCTACATTGTCGGTACGGTCTCTGACCATGTACTCAATGTAAACGGCGAGGATGTCAGTCTGCGTGATTTGTGTGGAAAAAACGCGCCTGTGCGTTTTAATTACGAATTCTGGCTCGTCTGAGCGCACGGACGCTCTCAAATAGAATTAGGAGGAAATTGCATCATGGCTGAAAACGAAAAGCTCAACAATGTTGCAGTCGACAATGACGTCGGCACCATGGAAGACGTCGATGCGATCATGAAAAAGTACGACCGTGAGTCGAACACGCGCGTCTGGGAGGGGACTCCCCGCAAGATTCTGCGTGTCCTTACGGCACTGTTCGGCATTTTCCTGATCGTGATGAACATGTGGATCAAGATGGACGAGCGTGCGCGCCGTCCGCTCTTCCTCGGTCTGGTCATCATTCTCGTGTTTATCTACTACCCCATCAAGAAGGGCTCTCAGAAGGTCAACTACATGCCTTGGTACGATATCGTCATGGCGGCAGTCGGCGCGTTCTGTTTCTTCTTCTACCCCTTAAACCTTGAAAAAATCGTTACCGCCGGTACGCGAATCCAGAAGGTTTTCGTCGTGCAGATCGGCAGCGTTTCCATTCCCCTTCTGATCGTATTTGCGATCGTCGGCACTTTGATCCTCGTCGAGTGCTGCCGCCGCGTGGTCGGTATGCCGATCATCTGCGTGGCGACGGTGTTCGTGCTCTACGCCTTCTTAGGCGCGGGGAAGGACTTAAAGACCGTTATGTATAACCTCTTCTACACCACGACCGGTATCCTCGGCACCCCGATCGGCGTCTGCTCGACCTACATCGCGCTGTTCGTCATCTTCGGCGCCTTCCTGGAGGCCACGGGTGTTGCAAACTTCTTCATCGACTGCGCGAACGCGCTGGTCGGCTGGGCTTCCGGCGGTCCTGCAAAGGTCGCGGTCGTTTCCTCTGCCCTCTGCGGCATGGTCTCCGGTTCCTCCGTCGGTAACACCGTTACCACCGGTTCCGTCACCATCCCGATGATGAAGAAGACCGGTTATCCCCCGGAGTTTGCCGGCGCGGTCGAGGCTGCGTCTTCCACTGGCGGTCAGATCATGCCCCCGATCATGGGCGCTGCGGCGTTCCTGATGGCGGAAATGGTCGGCGTTCCCTATGCTGATATCATCGTGCGTGCAATCCTGCCCGCATTCCTGTACTTCCTCGGTATCTTCCTCGGCGTGCACTTCAAGGCCAAGAAGCTCGGCCTCAAGGGCCTGCCCCGCGAAGAGCTCCCCAAGTGGAAGATCCTGCTCCCGCAGATCTACCTCATCCTCCCGCTGGTCGTTCTGGTCTACATGATCATGATCGGCTTCACGATGGCCACCGCCGCCGTGTACGCGACCCTTTACTGCGTGGTCGTCGCCATGATCAGCCGTGAAGAGGGCAAGAAGAAGCTCGTCATGGCCATCCCCCTGATCCCGCTTCTGTTCATGACCCTCATGAGCCGCAGCTTCGAGCCGGGCACCTTCATGGGCGAGAACGGCAGCACGCTCTGCCTTGCCATCGCCTTCGCGCTGCTGGTTATCAACTACGCCATCAGCAAGCCCAACGTCAAGAGCCTGCCCACCATCATCGACGCGTTTGAAAACGGCGGCAAGAACTGCCTGAGCGTCGGTATCGCCTGCGGTATGGCTGGTATCATCGCCGGCGTCGTCACCATGACCGGTCTCGGCCAGGTGCTCATCGGCGCGATCGTCGGTCTGTCCAACGGTCACCTGATCATCGCTCTCGTGCTGACGATGCTCTGCTGCATCGTGCTCGGTATGGGCGTTCCCACCACCGCGAACTACATCATCATGGCCACCACCTGCGCGCCGATCCTTGCCTCCGGCATGGGTCTCGACCTGATGGCTGCCCACATGTTCTGCTTCTACTTCGGTATCGTCGCAGACATCACCCCGCCCGTTGCGCTGGCTGCCTACGCCGGTTCCGCCATCGCCAAGGCTCCCCCGATGAAGACCGCCTGGAACGCGACCCGTCTCGCAATCGCGGCGTTCATCATCCCCTACATCTTTGCTTACAATAACGCCCTGATCTTCGTTGGCAACGACGTCAAGTTCCTGAGCGTTGCCTCCATCGTCATCTCCGCGACCCTCGGTATGGCGTCTATCGCCTCCGGCCTGATGGGCTACCTGATCCGCGACATGAAGGCGATCAGCCGCGTCGCACTGGTCATCGGCGGCTTGCTGATGGTCATCCCCGGCACGGTCACTGACCTTGCGGGTCTTGCGGTGCTGGTCGTCGTCCTCGTTCTCCAGCGTATCGAGAACAAGAAGGACAAGGCGGCTGCGTCCGTGTAACGCAAAGCATCCTGCTAATGAAAAAGAGACCGCTTCGGCGGTCTCTTTTTTTGCATGTGCGCCGCTTTTCAAGCATAGACTGGAAACGACGGGAGAAAGCTTCATCAATATTACTCTTTAAGTTTGTGGCCAAAACAACGGTTCCCGGGAAATCCTCGATCCGTTGCAGCAAATAAGCGATCTCTTGATTCGAATGGCGATCATTAGAAGTGTTCGTTGAGGTTCGTTTACCGAATAAGGCATCCGCCTCATCGAAAAAGAGAATCCAATTCCGGTTTTCCGCTTGGTCGAATACATTCGCAAGGTTCTTTTCAGTCTCGCCGATATATTTGGAGACAATCATGGAAAGATCGATACGATATACATCCATCCCGTTCTTCTTGCCGATCAAGGTCGCGCAAAGCGTCTTACCCGTTCCCGGCGGGCCATAAAACAAAGTGCGGTAACCGGCCTTCAAAAAACGACTCAATCCCCAGTCCGAAAGGATGACTCGATGACCCGTAATCCAATTATTTATCTCTTCCAACTCCTCACGCACATAATAAGGCAATACGGCATCTTCCCAATTCAAAGCCGTACTAATCCGTTTGGCCGGAAAACCCATATTATAGTCCGGCTTATATTCTCCCTCAAAAGATAAACGGTACAAGAAATCCTCCGATATACGCAGTTGTCCGCTCAAGAACGGTTCACCATTCCCGGCTCCTTCCAAGCCAACGACGTGATACATATGGAACCAATGCTCCTCACGAAATAGACGAACCACTTCCAGACGGCGTTCCACACGATCGCCCGCCAACAGGAAAACGGCCGTCTCGCCCGTTGGCAAGAATCCTCCGTGCGATAGTCCTTTCCAACCGCCAAATTCCGTATAAGGACGGTCAAAATTCTTATTATGCACAAAGAAAATATCCAACACCTGCGGAGAAAGATGAGGCATTAAGGCCAACATCAACACCATCCACTCATCGAAAGTAGGATCGACCTGTTCCGGCAACAACGCCTTCCAAAGCGGTCCTGCCTTCGGGAGTGCGATATCATAGACGGAAGATAAATCGCACTCCTGCCGGAAATACAAACGAATAGAGACATCCAATACCCGCTGGAACCAATCGATCCACTCGTTCATAAGACAGAAGCAGCTTTAGCGCCCATCACATCCGCCTCGTGTTCCAAGGATAAATCATCGTTAACGGCCATTCCACCTACCTCGGTAGTAGGCTGCACACGTCCCTCTGCTTGCTGGATGACGTGTGTCAACTCATGTCCCAATAGCTGCTGTCCGGCAGACGTATCCGGTTTGAATTGTCCCGGGGCGAAATGGATATCCGTACCTTGCGTATATGCCAAAGCCCCAACCTCCGGCGCTTTCGATGAATCCGGGTGTACACGTACCGAAGAGAAATCCGTCCCGAAGGAAGACTCCATGCCTTGGATTACATAATCCGGAATCCCTGTCTGGTTCTTCGTTTGCCGTTGGGCCACAAATTTTCCTTGAAGAAGCTCATCCTCATCTTCCACATCCCGCTGAACGGCGAACTTACCTTGCTGCAAATCATCCTCATCCATCGCGTCACGTTGCATAGTTTCCACCATTTTAGCCTGCAAGACAGATTGTACCCGATTATCTTCCATCAATTGTGTTGATTCACCTTTACGGTTTTGAAAGACCTGCGAAGGTCCTTCTTGAATCTGTATCCGATCCGCATTCATAATGTTATCATTTAATAGTATTTTACCGCCACTTTACTCTAAGCATTTTTTCCATCCATGGAGCTTTAACGAGCTTGAAGTTCCAAGGAAGCGAGTCTAATAAGATGTCAAAAGGCTTCTCCTCGACCGTTAGCATCCAATTATCCTCTTCCATTTTTAACATTCCCTTTCTCTGGATAAAAGTTTTTTGAAAACCTTCCCAGCTTGTATGCCTCATCTTGTCCCAATTCATAAGTACCGCTTTCTTCAATTGTTCCATGATCTCCAATTCATTCTCGGTTAAATCACACGAGCGAGGAAGCGGTTCCGGGCTGTTGTCATAGCCCGTCAAGACTTTGTTTAAGAATAATTCTGACTCCGGAATTTCCTTCTCATCCGTCACAAAACATTGGGACACAAAAATAGCTTTCACTTGGCATTCTTTCGATTTAAAGTCACGCCTGTCATCACTCAAGTAGCCTAACCGATTAAAAAGCATTGGCAGGTAGACGGCTATGATCACTAGGCCCGCATTGTCAATAGACACGCCATGGTCTTTTAACTGGCCATTCAAAACGTTCATATTCATATTATTTTTAAGTTGATATATAAAAACTGACAATTCAGGTAAATTAGTTATATGTCGCCCTATAAAAGTCTCGATCTTACGTAATTCCTCCTCTGGCACAGACTCCCTCAAACGCTGCCAAAAGAGGAACAACAATCCATCCTTGGAATAATTCCGGTAAACGTTGCCGGAAAGAGCCTGTAACCACCCCAACCAAAGGTTCTCTTCCAACCCGAAGCTATTGAGACGAAACAAGCGGATTACCTCCTCTACAAGTAAGCGCAAAGCGGGAGTCGCCCCTGTATATAATTCCTCCAATAATTCCATTTTTTTGGAATTGGACGGATAGATAGCGGGAAAAGCAGTACGGATGGGAAGCTCGGGCGCTTTCCCCGGTTTCGTGCCCAGTAAAGCATCCATGGTACGTGTAAACGCATCCATATTCTCCAACATACACTCATGCAATAACAAGCGCAGCCGAGCAGCATCTCCAAATGTACGATTCTCTTTTACATTCGTAAGGTATTGGATCAAGGATACCTGATTCGGAAAAGCCAGACCGTATTCACGGATGACAAGCAGTAATAAGGAAGCGAAGATACGAGCGGCCTCTATCGGTTCTTCCACCCTTATTCCGGATGAAGGAATATCCTTCAATTGCCGTAATTGGTCCAGTAAGACTTTCGGGTTCGTCTTCTCCAAGTCCCTCACGTACTCGAATAGATCGCCCAGCGGTTCATCGGCACGGCCCGTGATTATAAATTGCCCGAACCGATAGGCTTTCCTCTCCTCATTCAACCAAACAGAGAATAAAGGCTCGGGAGATTCCTTATCCATATCCTCGTACAGCAGATCTATTATCTCACGTAACTCTTCCGGGATCCATGGATGTTCCCCATGTGTTCCCTCATGGAAATAGGAGATCAGCTCCCGCACCGTGATATTATAATGGGCAGAGAACTGTCCCAACACCGAACGTACGAATTGTTTCCGGCTAAAAGCGGACAATGGCGCACTAAACAGCACCAGAAAGATAAATTCCCATTTCAACAGCCGGAACTCGTCACCCACCCTTCCTTCCAAACGCCCTTGCTCTTTCCCCTTATCCAGCGTCTGGGCATACCGTATAATGAAATGGCTTTCCACCGGAACGGTTTGCTCGACCACCGAATAGATTTGCTCCTCGCGCAAGAAACGGATAAAGCAACGGCACAAGCCGGGATTAGACAACCGATCTTTCAAATCTTCCGGGTAATAAACGGATATACCGGCGGGAGAATCATCGATAGCATTCAAGTACAAAGCAATGATCAATTCCCGAACGGCTGGATAAGCCGTTAGCAGTCCACTAGCCAAGGTACGGTAAAAATATCCCAACAACTCCATCACCGTCAGATTATAATGCGCCGCCAACTCCTTTAACACGGAGAAAGCGAACTGATGGCGGGAATATACGCTTCCACTTCTACCGAGAATAACCTCGAAGATAAACACCCATTTCAGCACCCGGAAATCATTCCCGGCTTTCCCTTCGAGCATGCCCAATTCCTTCTCCTTATCCAACGCTCTCGCATAGTCGATGACAAACGGACTCTCCGCAGGGATCACCTGTTCCACGATCAGGTAAATCTGTTCCTCATTATACCCGGATAAGAAAGTCAAGCTCTTCTCCCGCCGCACGAGCAAAGCCTTCAATTCTTCCAGAGAAAAAAGAGAGAAATTTTTAGTGAATTCCTTTTCCGATAATGTCTCTAGCCGGATATCCTTCAAAAGCGACAGTAACTCGGGCATGAACAAGCGGGTAGAGGCGAACTTATCTAAATCATACGTCAGCATCCCCAGTAAATCCACAAAATAAATGGAATAATAGCCGGATAATTCCCGCAGTGCGTACGTCACCATTTGTTTCCGGTTGAAATAGCCTTGATCCTGAGATAATAAATATCCCCATAGGATTATCCAGATAGCGTTTCTGTAATCATTCTTCCCTATCTCCGGACGCTTTATCTCGGGATAAGAGTCTTGCAAGAAACGGGCATAAGCGTTTATAAACGAGCTTTCCGAGGGTACCACCACATGTACCAAACGTTCTTGATAGATATCATCCAATTGAAAGACTAGACGTTTACGAATGGTAAGCGCCTTTCCCTTCTCACGCAGGAAATGACTTAATTCTATCGAAGATGTTCGTACTAATTTATCCAGAAGCTCCGGTAAGGTGAGTCGCTCCTCTTCCAGCCAAGGCCAATACCCGTGCGACATATAATAGGTAAATACTTCCAGCCAAGATTGCCTGATGGGAACAACTGCTATTCGGTCTGGATGCTCTTCTTTACTTCGCAAATAAGAAGCGAAAGTCTCGTCCAGTCTCTCCGCCAGTCTACGGGGGAATTGCTCATAGAATTCATCTTCTTCTAGCTCACCTAGATCCAAATCTAAACTCTCGATCCGGATCAACTCATCTTCCGTATCATAACGGCTTAAAATCTCATCCACGATCCCTTCTAAAGAGGTTCGGTTAAAGGTATCCCAACGACCATATAAATCATGAACGAAAGGTTCCCAATCCGCAACTAAATCTAGTTTTAAGGTGCCTATTGTTATCATATGGTTTGCAGGGTATTTCAGTCTTTATTAGATGCATGCAATATCCATATTATTCTTCGATTAAACAAGTATTATCCAGATTCTTTTCCACAAAAACATATAAAAGTTGATTGTGCCAGAATAAAACTTATGCGTACCTATAGGTAAACCTGATCGGTACCTATTCTATTCTTAAATTATCGCCACTGATTTTACAATCAGCGGCGGCATTTGTATATTCAGCGGCTGTGAATATAAATTCAGCGCCGCCAAATTAAGAAATAGAGCTTATCCGACAAAGAATATATAGGCTCTTGGAGAAGTATTTCCTAGGGAGAGAAGCGTTTTTCCTCCAACAGAGAGAGATATCAAAGATATTTACGTAAATTTGCCATTCAGTTACAATTTATCAACCTAAATTCTTTATTTACATGGAATCTGTAATGAAAAAAACAGCCGCCACAAGCTTGTTAGCCTCTTGTGCGGTATCGCTGGCCTTGTTTTCCTCTTGTGCCAGTCAAGAACAAAACACACTTACTCCCGAGGAAATCGCTGACGGATGGGTCCTGCTTTTTGATGGAAAGACATTGGATGGTTGGAAAGATTACAACGGGACTACATTGACACAGCCTTGGCATGTAGTGGATGGTTGTATCCAAGCCAAAGGTGATGGCAGCGACGCTAGTGGCTACATCGTAACCGATAAAGAGTATGAGAACTTCGAGCTTTCTTGGGACTGGAAATTGTCCAAGGGGGGCAATAGCGGTATGTTGTACCACGTGGTAGAGCGTCCCCAATACGCTGTTCCTTACGTAACAGGGCCGGAGTATCAATTGATCGACGAGCCGAACTTCCCGGAGCCATTGGAAGAGTGGCAGAAATTAGGCGTAGATTACGCGATGCACTTGCCGGATAAATCCAAGATGAAGGTGAATCCGCAAGGCGAATGGAACAACTCCAAGATCGTATTCGATAACGGACATGTGGAACATTGGTTGAACGGACAAAAGATCGTTGAGTTCGAGGCATGGACAGACGATTGGCACGCTAAGAAAAATAGCGGTAAATGGGCCAACGCACCGGAATACGGATTGGCGAAAAAAGGTGTGCTTTGTTTGCAAGATCATGGTTATCCCGCATCTTTCCGTAACTTGAAGATCAAGGAACTTCCCCGTAAGACCGGTAAGGAAGTGAACTTGTTCAACGGCGTGGATTTGACGGGATGGGAACCATACGGTACGGAGAAATGGTACGTAAAAGACGGCTTATTGGTCTGCGAAAGCGGTCCCGACAAACAATACGGTTATCTCGCTACCCGTGATTATTACGATGATTTCGATCTAACCGTAGAGTTCAAGCAAGAGGCTGACGGAAACTCCGGCGTATTCATCCGCTCTTTCGTAGAGGAAGGCGTGAAAGTAAACGGCTGGCAGGTAGAAGTAGCTCCGAAGGGTCACGATACAGGTGGTATCTATGAGTCGTACGGACGTGGCTGGCTGGTTCAGATTCCGGACGAGAAAGAGAATATATTGAAAGAGGGCGATTGGAACACGATGCGTATCAAGGTACAAGGCGACAACGTACAGACTTGGCTGAACGGACAGGAAATGGTAAACTTGAATGACGAGAAGATCGGAGCCGGCAAAGGCCGCATCGCCCTTCAGATTCACGACGGTGGAGGCATCAAGGTTCTTTGGCGTAATTTAAAACTTACGACATTATAATAGAACGAAACTAGATTATAAACCCAATAAGGTGTTTCAAAAGAAGTCTTTTTGAAGCACCTTATTTTTATCATTGATAACACGCTCTTTTATCACTGGATTTTATGAATAAACTTATCTTTACAGCTATCCTTTCGGGATTTGCCGGTCTCTACGCCATGGGCCAGAACGAGATCCGGCTTATGGACATGGACCTAAATAAATCCTACCAAACCTACGGTGGCGCCGTCAAAGGGAAATCAGTTACCAACGAGCCCGCCTCCATACAAGGAAAAACGTATGATGACGTGATCGGGGTACAAGCCAAAAGCCATATCAAGATCGATTTACACAAGAATGCGTCACGCTTTCAAGCACAGGTCGGGATCGCCGACTCACATATCGATTATACAGATAAAAGCCTCACGGTTATCCCTTTTGTTGACGGAACGAAAATGTATTTCGATACCCGAAAAAACGCCAAGACATTTGTTGGTCTAGAAGGTAAAGACGGAAAGGTACATCCGGGCTCGGTCTTATTTATCTTGAAAGGAGATGACAAGGAGCTTTATAACAGCGGTATCGTCAAACTTGGCGACGCCCCGAAAACAATCGATATCCCCCTAAATGGCATAAAGATATTGGACCTTATCGTAGAGCCTACCGACGATGGCCCCAGCGGAGATCATGCCTTATGGATCACGCCCCAAATAGAGTATATGGAGATCATCCCCTCGATCATCTCCACAAGCTATCAAGGGAAAGGGCCGGAGGTATCATCCGGTACGGAGAAGAAATTACTTGATAAAATCAAGCGATTGCCCCAACAAGGGCTTCCTTTGGAAAACACCTCTTTCGACTGGCTTTTACAACCCTCACGATCCAAAGCCGGCATATATGCGACTCCCGATGGCAAAAGCATCTTATTGTCAAACGGAATGGTAGCACGTATGTTCCGTGTCTTGCCCAATCTCTCCACTCTAGATATCTTTAACCGGATGACCGGAGAAAGTATGCTTCGTGCCGTAAGTAGCGAAGGCAGTTTGACGATTGACGGGA
>OGRF01002511.1_pt1 | contig 10282 bp, 9 predicted proteins | sample 1553381 | NCBI WGS metagenome assembly OGRF01 (sample SAMEA2580060, study PRJEB22360) | human gut metagenome | biome: human gut; feature: human-associated habitat; material: faeces | place: Denmark | collected 2008/2010
AAGCCTGCGCGCCGATACTACCGAAGGTTATTATTTAATTCCGGAAAGCGGCAAGCGCGAACGCCTGCCCAAACGCTTCAATATGCAGGCGGCAGAAGAAATTTTAAGCGCCTGGCTGCACGAAAAAGCAGGCGGCTGGCAGATGGAGAGCAGCGAAACAGAAGTTATCAGCCGTGAATATTTCCGCACGGTGCACGGATATTATGATACCGGCGAAATTATTTACCTGCGTATGCAGCTTAAACCCGGCATTTTGTATAAAATTACCGGCAGGGAGGTGGCATTTTGAAACAGGCAAATTTAGGACTGATATTTTTCCCGGCTTTTGACTGGATGATCAGCCCCGGGCACCCGGAGCGCCAGGAAAGGCTGTTATATACGCGCGACCAGCTGACGGAAGAAGGTTTGTTTGACCGTCCGGAAATACGCGAATACCGCCTGCGCATGGCGGAAATTAACGATTTGCAGCGCGCTCATGTCGGCGTTCCTTCAATAGCCAAACTGATTACGCCTGCACATCTTGCCTCTGCCGGAGGGTGCATGACGGCGGCCGACGCTGTAATGAGCGGCGAAGTTAAGCGTGCGTTTGCACTTGTACGCCCGCCGGGACACCACGCCATGCGTATTGTGCATGGCATCCGCGGTTTCTGTACCATTAATATTGAAGCCGTAATGGTTGAATATTTGCGGAGCCGCTACGGCATTAAAAAAATTGCCGTTGTCGATACGGACGTACACCACGGCGACGGCAGCCAGGATATTTTTTACCACGACCCCAACGTGCTTTATATTTCATTCCATCAGGACGGGCGCACGCTGTACCCGGGCACGGGCTTTCCGGATGAAGCAGGCAGCCCGGCGGCGTGGGGCTATAACATCAACCTGCCGCTTTTACCCGGCAGCGGCGATAAGGAAATACACCGCCTGTTTGACGGGCTGATAAAACCGATACTGGACGATTTTGAACCGGAACTCATTATTAATTCTGCGGGGCAGGATAACCATTTCAGTGACCCGCTTGCTTCCATGAGCGTTACGGCGCACGGTTATGCGGCACTGGCAGATAAGCTAAAGGCGGATATTGCCGTTTTGGAAGGCGGCTATTCTATCGAAGCGGCGCTGCCCTATGTTAATACCGGCATAATTCTTGCCATGGCAGAGATGGATTACAGCAAGGTTATTGAGCCGGACATCAGCGCCCTGCGCAGGCCCGATCCGCGCTGCATGACGCGCGTGGAGCAGCTCATTGAGCAGGTGGGCAATATCTGGCGTACGCGCAGGGAAGTTGGCAGAATGCTGCTTGATAAATGCGGCGGCAAATGGCAGCGGCGCAAAGGAATTTATTATGACGAAGAAGGCATCCGCGAGGAGCAGCTGGAAACGGCGCACTACTGCAAAAACTGCAGCGGTTATATAACTGTTGCCACTAATGCGCGCGGCACCCGTTACGGCGACCAGAGCGCTTATGTTGTATGCCTTTTGCGCGATACCTGTGAAAACTGTAAAAAAGCGGCTTATGATGACGCACTGCGCGCCAAACAAAGCTGTGAATATAAATATATTTTATTGCAGCACCCCGATACGGGCGTTGTGGAAACAATTTAACGGAAGATTGGAGTTTATAAAGTGAAAGAAATTGTAATAGCTACAAGCAACCCGGGCAAACTGGAAGAATTTAAGGAAATGTTAAAAGATATGGAGGTTGAACTGCATTATCTTGCCGAATGGCCAGGCATTGAAGCACCGGAAGAAAACGGGCGCACCTTTGCCGCCAATGCACGTTTAAAAGCAACGTACTATGCCAAGGCAACCGGCATGACCTGCATTGCCGATGACAGCGGGCTTGAAGTGCAGGCGCTGGACGGCGAACCTGGCGTGCGCAGCGCGCGCTACGCCGGCGAAAAGGCAACCGACAAGGAAAACAACGATTTACTTTTGGCAAACATGAAATTGCAGGTTAAACGCACCTGCCGTTTCCGCTGCGCTTTGTGCGTGGCCGACGCCGCAGGCAAGGTGCTTGTGGAAACGGACGGCATCTGCGAAGGCATGCTGCTGCACGAACCTTTGGGCAATAACGGCTTCGGGTATGACCCGCTCTTTTGGTCTACCGAGCTGCATATGGGCCTTGGCGAAGCAACGCCGGAAGAAAAAAATAAAATCAGCCACCGCGGCAAAGCCGTTAAAAAACTTATTGCCAACTGGAAGAAAATAAAATGAAAATAGGTTTAACCGGAGATACTCACGGAAGCATGCAGAACCTGCGCCGCGTTATTGCCGCTGCCCCGCCGGTTGAACAGTGGCTGCATACTGGCGATTACGCGCGTGACAGCCTGTACCTTAAAAGCCAGACCGGGCTTGAGGTAACGGCTGTGTGCGGCAACTGCGACGCGGGCGAAACGGATTTTAACGTAGACGAATTTTTATATTTGCAGGGCTTTAACATCTGGCTGGCGCACGGTCACCGCTATCTGCACGGCGGCAGCCCGCAGGAACTGGTGTGGTGGGCGCACCGCCTGGAGGCGGACATTGTTGTTTTCGGCCATACGCATGTGCCGCTTGTAAAATGGTACGGCGATGTGCTTTTGGTGAACCCCGGCAGCCCTTCGCGCCCGCGCAGCATGGACGGGCCTACCTTTGGCGTGCTGACGCTTAACGAAGGTGAAAAACCGTCCGCAGAAATAATACGCCTTGCAAAGCTGTAAATTAAATGCTTGCTCTTTTAAAAACAAAGTGTATAATATAAATATATAGTATACACTAAATAAAAACAGAGGGGAGTAATTTGTTATGTCTTTTGTAGAAGATGCGTTGAAGTTTCATGCTGAACATAATGGCATGCTTGCTGTGGCAAGCAAGGTGCCGCTTAATAACCGCGAGGATTTGGCACTGGCTTATACGCCGGGCGTTGCCGAACCCTGTAAAGCCATTAAGGAAAATAAAGAACTTTCTTTTGAATATACCTGCCGCGGCAATACTGTTGCCATTGTAAGCGATGGCACGCGCGTGCTGGGGCTTGGCGATATAGGCCCGGAAGCGGCAATGCCTGTTATGGAAGGCAAGGCCGTGCTGTTTAAAACCTTTGGCGACGTTGACGCCATTCCTATCTGCATTGACACCAAAGACCCGGAAGAAATTATTGAAACGGTACGCCGTTTGCAGCCGACTTTTGCAGGCATTAACCTTGAAGATTTTTCTTCGCCGAAATGCTATGAAATTGAAGACCGCCTGCGCGAAATCTGCGACATTCCGGTATTCCACGATGACCAGCACGGCACTGCCATTGCGTGCCTTTCTGCCGTTATGGGCGCTTTGCGTTACGTAAAAAAAGATATTAAAGACGTTAAAGTTGTTGTAAACGGCTGCGGCGCCGCCGGTTCTGCCATCGGCAGGCTGTTTGTAAGCATGGGCTTTCCGAATGTAATTATGGTGGAACGTGTGGGCGCTTTGTATAAAGGCATTGATGCCAAGCTGGATAAAATTCAGCGTTACCTTTCGGAAGTTACCAACCCGAACATGGAAAAGGGCACGCTGGCAGATGTTGCCAAAGGCGCGGATATTTTAGTAGGCGTATCCGGCCCGAACCTGTTTACCAAAGAAATTATTGCCAGTATGGCTGATAAAGCCATTGTTTTTGGGCTTGCCAACCCTGTGCCGGAAACAAGCTATGAAGCCGCCATTGCAGCGGGTGCGGCAGTTGCCGGTACCGGACGCAGCGACAGCCCGAACCAGGTTAACAATGTAACGGTGTTCCCGGGTGTGTTCCGCGGCGCCATTGATGTGCGCGCAAGAGCTATTAACGAAGAAATGAAGGTTGCAGCGGTTTACGCCATTGCCAACCTTATTGACGAAAAAGACCTGCGCGCCGATTACGTTGTGCCGGACGCTTTTGACCCGCGCGTTGCGCCTGCCGTTGCCGCAGCGGTTGCCAAAGCCGCTATGGAAACGGGCGTAGCCCGCGTAAAAGTTGACCCTGAAGTTGTACGCGCCAATGCTTTAAAACGCATTGGCAGATAAGGAGCGGCCATGCGCGAATTAAATGTTAAAGAAATTACGGCAGCCGTTGCCAAACTGTGCTGCGACGCCTGCTACTATCTGCCGCAGGATTTGCTGGAAAAATTTAAAGCCTCCCGCGATACGGAAGAATCGCCGTTAGGCAGGGAGGTTTTGGAAACCATTATTGAAAACGCGGAACTTGCCGCGCGTAAAGCTGTGCCCCTGTGCCAGGATACCGGGCTTGCTGTGGTGTTTCTGGAAATAGGGCAGGAAGTGCATTTTACCGGCGGCGCGCTGGAAGAAGCCGTTAACGCCGGTGTGGCAGAAGGCTACACCAAGGGCTATCTGCGCAAATCTTCCGTTGACGACCCGCTGTTTGAACGCAAAAATACGCAGGATAATACGCCTGCCATTATTCATACCCGCCTTGTGCCGGGCGATAAAGTAAAAATTACCGTTGCACCCAAAGGCTGCGGCAGCGAAAACATGGGCGCCATGAAAATGTTAAAGCCTGCCGACGGAGTGCAGGGCGTAATTGATTTTGTGCTTGATACCGTGCGCAAAGCAGGCCCGAACCCCTGCCCGCCGGTAACGGTTGGCATCGGTATCGGCGGCAATATGGAAAAATGCGCGCTTCTGGCCAAATATTCGCTGACGCGCCCCATCGGTGAGCATAACAGCGACGAACGCTATGCAAAACTGGAAGAAGAACTTTTAGAGCGCATTAATAAAACTGGCATCGGCCCTGCGGGGCTTGGCGGCACAACCACTGCCGCTGCCGTAAATATCGAGTACGCACCGACGCATATCGGCGCGCTGCCGGTGGCCGTAAACCTTAACTGCCACGCTGCACGCCGCGCGTATGCCGTATTGTAAGGGGGCGCAGAAATGACAGACGCAAAAATTAAACACATTACCACGCCCTTAACGGCAGAAACCATAAAAGACCTGCACGCCGGTGACGTTGTGCGCATAACCGGCCCTGTTTACACCGCGCGCGATGCTGCGCACAAACGCATGACGGAAGCAATGGCCGAAGGCAGGCCGCTGCCGTTTGACATTAAGGGGCAGGTTGTTTATTACGTTGGCCCTTCGCCAACCAAACCGGGCGAAATTGTTGGCAGTGCCGGGCCGACCACCAGCGGGCGCATGGATAAATATACGCCGGCGCTGATTGCCGAAGGCATGCGCGGCATGATTGGCAAAGGCCTGCGCGGCAAAGAAGTTGTTGAAGCCTGCGTTAAATACGGCGCAGTGTATTTTGTAGCCGTTGGCGGTGCGGCGGCGGTAATTTCCCAGTCCATTAAAGGCGAAGAAATGATTGCCTATGAAGATTTGGGGCCGGAAGCCATCCGCCGTTACGAGGTGGAGGATTTTCCTGCTATTGTGTGCATAGATGCCGAAGGCAACGATTTTTACAAAGTCGGCATTGCCAAATACAGCAAGGAATAACAGCATATTAAACAATAAACCGGCTTTGGCCGGTTTTTGTTTTTGCGTAAATTAAGCGCGCCAATAAAATGTTAATTTATTTACAATTTGTAATAAAATTTGCTGCACGCGCCATAAAGCGTAAACAAAGCCGTAAAAATTGTAAAATTTTGTTGACAATATCTTGCGATTGCTGTATTATAATTTCATCTTAACAAACACACTCTTATCGAGAGCGGTTGAGGGACAGGCCCAATGAAACCCGGCAACCAGGCTGTGCCATGGTGCTAACTCCTGATAGATGAGAGGAAAGTAAAGTATATGCTCTTTCCTCGGAAAGAGCTTTTTTATTGCTTTCGTTATTGCCAGTAAGTAGTGTGTAAAATTTAAAAGGAGAGATGTAAAGATGAAAAAAATCCTGTTAGTCCTTTGCTCCGTTCTGGTGCTGGCTCTTTTAATTGCCGGCTGCGGCGGCAGCGAAACCAAATCCGAAGGCGGCAAAACCGTGTTGAAAGTTGGCGCAACCCCGGTGCCCCATGCAGAACTTTTGAACTTTGTTAAACCGCAGCTTGCCAAAGAAGGCGTTGACCTGCAAATTATCGAGTTCAGCGATTATGTAAAACCGAACCTTTCTTTAAACGACAAGGAAATTGACGCTAACTTCTTCCAGCATATTCCTTATCTTGAAGAATTTGCCAAAGAACGCAACATGCCGCTTGTTACCTTAACCAAAGTTCATATCGAACCGATGGGCATTTATTCCACAAAATACAAATCTCTTGACGAACTGCCGCAGGGCGCAAAAGTTGCTATTCCTAACGACCCGACCAACGGCGGCCGCGCACTGATGCTTCTGCAAAGCGCCAACCTTTTAAAACTTAAAGACGGTGTAACCATTACCGCAACCCCCGGCGACATTGTAGACAACCCAAAAAATATTGAAATTGTGGAAATCGAAGCAGCTCTCCTGCCGCGTTCCATGAACGATGTTGATTATTCCGTAATCAACTCCAACTTTGCAATGGAAGCAAAACTGAACCCGGTTAAAGATTCCCTCTTTACCGAACCTAAAGAATCTCCGTACGCTAACGTAGTTGCAATCCGCAAAGGCGATGAAAACCGCCCCGAACTGCAAAAACTGGCTAAAGCCCTCACCAGCCCCGAAGTTAAAAAATTCATTGAAGAAACCTACAAAGGCGCTGTTGTACCGGCATTTTAATTGCTGTTAAAATTTTAAAAGCTAATAAGCTAAAACGTACAATAAAAATCCCACGGAATTTTCCGTGGGATTTTTGCGTATATGTGCCCAAGAAGGTTTTATGTTATAATAAAAAGTAAGATTAGAATGTTTTGAGCGGTTGAGCAAGAAGGTTATATATTATGAAAACAAACAAAAAACTTTTAAGTTTAATAGCTTTAAGCCTGCTTTTAGCAAAGCCATATAACGTATTTGCGGCTGACACCGATAGTTTTAGGACGGACGAATATAAAGCTATGGGCGAAAACGTGCTTGATTTGATTAATGCTGCTGGTGCTTATGCCCAGGGTTACACCGGCAAAGGCGTAACAGTTGGCGTTCCTGATGCAGGTACTGTTAATTTCAGCCATCCGGAATTTAGCGGCAAAACCGGCAGTGGCGTAGTATTTGATGAATTAGAAAGCTCTGATGTTCCGTTGACATGGGAAGAAATTGGACATCCAACGCATGTAGCCGGTATAGCAGCGGCAGATAAAAACGGTTTTGGTATGCACGGTGTTGCCTACGATGCTGATATTGCTAGCAGTTCGGTTATTGGGCATTATTATGGCGATGGATGGTTTGAATTTGGTAGTAGTTTTTATGATTATTATTTAACTAATCCCGATATAAAAATAATCAATAACTCGTTAGGATCTGAACTCTATTTATTAGATGAAAAAGATTTTAACGAAGGAATAGCGTATTTTCAAAGTGATGTTGGTAATATTGAGATAGAAAAAGCAGTTAATAATAATAAATTGCTGATATTTGCTGCTGGTAACAGTGGGCATTTAACAGCATTAATCGAAAATAATTTTGATGTTTTAACAGGAGATAAGGCTTTTAACGATAATATCATCACGGTAATGGCAGCCAAGGCAAACAGTTTTAAAAAGAATAATAACGGCGGTTTTGATGTAGAAAGCGACGCTATAGCGATATTTTCTGACCTTGCCATGTATAACGAAGATACAACCTTAAGCGCGTCAGGATGGAATATCAATTCTGCTAATGCAGACTTTGCAGCCAGCGGAGAATATTATTCTTCTAGTTACGGTACATCTATGGCAGCGCCAATAGTTACTGGCGTAGCTGCGCTTGTGCAGCAGGCGTTTCCGTATTTAGGCGGAAAGCAGATTGGCGATGTGCTTTTAAGCACGGCTAATAATAATATAGCTAATGACAGTGGTTATTTTGTAACCAGTCAATCGGACTACGATGAGGATGATGATGAGGTTTTAAGTTTAAATATTTTATATACTGGTAGTGTTGATTCAAGCAACGTAGAGAATGATATTTTTAAATATTTTGATAGCCATAGAGATAGTTTTATATCGTTTGTGGCGCAAAGCGAAGATGATTATAGGGAATTATTAGATATTGATGATAAAAATGAGTTAATGGAGTATTTAAAAAATAAAGAAATTGGTTACGATGTTTATAATAACGTCCCATTAGACGTTATCTTCGGGCAGGGCATAGTCGATGCAGGAAAAGCCGTTAACGGCTTAGGCGCGATAAACGTGCGGCGCTTGGATAAGAGTGATATCAGTGAAAATTATACTGTGCAAGGAAGGTCTGAAAAACAGGCGTTATATACAGTTGATACGCAGGGTTATAATTCTGTTTGGAGCAACGATATATCAGAAATCCGCGCAGGGTATATTGCCGAAAATCCGCTGACAGGTAAAAGCAGTGTAGACGATACATATAATAGTGGTTATGATGAAAATTCTAATGATTTTAATGAAAAATTTGCAGGCTTAACAGATTTGCACGACCGCTGGGTATTTTATACAACTAATAATTTTGATGATAACCCTGTTGATAGTGAAGATTATAACTGGATGGTTAATCATTATATACAGCAGTACAACAAACAAGTTGCAGCTTCCGGGCTTGCCGGTTTGCACGCAGGGTTATATAAAACCGGTGATGGCATTTTAGCACTGACGGGCGATAACACCTATAAAGGTGCGAGCATTGCCGCAGGCGGCACTTTGCAGATTGACGGCAGCGTAGCAGGCGATGCATACAGCGAAGGTGCAGGCACCATTGCAGGCAGCGGAACGATAAATGGAGATTTGTACAACAACGGCGTTGTTGAAGCAGGCAGCTGGGGCGCAGTTTTTGATGAAGAAACAAACAAGCCAATGCAATTAAGTGTCGGCGGCGATTTTACTGGTGATGGCGTAATTGCCGTTAATACGGACGGTACAAACTATGCCCAAATTGCCGTAACAGGTGATGTCGATGTAAGCGGCATGAGCCTGAAAGCAGGTGCTTTTGCCGCACCGGGCGTAACAGGCACGATTTTAACGGTTGGTAAAAACGATGATAATTCTATCTTAAAAACTTTAGCAATAACTGATACGGAAAACAGCATAACCGGTGTGGAAAGTTTAAATACTGATTTCAGCGGCATGTTAAACGGCAAAGTAACAAACACTGGTACTAAATTAGAACTTACAACATCAATCAGCAATAACGCCGGTATTAACGGTGCGCGCTTTAACGCCTTTAACAGCTTATACAACAACTTAACAAAAGCAGAACAGCAAGAAATGTAGCGTTTGTATGCGCTGAATAACGGCAGCTTAAATAATGCGGTCAACGAACTGAGCCAAAGCGAAAGCATGCACCTGGAACTTGCTCGTGACGCCATCCAAAACCGCGATGTGCGCCAGGCAGTAAGCCGCCAGCAGCACCTTGACCGTGACGAAGGTTTGTGGGCAATCACCGGCAAAAACTGGGGTGAAACGGACGGAGGCATTACCCGCCACAGCTATAACATCACATTAGGTAAAGATTTTTATAACAGCGATAGCGCTTACTCAGGCGCATTGTTTGCCTACAGCGATAACAGCATAGGCGGCAACAATGACGACGGCGAATACAAAAACTACAGCCTCGGCATCTACGGCGGCAGTAAAAACAGCCCTGGCACAGTAACAGGCTATGTAAGCTACGGCGTGCAGGACAACGAACTCACAAGAAACATTAGCAGTGCATTCAGCCACAGCGGTATGGGCAGCAAGCTGGAAAGCGACTATGGCAGCAGCGTAATCGGAGTTGGCGCAAAATACGCCTACGATTTACACTACGGCAAAGAAGGCTGGCACGTAAGCCCCTATGCGGCACTGGATTATGCACATTACAAACAGGACAGCTTTACTGAAAGCGGCAGCGTGTTTGACGTGCACAGCGGTGGCTTTAGTAATAACTACTTAACAGGCGAACTCGGCTTTGATTTTAGCCGTGAGGAAGACAACGGCAAATATGGCTTTAGCCTGGCATACAAGCGCATATTAGACGGAGATACGCTTGACGCAGACTTTGCCTTTGCCAAAGGCGGCAATAGTTTTGGCGTGCAAAGCATTGACGGCAGCAAAAACCACATAGTAGCCTCTGCCTATATCAGCACTAAGCTAAGCGATAAATGGGAAATAGGCGGCACGATGCTGCACGACTGGAGCAGCACCGACCGTGACTTAAGCGCGGCAGTAAACATTAATTATTATTTTTGATTGATGATATATAATTGAAAACATTTAATCAGATGAGCCCTGTGCGGTAAGCATGGGGCTTTTACTTATGTAAATTTAACCCCGGCGTTTT
>OGRF01002516.1_pt1 | contig 10258 bp, 5 predicted proteins | sample 1553381 | NCBI WGS metagenome assembly OGRF01 (sample SAMEA2580060, study PRJEB22360) | human gut metagenome | biome: human gut; feature: human-associated habitat; material: faeces | place: Denmark | collected 2008/2010
GAACGATCCGGAAGATCCAGATTATCCATATCCTCAGGCATACCGTTTACAATCGGCAAACCCAGATTCTTCTCCGGTTCCTGATAATAAGGACGGCCAAACACACGGCAAAGATAGAAGTACATCATGCCGCGCATATAATAAGCCTCGCCCAACTTCTGATCCAACTCAGCAGACTCGCCCTCATTAATCATCTTCATCAAAGAACTAGTCTGTGAGATGATATTATAGGCACTGTTCCAAACCGTAGTAAGACCACCATTATTTACCGTATGCTGATAGGTAAAATAAGTACCGAACGGATTGGTTGTCGGTTTATCCTTACAAACGTTATCCCCCGGGAACTCACCACAATAATGCAAGTGTTCGGATGCCTTTTTCAGTTTTGCGTAACAACCGTTTAGCAAAACATCCACCGCGGCATCTTTGTCCTCCATGATCTTGTCTTCCGTGTACTTATCGTAAGGTAGACGTTCGATATCACAGCTTGTTATGAACGTGGCCGCTGCCGCAAGAGCCACTATAGCGATTTTTTTCATTATGATTCCTTTAATTAAAATGTAACATTTAGACCAAACATGAATTTACGAGCTTGTGGGTACGGAGAGATCGCCACACCAACCGAGCCTGCCTTGTATTTATTGCCAACCTCAGCCGGAAGTTCCGGGTCAACTCCGGAGAAACCAGAAAGGACAAACAAGTTCTCACCCGAGAAAGAAAGACGGATATTATCTACATACTGAATCTTCCAAGGTAATGTATAGCCTAACGTCAAGCTACGTAAACGTAAGTAGCTAGCGTCCTCCAGATAACGGGAAGATCCCTTGCTGGATTGGCTCTTATTGCCATATTCCGCCTTGGGGTGGGTAGCGATATCGCCCGGTTTTTCCCAACGATTCCAACCTTCCTTCAAATTCATCTGGTTATAATTTACATAAGCGCCGTCACTATCATACATCGAACGGTCGTAATTATAAATATCACCTCCTACGGAATAACCGAAGACAGCGGAGAGATCAATGTTTTTCCAAGATAAGTCAGTAGAGAAACCTCCGTAGAAATCGGGGCTCAACTTACCTATTATAGTCTGGTGCTTAGAAGCGTCGCTATAATTCGAGGTCGTTACACGTTCCCCATTCTCATTCGTGGTATACCATAACGGAGAACCTGTCTCCGGATCTACGCCTGCCCATTCGGTACCATACCAAGTATCCACGTCTTGTCCCGGAGTCAATATCTTATCCATCGAAATGGCATAACTTGAACCGGCGTTAGAAGTGATGATCTCGCTCTTGCCACCATATAACTCAGTGATCTTATTACGGTTCAGGCCTAAGTTAGCAGCGACGCTCCAACTCCAATCGCCCCCTTTCAAGATGTCCACGTTCATCGAGACCTCGAAACCATTATTCTTGACGGCACCCACATTACGATAGATACCAACAATACCCGTTACACCAGGCAGAGGCACTTTGTAAAGCAAATCGGTTGTTTTCTTATTATAATAATCCAAGTTGATAGTCAAACGATCAAACAAGATAGCGTCGATACCTACACCTGCCGTATAAGTCTTCTCCCAAGTCAGGTTCTTGTTTTCCTTCTGTTCGATTACCGCACCCGGATCACCATTATATCCAGTAGACATGGCGTACACCGTATATTGGGAATATAATTCGGTCGGACGGTTACCTACGGAACCATAACTCGCACGCAACTTCAACTGTTGCACCCAATCCTTAGCCTTGAAGAATTCCTCCTGATGGATATTCCAACCACCGCTGACGGAGAAGAAATTACCATATTTAGCGTCCGTACCAAAGTTAGAGGCACCATCCCGACGGAATGAGAAAGACAACAAATAACGATTATCATACGCATAGTTGGCATTGAACAAATAAGATTGTACAGCCCATTCCTTTTGCTCTCCCTTTATCGTCTTAGGAGTAGTAGCGACATCGGCCACAGAGAAGCCCGGAGCGAAACTAGCCGCTGTCTGGTCTTTAATCTCCTGCGTGAAAGTATTCCACTCGTAAGCTAGGATCGCATTGATAGAGTGCTTGTCGAATACCTTGTTAAAACGAAGCAACTGGTTGCTATATACCCTATAAGAAGCGGTGGTCTTATCTTGCAATAATCCATTATCAGCCTCTCCCTTTTTAGAACGGGGATCCTGATAGCTCTTAAAAAGGATACTATTATATTTATAGTTATTTACGGATGCGAAAGTCAACCAATCGGTAAACTTGATATCAAAGTCAAAGTTACCCATAAACTCGTAGGAAGTCTTCTTCTCATAATTCCATTGTAGATCATACAAGTAGTTGGTAGCGTCGCTATTGATCCAAGTAGTAGGTCTGTATTGCTGGATCAGATCACCATTCTCTCATAAGGAGAGTCCCAAGGAAAGTTAACGTACATGATAGCGCCTAGATCTTGCTGCTGGTCCATCACGTCGCTACGGGTAGCCCATACTTTAGGTTTGATAGTCAACCAATCCGTCGCTTGGTAATCCACATTGAAACGTAAGTTATAACGCTTGTAGTCATATCCTTTCACGGCACCATCCTCATTATAGTAACCAACGGATGTATACGTCTTGATCTTCTCTGAGCCACCGGAAACTGATACGTTATAGTCTTGAGCGAAGCCCAGATGCGTACCCTCTTTCCACCAGTCGAAGTTACGATTGCGCAAATCCTCCGTAAAATAACTCGGAAGGGCGTCTTGATTAGCGAAAGATTTATAATAATCATATAATTCCTCGCCGTTCATCATATTCATGTTTCCACGGTGCAACTGGTTCACACCCATCTTTACGGAAGCGTTGATCGTAGCTTTTCCGATCTTACCTTTCTTCGTAGTCACCACGATAACACCGTTCGCTCCTTGAGAACCATAGATAGCGGTTGAAGCGGCATCCTTCAAGATAGACATAGACTCGATATCAGCCGGGTTCAAGCTACCCGCATCCGTACCTACGATTACGCCATCCACGATCCAAAGAGGGTCCGTGCTACCGTTTACCGTAGACTTACCACGGATCACCACCTTACCGGCAGCGCCCGGCTGACCACCACCCGAAGTAACCTGTACGCCCGGAGCCTTACCAGACAATAAGTTCTCGACCGTAGGGCTAGTGGCATCCAACAATTTCTCGTTGCTCACCACCTGCATGGCACCCGTCAAGCTTTCCTTTTTTTGCACGCCGTAACCAACAACAACCACCTCCTCAAGGTTCTGAGTGTCTTCCTTGATACGGATAGTCATCGGAGCACTAGTCGCTTTAACCTCATGGTTCACATAACCGATGTAAGAAACGACCAAAGTAGCTCCGGCCGGAGCTTCCAAACTAAACTTTCCATCGAAATCGGTACTGGTACCGTTCGTAGTGCCTTTCACAAGCACGTTCGCGCCGATTACCGGCTCACCCGTCACCGCGTCAACAATGGTACCTGAAATCGTAATCGTCTGCTGCGCCACCATTCTCTCCGTGTTTCTCAATTCATTTGGATTAGAAGATGACTTGTAAACAACAATCCTATTGTTGTTTACAACAAAATCAGCATGCTGATTTTTCAGCGCCGTCGTCAAAATCTCCTCGACCGAGCGGTTCGACATGTCGATTGAGATACGCTCATTCAGATTGATGTCATTGTTACGGATAAGGAACGTGTAATTGAATTTTTCCTCGATCAAATCGAAAAGTTCTTTTAATGTCGTACTTTCCATTTGAACAGACATCATTTGTGTCTGAAGTTCGGACGCTGAAACCGTACCGGGAATAAACGGCAGTCCCGCAAGCATACATGCGGCTACCATCATCTTACCGGTCTTCTTGAAATAGTTCATTTCCATTAAAGTTAGATTTAATAAATAATTTTCTCGTTTATACTATTTTCCACACTTACACCTTAGGATTAAGGTTTGTATTTTTGTTTTTACTTATCTTTTATAATAATCTCATCTCCCGAACGAGTCCACACATATTTATGATCCACGTCCACCTCACGAAGGATCTTATCCAACGAATAATCTTTCGTAAAGCTACCGGAGAAGATTTCCTTTCTCAAAAGATCGCTCTCGACACGAATACGCACGTTGAACTTACGTTCCAAATCCTTGGCGATACTCATGAAAGGTTGCTCGGAGAATTTCAGGCTACCGTCCATCCAAGAGAGAGCATCCTTGGCATCCACCTCACTGACTCTTACCTTATTGGTCTGCTTATTAAAGCTTAGTTTCCGGTTTGGAGTCAAGGTCACATCGCCCGCATGGGCAACCTCATCCCGCAAGCTCACGTTTACTTTTCCCGACACCAGAGTGACATCGGTCATTTCATCCATTCCGTAAGCCTTTACGTTAAATCTAGTTCCTAGAACCTTGATATCCAACTTCTTTGATTTTACGATAAAAGGCTTAAGGGAATCCCGGGTAATCTCGAAGTAAGCCTCACCATCCAATTGTACGCTACGTCCGTTCGTATTGAAATCACTGCCATATCTCAACGTGGAACCTGCGTTGACCCAAACCACGGATTGATCCGGCAAAACGACTTTCGTTTGGGCTCCCATAGGAGTTGTCGTCTCAAAATAAGCCAAGGCGGCAGATTTCGGCTGATTATGTCTCGTACCTATATAATAAGAGGCAGTTCCCACCGATACCACGATCAAGACCGAGGCGGCAACTTTTCCTAAAAACCGAAAATTTAGCCAATGATTCTTTTCAGAAGGAATAGCGGGATCGATAAGTGCCCCGAAATGTTTTTGGAAATCGGCTTTCATATCAGAGGCAAACAAAGGTACATGCGCCGTCGCCCAACAATCTGCCATCTCGGAAAGGCACTGTTTATGAGCGTCATCCGTTTCCAACCATTGTAGTAATTCATTTCGCCCCTCCTCGGATATATCTCCCATGAGGTAGCTATAAATTAAATCTTCTATGTGTTTATTCTCTATTTCCATGATATTAACAAAGGAGCCGGTTTTCAACCCGGTTTCTATTATATACACCTGTTTTAGAGATTCCGTTTAAGGAGATTCCAATTATTTTTCGAAAAAATTAAATATAAGTAAGAAAAGAGGGTAAAGATCGCCTAAAAGTTCACGCAACTTCGCCAAACCGATCTTGATCTGTACTCGTACCGTACTGGAACTGATATGATTTGTTATCGCTATTTCCTCATAGGTCTTGTTATGGTAAAGATATTGCACGAAGATATCCCGGCATTTAGCGGGCAAGGAATCCACGGCACGATAGATTTTCTCCTCGAATTCCTTATTCTCCAGATAAGCCAACGGATGGGGGTCCGCGTCGATTTGCAACTCTTGTATCGACAATAAGCTTTCTTGTACATCTGATAAAGGGACTTCTTGCTGACGTTTATCTCTTAAATAATTCAGGCAATAATTACGTACCGAGCGAATTAAATAAGCGTTTACCGGATGTATTAACGCCGAATGGTGATTCCATACATTCATAAAAACATCATTAACGATCTCACGTGCCGCCTCCGAATTATAGACATATTTAGTCGCTACGGCGCACAAGTACACGTAGAAGGTCGTATATAATTGTTCAAATGCTTTGGCATCGCCATTATTGATCCGAGATATTATGTCCTCCTTTACAATCAGCACAAACGTCAACCCTTAAGTTTCACTCACAATTGAATCACAAAAATAATGAAATATTCCAGAGATTACCTCATTTTAAAAGAAAGTATAGGGTAATAGCGCCAAACAGCTCGCTAAAGCGGACTGTTTGGATACTTAGGTGACGAACCGGATGCCATACGGGTGGCATAGCTGTGCCATCCTTGTGGCACGCCCTTGCTATCCTTGTGGCACTGCTATGCCACCGGCGTGGCACGACTGTGCCAATGCTATGGAAAGGACTGACACTATACGTCGTTACAATACAACAACTTAGATTACTTAGAAGAATTGGCGGCACGCTTCTTGTTACGCCAGTAACTACCGTCACGTTTGCTTCCGAACATATTACGGCGTTTCGACTCTTGCTTGATCGCTTCTTTCTTCTCGGCTACGGCGGCTTTCACCTCCTTGGTCTCATACATATGGCCACCGGCTATGGGGACTTCCTTGCCGATCAGTTTCTGGATATCTTTCAACAAAGGTACCTCCTCGGCGTCGCAGAAAGAGAACGCCACACCTTCACGGCCCGCACGACCCGTACGCCCGATCCGATGTACATAAGTCTCGGGTACGTTAGGAAGCTCATAGTTAATGACGTGTGTCAGATGATCCACGTCGATTCCACGGGCGGCGATATCCGTAGCGATCAGCACACGGGTCGTATGATCCTTGAAATTCGTCAAGGCACGCTGGCGGGCAGTCTGGCTCTTGTTGCCATGGATCGCCTCCGCCCCTATCTCCGCTTTCGACAAGACACGGGCCACCTTGTCCGCCCCGTGTTTCGTACGGGTAAAGATCAATACGGATTCCAGTTCCGGGTTCTCCAACAAGCTTTTCAGCAAGTTGATCTTCTCGGCCTTCTCGACGAAATAAACGGATTGGTCGATCGCGTCCACGGTCGATGAGGCCGGGGTTACTTCCACCTTTTGCGGCTCGCTCAAGATCGTACCTGCCAAGCGCTCGATCTCAGGGGGCATGGTAGCGGAGAAGAACAAGGACTGGCGTTTCTTGGGCAATAGCGGTAAAATACGCTTGATGTCATGGATAAAGCCCATGTCCAACATACGGTCCGCTTCGTCTAAGACGAAATACTCCAAGGTATCCAAGTGGATGAATCCTTGTCCAATCAAGTCCAGCAGACGTCCCGGCGTAGCGATTAATATATCGATGCCTCTTTCCAAGGCTTCCGTCTGGGGCTTTTGCCCTACTCCCCCGAATATCACCGTATGGCGTAATCCAGCGAAACGGCCGTAAGCGGCAAAGCTCTCTCCGATCTGGATGGCAAGCTCACGGGTAGGCGTAAGGATCAATGCCTTGATACCCCGTTTGTAACCTTTCTTCTTCTGGAGATATAACCGCTGGATAATCGGGATGGAGAAGGCCGCCGTCTTACCGGTTCCTGTCTGGGCGCAACCCAATAAATCATAACCTTGCGAAACGATGGGAATCGCTTCTGATTGTATAGGTGTTGGAGTCGTATAACCTTCTTGCACGAGAGCCTTACGTATCGGCTCTATCAAATCTAAATCTTCAAATGTCATTCTAAAATAGGGTGAGCCATCACGGCTCGTTATGTAAATAATGTGGGCAAAGGTAGTAAAACTTTATGATATAAACTATCTTTGCGCTTTTTATGCCCGTAAAGCGATATGAAAGAATTATTACTACTACTGAAAAAGTTCTTCGGATATACCTCCTTCCGTCCCTTGCAGGCGGACATCATACAGCGTATCTTACAGAAAGAGGACTCGTTGGTGCTGATGCCCACGGGTGGAGGCAAGTCGATCTGTTTTCAGCTACCGGCTATCTATCTGCCGGGTACGGCTTTGGTGGTGTCCCCCTTGATCGCCTTGATGAAGGATCAAGTAGAGGGGTTGATCGCCAACGGCATCCCTGCGGCGGCGTTGAACAGTATGATGCCGGAAGAGGAGCAACAACAGGTGAAGCAACTTTGCGTGCAGGGCAAGATCAAATTATTGTATATCTCCCCGGAACGGATCAAGATGGAGGCGGACTGGTTCCTGCCCCGGCTGGACATCTCGCTCATCGCTATCGACGAGGCACATTGCGTATCGCATTGGGGACATGACTTCCGTCCGGAATACACGCAACTGGCGATATTGAAGGAACGTTTCCCGAAAGTCCCGGTCGTGGCCCTGACCGCTACCGCCGATAAAATCACCCGGAAGGATATCCTAGAGCAGTTACGGCTTCGTACGCCCCAAACGTTCATATCATCGTTCGACCGCCCGAACATCTCCCTCACGGTACGCCGAGGGCTTAACAAGAAAGAGAAGATCGCCGCCATCGTCCATTTCATCCGGGGGCACCGGGAGCAGAGCGGTATCATCTATTGCATGCGCCGCAACGATACGACCGAGCTGGCCGATGAGTTGGCGATGTATAATATCAAGGCGATCGCCTACCACGCCGGCCTCCTGCCCGCCCAACGGGAACAGGCCCAGAACGACTTCATCAACGACCGGGTGGACGTGGTGTGTGCCACGGTAGCTTTCGGGATGGGTATCGACAAGAGCAATGTCCGCTGGGTCGTGCATTACAGCATGCCGGGGAGTATCGAGAATTACTACCAAGAGATCGGCCGTGCCGGAAGGGACGGGATGAAAAGCGATACCCTCCTGTTCTATTCCTTGAGCGACTTGATCGTACTTCGCCGTTTCGCCGAGGAGAGTGGCCAAAGCGAAGTGAACTTGGAGAAGCTAAACCGGATGAGACGGTATTGCGAGTCCGACATGTGCCGCCGCCGTGTCTTGCTCAGTTACTTCGGCGAGGAGGCGGACCATGATTGCGGCAACTGCGACGTGTGCAAGAACCCTCCGCGACGCTTCGATGGCAGTGTCTTGATACAAAAAGCGCTGAGCGCCGTCATCCGGACCGGCGAGCATGTAGGCATGCAAATGTTGATCGACATATTACGTGCCTCCGGTCGGGCGGAACTCTTGGAGAGAGGATACGATAAGCTAAAGACGTACGGCGCCGGACGGGACCTCTCTTATAAGGAATGGAAGGAGTACATTTACCAGATGATCCAACTCGGGTACATGGAGATCGACTACGCCGCCGAGCGTGTCTTGCGGATGACCCCGTTAGGCAGGCGTGTCCTGTACGGGGAGCAAAAGGCCCAGCTCGTCATCTATCGGGAACCGGATGAGCTGACACGCCCCGTCCGGAGAGGCGAGCGGAAATCCTCCTTCAAGGCCCAGTTGGGAGTTTCCTTCCCCCCCCTCCGCCCCCCCCCCGACCCGGCCGATCCGGTCCGCCTCCACGGACGAGACCTTGCTGGACTCCCTCCGCCAGCTTCGCAAGCAAATCGCCGAGCGAGAGCATACGCCGGCTTATATCATCTTCTCCGACGATTCCTTGGAAGACATGGTGGAGAAGAAACCGGTCACCTTGGACCAGTTCAGCGACATCCGGGGCGTGGGGCAAATCAAGCTGGACCGGTACGGGAAGGTGTTCGTGGCCTTGATCCGGTTCGTGCTGAAGCTACCGAAATAAGAAGAACACATGTTAATGTTTTTAGCTCCTAAATGGAAATATAAAAAAATCACATATATTTGTCTACAGTTATTAAGCACAATGCCCCATATTCATGATAGACAAACATCTTTCTCTCCTCACCCACCTGCTCTGTCTGTGTTTTCTGGCAGGATGCGAGAATGAGTATTTCAAAACGGGGAGTATCCATATCCAATTGAAGAAACCTTCCGGATACGCAGATATCTCCTTGGCGAATATCCCGGTCACACTAATCAATCAAAGTATAGGCTGTGTCTACACCACGACCACCGACACAAATGGACTAGCTCTATTTGAACTAACCGCTGGCATATGCGCAATCTCCGCAAATCAGGAAACCACGACTGGCAACAGGGATTATATATTGAGTGGTAGCCTCTCCAATATCCAGTTCGAGGCCAATGGAGAAGAACGATCCGTGGAAATACCTTTGGAAGTGTCCGAACGAGGCCGTCTGCTGATTAGCGAGATTTATTTCAGCGGTTGTCTCTGGCCTGACGGGAAAAATGTCTATAACAAAGATCAATACCTCACGTTGGTCAATAACTCCGATGACTTGATTTTCCTAGATGGCCTATGTATCGCACAAGCAGGACCCGTAAGCGTGACAAAGCCTTCCGGATGGATGCTCCATACCGATATGAAAGAAATACCTTTATTCATGATGTGCTGGGAGTTTCCGGGAACGGGAACCGAATATCCCATTCAACCGGGGGAGCGACAAACGATAGCGATTAACGCCATAAACCATACCAATAGCGAAGTGGGAGTTCCGGCCTCGCTCGATTTATCCAGCGTGGAATGGGCTTTTTGGGATCCTATCTTGACCGGAAGCCAAATCTCCGCCGGTGTAAAACCTCTAAACTTGGTATGGCGTGGCACCGGTTTCTCCTATCTGTTTTCCATGAACGGCCCGACGATCCTCTTGTTCCGTCCCAAAACGGACTTAAGAGAATGGATCGCCAATCCGGATCACATCCAAAAAGAACCTGAGAGTTTCAATACGCTAAAATACCTCCATATACCCGCTGATTGGGTGCTGGATATCGCAAATTTCGTCTCTT
>OGRF01002519.1_pt1 | contig 10250 bp, 8 predicted proteins | sample 1553381 | NCBI WGS metagenome assembly OGRF01 (sample SAMEA2580060, study PRJEB22360) | human gut metagenome | biome: human gut; feature: human-associated habitat; material: faeces | place: Denmark | collected 2008/2010
CCTGCACATACTCTGCACAGGCTCACGACTAACGGTTTTTCAATTATCTTCGGTATCCCGGTACTTCTCCTGATTGCTTTATTGATTTTCTCCATTTCAGTGCGGTCTAAGGTACACACATAATTTTCCAACCGTCTTTTATCCAAAGTTCTAAGCTGCTCCAACAGCACTACAGAATCTTTTTCTAACCCTTCCATTTCCGGGACTGCAATGTGTGTTGGCAGTTTCATTTTTTCTTTACTAGTAATTGCTGCCACAATCACTGTCGGACTGTATTTATTTCCTATATTGTTCTGAATCACCAGCACCGGACGATAACCGCCCTGTTCACTTCCAAATACAGGATCAAGGTCGGCGTGATAAATATCCCCACGCTTGACGTTCCTATCTTCCATCTTTGCTATATCTCCTCTCGTCTTTCTAACTGTTGTTATCCCTAAATATGTAAAATACAAGCCTATTTGTCCCCGACGCCCCGACTTGTAATTGGGAAATCATCAGACGGCTGACTGCTGATCAGCTCCACAGGATTTTATCTAAAATAAATATATGGGATTGGGAGTTTTCCTCTCCAGGGATCTCCTGAAGCTGCCCTCACTTGTTGCGGCATCAAAGAAATATTTTGTATACACGACTTTATGACCGGACAGGAGTATCATTATGCCTGTTGTCTGTCATCGCCCTGCCAGAAGCAATCTGACAGTTATAACCAGATATTTTTCGCTCAACAGTCCGGGTAATACAAACTGAAACCAAAAGGAAGTATACGGGTGGGATTTCGCTGTCTTTACCCAGCCTGTGTTATGGCGTATTTGTTAATGTGGCTTACGCTCATCACGATAACAACAGGAATGTGCCTGATGAATGTATATGAATTTGTCAAGGTTCTTCCCGCTCCCCAGTCTTTTCGTGACAAAAGAAGAAACAGGTGGATCAAAATATTTCTCTTTCCACCTGTTTCCTCACTTAAATGCTATTTTTCAACCCACTATCTCAAAATCTTTTTCAAATTTCTGATTGCTGCTTTTACAGACTTTGCTACCATCTGAAAAGAGCATCCTTCTTCCTGTGCAATCTGCTCATATTTCTTATCTTCAAAATAATACTTCATCAATCGTCTTCTCTGAATTTCCGACAACTGCTGAATTGCACTATGTAACCGTTCCGCTTCCAGTTTATTCAGAACCGTATTCTCTACATTTTCTTCTTTCTGAAATATCCGTTCATATAAACTGGAATCCCAGATTTCTGACTGTTCCAGATGCCTGTCCACAACATTCATATGCGACACATCCTGCAATTCAAACGTATTAAAAGCTTCATATACATTCTTTCCTATTTCCAAATCCTTGTACTCTTTTTCACCATTACGAAATGAAACATAATATTTTCCGTCCTTCTCATAGATTTCATATGGGTTATATTTATCTTTTCTTCTTTTAGGCTGTCTGCCTTCCATGACCTTTCCTCCAATCTGAATTTTTTTTGAATTCAGATCAGTAGGCGGGGCACGAATACGAACAATCGACCTTATTTTGAATTGCTCATTCTCAATATTTAGGTAACAAAAAACGCCCTGACAGATTTCACTCCTATGGACGCATTTAATTCGATATTTTATTACCCTGGATTCATTATTGGCTCTTACCCTAGTTTCAATTCCAACATTTACTAATGAAATTGTTGAGATTTTTTTAATTGAATACCTTCTGTTGAACAGAATTTTTTAGCTGAACTCTTGCTAAGAACCATATTTTCTCCGGTTAGATTCCGGAAAAGAAAATAAGCATACAAATACTGCTCTTTCGGAATCTGTTTTTTTAACCGAAAGAGATTTGTATGCTTTCTCATTCATCGGGTAATACCCTGTGTTTTTTCTAATGTTACACCCTTTTCACTTTTCAAATTTTGGGTAATACACTAAGTTTATGGAGGTATACAAACATGGATATTCCAAAAACATTATTTGCCACTTTAGTAAAACAAGGGCGTATGGAAATGCATTTAACACAAGAAGCTCTTGCTGAAAAACTCGGAATATCGGCGGCTTATCTTGGAGACCTCGAACGCCATAAAGGCGGTCCCAGTCTCGAATTATTTTGTAAAACCATGCAGACTTTAAATATTTCTGCTGATGACTACGTTTATCCAAATCAAAATAAAAATAATTCTACATATGATCAGATTCTTCGGCTCTTAAATCAGTGCAATGATTATCAGTTACAGGTAATTCTTGCAACTACGACAGCTCTGCTAGATTCTAATCCTTTTATTTCTAACGTAGACACTACTAATGATACAAAATAAAACTTGTAAAATACCGATAAATAGCTGATAATTACCGATATTTAAAATTAGTGGAATAAATACTATTACCATATGTTAAAAACAGTTATGCTATATCATTACAACTTGATATAACATAACTGTTTCTTCTTTACGAACATCCTTTTATCTATCAAATACTACATTTTCCTCCACGACACACTTAATTGCTTTTCATCTCGCTAATTATTTTTTCCATATCCGTCGATTTTTTCAAGAGTCCTAAACCAGCCAATAACTGAATACAATCTACATATCCTTGACAATATGCCCTTTGTTCTGACACAAACGCTTCTTCTTCCAAAATTTCTCCATATTGCTTCAACTTCTCCCTGTCCTCATAACTTATATGATCGAGAAGTTTATTCACCTTTTCTTTTTCCATTTTCTTCTTCAACTGAATATTTGCAAGTTCTTGGAAATAGATATAACTTTCTCTGTTTATATTCTCACAACGCAACTGGTTCAAAAAAGAGGATATTTTATTCCAAATATCATTTTCCATAAAAATTTCTCCTGCTTTTTTTGGTATCTTTACTTATTATGCCCAATTTTATATTCCATCATTTCATCAATTCACCATTAAATTTATATCCCATACCCCATACATTTAAAATGTATCTTGGTTTTGCAGAATCTGGCTCAATCTTTTTTCTGATTCTCCGAATTATGCCCATAACATTATCTTCTGCCCCATAATATGGTTCTTTCCACACCTGTGTATATATTTGTTCCTTTGAAAATATCCGTCCTGGATTTTTTGCCAGCAAATATAATATTTCAAATTCATAATTCGTCAATTGAACCAGCTCACCATTACTTTCTACAGAACGATATTCCGCATTTATTTTTAATGCTCCGTAATCAAGTACCCTATTTTGTTTATCAGGCATCTCAGAGTATTTTTTAGCAGACAGAAAATGTAATAATTCATTTAATTTTTCTTCCTCATTTTCATCAAATGTTACAACAACTACCCTTCCCATTTTTATAAAAACCTTTCACATTTCAAATCTTACAAGTGTAATTTTTATCTATTATTACATCTGTAAGATTTAAAGTCAAGTTTTTATTTCGTTGACAGAATAACCTTTTAAGATATATAATATTTTTATTACACTTGTAAGATTTGGAGGAATATCACATGAGCAATCTGCCTCAAATTTCAGAAGCTGAATTTGAAGTTATGAAAATCGTTTGGAAATACGCACCAATCAGCACCAATGAAATTACTGAAAAATTAACACAAATTTCCAGTTGGAGTCCTAAAACAATTCAGACATTGATTAAACGTCTCGTTTCTAAAAAAGCACTAACCTATGAAAAACAAAGCCGGGTTTTTGTCTATACTCCATTGGTCAAGGAAGACGAATATATTCGGCAGGAAAGTAATTCTTTTTTAAAGCGATATTATAATGATAATATCACTTCTATGCTTGCCTCTTACATTGAGGATGATAAATTGTCTGAAGAAGACATTGCCAGCTTACGGAATCTTCTTTCCAATCATTAACCATGGGAGGAGCATATTTTGATATATTTTAGTTTTCGATTTTTACTCTGTAATGCCATCATTTGTATTTTTTTAGGTAGTTTACTGGGATTAAAAAATTTATTGCAAAGGCAATTATCCGCATGTATGCAATATAATCTTTCGATTATATTTCTTGCCGTTCTAATTGTTCCCTTTTTACCGATAAACTCTGCCCCATCTTCTATATCGTGGAGACATTTGCTGACAGCCAGTTCAAGTACCAATGGTGACATTCAAACCACTTTTCTTTCTGGTAATGGTTATAATTTGGATAAAATAAATGATTTTGCTGTCTCTGTCAGCACCCAAATACCAACTTTTATTCACACATTACTTGTATTTTTCTGGAGTATCGGTATATTCATAATGTTTTTTCTTCTCTACCGCTCAGTAAAACAAGTAAAAGCCTTACATAGTTCTGCTTTACCTCTTCAAAATGAAGAACTAAACGCTCTTTATATAGAATGTTTAAACGAAGTGAACAGCAAGCATACCATTCCGATTTATAGTACAGCATTTTTGAAATCTCCTGTTTTGGCTGGTTTCCTGCATCCTCGCATTTATCTTCCAATTCACTTGATTTCAGATTTTAACGCTGGAACTATAAGCGCAACTGATATTCGATATATGCTTCTTCATGAACTGCAGCACTACAAGCATAAAGATATTCTAATTGGATATTTGATAAATACAGTAAATGTTTTCTACTGGTTCAATCCCCTAATCTGGTATTTTCTAAAAAGAATACGTCAGGAACGGGAACTTGCCTGCGACAGTGCTGTATTACAATTATTGAAAGAAACAGAATACAAGTCATATGGAAATACACTGATTAACTTTGCCGAAACAATAGCTCTGTCTCCATTCCCTCTTACTATGGGAATTAGTGGAAATATAAAACAGTTAAAAGGACGCATTTTAAATATTGCATCATTCCACCAACCTACTTTTAAACAAAAAATTCGTGGATATCTTATATGCATATTCGTCTCTACTATCATCATTGGATGCATTCCCATACTTTCTGTTTATGCTTCTGATCAGACTGGCTATCATTTTGACACAACCGAAAAGAATATTACTCAGCTAAATCTTTCTTCCAATTTTGGGGACTACACTGGAAGTTTTGTTTTATATGATCAGTCTGCTGATAAATGGAATATTTATAATATGGAGCATGCTTCCACACGTGTATCACCGAATTCGACTTATAAAATATATGATGCATTACTTGGCTTGGAATCTGGAATTATTACACCAGAACATTCCACTTTCACATGGAATGGAGAACCATATCCTTTTAATTCATGGGAAGCCGATCAAGATTTAACCTCGGCTATACATAATTCCGTAAACTGGTATTTTCAGGCAATTGATTCACAGGCAGGTTTTGAAGCCGTAAGAACATTTTTACAGACAATCAACTATGGGAATCAGAATACTGGAACAAATCTAAATCTCTATTGGACAGATTTCTCTCTGAAGATATCACCCATAGAACAGGTGGAATTGTTACAGGATTTCTATCAAAATAATTTTCATTTTGACAGTAAAAATATCCAGGCAGTAAAAAAAGCTCTGCTGCTTTCCACTACTTCTTCCGGTTCTCTTTACGGGAAAACAGGAACCGGGCGTGTCAATGGTAAAGATGTCAATGGCTGGTTTATCGGATACATTGAAACAGCGAATAATACTTACTACTTCGCAACAAATATTCAATCCTCTTCTGGTGCAACTGGAAGTCAGGCTACCGAAATAACAGAATCTGTACTTTCTAATCTTGGTATTTGGAAATAAATAAAGAGAACTGATAGCATAATTTCCCGTTATCAGTTCTCTTTATTTATTTCTTCTCTACTGATCAATTCTGCAAATTACCTAACCGGTACTGATACCTCGGTATATTATCAATACCATTATCTAAAATCCTGTTTCCAACATACTGAATCGTTCCATCATCCTGAATTTTCATCGTAAGTTCGTGTGTAATAACAACATCATTACATACAACAGAATCACATACTGCATGAATTGTCAAAACAATGGTTCCATCTTCATTGTGCCTGACTTCTGTTACTTCCGGTAAAGACAAGCCAAAATGTGTTGGTGAATAATTACCATATCCCAATCGTTCCCAGATAAACCTATTACTTTGTTCATCGTAGACCGCCCATTCTTTCAATTCTTCTTTTGTAACAGGAAGATATGTCATAATTACATTTTCGAACTCTTCTGCTGGAATTCCCACAACCTCTTTTTCTGCAGTAAATTTTTCTCCATATTTCATTTGATAAAAATATTCATAAAGTCCATTATAATCCAACCCCTGCATATCCTCCGCATTCCAGTTTGAACATAACAGATTGTTTCCCTGATAGCCGAACGTACTCACATATTTTTTTGAATATTCCCGACATTCCTCACTCAAAGGCTTTACCCGGATAATACAACTTCCATCTACAATCTCTGTCACTTCCGGTGGTTCAGGTACGCATAATTCATAACAGAAATTCCCATTTTCAGTATATGCCCATTCTTTTATTTTTGATAGCGATATGTATGTAAGTACAGGCTCTGTATCCTCACTCCAGATCATTTTTGCGGACATCACACTCATTTCTTTTCCATCATAACTATATTCTTTTCTGGTAATTCCACCATCTGTATCTGCTTCATATAAAATTACACTTCCTTTTTCTTCTTGTTCTGCAGATTTTAAAAATTGTTCCATCTTCTGATAATTATCCATAACAGAATAATGATCGGAACCAATAACCGGATTCCCATTTTGTTTGATAATTTCTTTCATCCGATTCATCATTTGCTCAGCAGTATTCTGATCTGCTTCTTGTATTCCATTATATTCAGAATAAATATCTCGGATAATGCCCATAATTTCTTCACAATCGTTCACAGCTTCCTTTTTCTTGTCTTCATCGATTGGTAGATTATATCCCTTATCCGGATTTTCCATGGTAGTGTTTTTCTGATTCTTCTCATTTTTTACATCTGTGCTGTTTAACGATATCTTACTTTCACAGGAAGTCAGAATCATTCCTATACAAAGTACTAACAAAATACTTTTTCTTTTCATATTGCCCCCTAATTATTACTGTAATTCTCTTCCCACTCTTCTTCTGTTAACCTTGGCATATACCACCCTGCATTTGCATTTTGATCTGACTTGATTACCTTATTTGATAAATACTGGAAACTTCCGTCTTCCATAGGTTTTATCATCAATTCACTGGTGATTGCCTGATCTAACATTCTGATTTCCCATACTGCTTCTATCGTAAGTTTTAATGTTCCATCTTGTAATTTTTCATATGAGATAACTTCCGGATATGGCTCATATGGGAATTCACAATCATATAACCCTCGCGGTCTGTATCTAAAAGTTCTATTATCAGAGTTATAAAAAGTTCCTTTTTCAATCTCGCTATTACTAAATGGTAAATAGGTCTTTATAACCTCTTCAAACTCATCTTCTGGAACTTCATATTCTACTCCACCATAATTTGCTTCATATGGAACTTGCTTTCCATATTTCATATAATACATTTTTTCATAAAGATCATAAAAATCAAGTTCCGTATAATTCTGGTTATCCCAATTTGTAATCAACAGATTATTAAGTGCATACCCCAACGGCATAACATATTTTCGATTCAATTCCCGGCATGTTTTATCTAATGGCTGCACTCTGAATCCAGTTTCACCCGGTGCTCCATCAAATCCCGGTGGGTGATATTCCTCCAGAAACAAGTATCCTTTTTCTGTATATTTCCACTCATATGCTTCATATTCATCATAATAATTAGCCTGTGGACTATTATCCTTCCATTTAACCTGACATAATCGAACATTTATCTTTCCATTCATTGAATCTAAATGATATTGTATAATTTCCCCTTCATCAAATACAACAACAATATCTACTGCTGCCTGTTCTGCTTTCTCCGCTGCTTTGCAAAATTCTTCTACTTTTTCACGATTGACCATATCAATCTGATTATCACAATCTACTGCCGCATATCCTTTCTCTTCCAGACAATTGATAATTTTTCTTTTCGCCTTTAATGTATTTAACTCCGACTTCTCCTTCATATAAACAGACCGAAAAGTTTGCGCTGTTTTTTTTACTTCTGCATTCATTTCAGATTCTACGGTTTCTTTCTTTTCTTCTTTTTCCGTAATTCGATTTTGTCCGCACCCTGTAAAAACAATAAGAACTATCAATATCATCGCAAATATCTTACATATGTAATAATTCCACATAAAAATTTTTTTATTCTTCAAAATACTCATCCAATACTGTTGCATCTTTTTTAACAACATAACCACTTCCACCGATTCCTTTCACATTCTCAACCATACTGATAAGAAGAATTGGTTTGTCCACGCTTTTATCTGCCGTAAACACCGAAAACCACCCGATTTCTTTACCAGAAGTATCTTCTTTCGTTGCCTTCAACTCAGCTGTCCCTGTTTTTCCAGCCAGCAAAATATCGTCACGATGTGCAGCATATCCGGTTCCTTCCGGATCATTTACAACACCTTCCACCCCTTGCATAATTTCTTCTACATTTTCTTTGCTAAACGCATTTTCTATCCATGTTTCACCGGATGCTTCTTCTTTGTATTTCAAATACGGTTTTATCATATTCCCTTCATTTAAAAATGAAGTATAAATACTTGCCAGATGTAATGGATTTACAAGAATCTGCCCTTGCCCATAACCACTATCTGCCAATTGTATTTCTGTTTCTATTTTATCTGTATTGGAATATGTTGATTCCTGCATCGCAATCTCAAACGGCATATTCTGATTAAATCCTATTTCATTTAAAGTATTCATAAAATTCTCACTACCAATTTTAAGAGCTGCCTTTGCAAAATAAATATTATCAGAATAGATAATTGCATTTTTCATAATAACCGGTTCATATTCATGAAGTGTTGTCACTTGATAAGATCCCCAAGACGAATCTTTCTGCCATGCCAAACCTTCATTTCCAAAATCTTCTTTTGGATCTATGCTTCCCGTTTTCAACCCAATTCCTGCCACAACTGGTTTAAATGTTGAGCCAGGACACCATACTTGACGAAAACGATTATATAATGGCTTCTTTTCATCTTCGTTTAATGATGTCCATTTCTCTGATGATAAGCCCCGTATAAATTCATTATTATCATAAGATGGGGTACTTACCAAAGCCAATACTTCTCCCGTATAAGGATTCATTGCGACAGAACACCCCGGATCTTCTTTAAACTGCTCGTATAATGATTTTTGCAAATCGGAATCTATCGTTAATCTTATATCCATACCATCTTCTTTAAAAATACTTGCAAGAACCTCTTTTACTTCCCCATCACTATCCAAAATCTTTATATCACAACCATCTTTTCCTTTTAATTGCTTTTCGTATAACTTTTCCACCCCAGATCTTCCGATTACACTTTCAGCTGAATATCCTTCCCCTGGATGATTTTCCAAATCTTCTGCTGTTACAGACTGTACATAACCAATTAAATGAGCTGCTGCTTCCCCTAACTCATAGGTTCTAACTTCCACATCTGATAGCATAACCCCTGGAATTTCCAAAAGTTTATTCTGACAATCCTGCTCTTCAAGTGTCTTTTCTTCTGGCTGTATTTTCATTAAATCTATTTCTTCTACTTTCGGAATAGTTTCAATTGGTACAAAAGAATCTTCTTTTACCCACTTTGCTGTGAGTTTGTTATTTATTGTTTCTACATCTATCTCTAATAACTCCGCTATTTTTTCAATAGATACATTCCTGTCTTCCAGCTTTCCCGGTATAATGCCAACTGATGTTGCTACTCCTTTTCCTGCAAGCATTTTACCATCTCGGTCTAATATTTCTCCTCTCTCCGCTTTTGATGTAGTAACACTTATTTTATCATCACTCTCTAAATCTGGAAAAATCAGGCTATCCTGCCATACTAATTTATATCCCTGTTTCGTCTTCTTCAGTTCCGCCATATTGTCAAATTGTATTGTTCCGGCAATTGTATTACATGATGTTTCATACGAAAGCGTAACTGTATCTGCTTTTTTCTCTTTCACAGCTATATGACTGATTTTAATGTCACTGACCTCTATTCCTTCGTATATCTTAGAATTTCGTTGTATGTATTCTTCTTTTGTCAGATAAACTTTTTCATCTGAATCTATCATAGTATACATTACTTCATATTCCTTTTTTTCAATATGGTTCATATATTCCATAAGTGTATTTTCTGGTGATTCCGTTATAGTCCTTTTTAATAAAATACCTCCTGAAACAGCAATTACTGTTATAGCCACTATCAGCCCAAAAATCTTACAAGTGTAAGATTTTTGGGTGCTTTGCTTTTTCCG
>OGRF01002521.1_pt1 | contig 10242 bp, 9 predicted proteins | sample 1553381 | NCBI WGS metagenome assembly OGRF01 (sample SAMEA2580060, study PRJEB22360) | human gut metagenome | biome: human gut; feature: human-associated habitat; material: faeces | place: Denmark | collected 2008/2010
CCGCTCCTTTTCGGTCAGGACTCTCCACACTTCTGCCAAACTGGCCGATAGATCGACCTCTTCTTTTTGTTGTTTAACCACGACTGCTATATAACATACTTATGAAGCACAAATGTAATACTTTTCTTTTAAAAGCAGAATAAGTTTAATACGATAAATGAATAAAAATTCGATTTTATTCGTTACGTTTGTAAAGAAAGAGACGATAATTTGTTGAAAAAGTATTTTTATATTATCATTCTGCTTTTTACCGCAGTAAATGCCTTAGCTGACCCTGATGGTAGTTATGGAAACCTTTTATTGCTGGGTCGGTCCCCCAAAACGGTATCATCCCAGCAAGGGGATTCTATTATGAGGAAGGTAATCGAGCAGGCCGACAAATACAAAACAGTCGTCTCACGGTACGAGGCCGAAATCTATATCAAAGGCAAGACGGAAATACTCAAACAAAACATTCTAATGCGTTTCGCCCATCATCTTTTTCCGGTAGACAGGAAGAACAAGGATATGATCTTCGAGATGGTCAGCCACTCCAAGTTCAACGCTCCGAACAACTACCTGCACAGCTTCGAAGCGATAAACGGAAACAGTATCCCCAACGGCGCAAAACAGCAGGAAGTCTTGACATTTCTGAACCTGAACGTCTATTCGCCAACCATCTACAACGAAGGGATCATCATGCCAGTAGCTCATGAAGCATTCAAATACTACAACTTCAACCTGGAAAGCATCGAAACGACCGGCAATCTGAAAATCTACCAGATACGCTTCATGCCAAAGCTATGGAGCCAAAAACTCATTTGCGGAGATCTGTACATCACCGACAAAGACTGGCACATTGACAAGATCGACTTAAACGGGCGTTTCTCCTTTGCCGAATTCAACCTGGTCATGACATTCGGACGGGATTACCGCCATTTCATCCTGCCACAAAAGGCAGACCTATTTCTCCGGTATCATGTGCTGGGAAATGCCATCGCCAGCTACTATCATACTTCATTCAAATACGAAGCCGTTGAATGGGTTGAAGAAGACTATGAAGACAAAAAACACCACTCCCTCGACTTGACCGGATATTACCAGTTATCATCTGATACGATCCCAATCATCAGCGACAGCAGCTACTGGAAAAACAAAAGAGACATCCCACTGACCCAGGAAGAAGAAACAAAATACGAAAAAACAAGCATCAGAACAACCCAAGCCAACGACACAAGCAACATTCGGAAATACCTGAAAATAACAGAACGCCTGACCAACACCATCAATCTGGATTATAAAACGACCCGTCTGAAATACTCCGGCATCCTGAATCCTTTCCAGTTGGGCTATTCCGGACGAAACGGTATTACTTACAGGCAACAGCTCCGCTTCAGCAAGACCTTCAAGAAAGACCGCCAACTGCGTTTCCGGCCTGAGGTCGGTTTTGTATTCAAACGAAAAGAGTTGTTCTTCAAATTCGAGGGAGATTGGGAATATCTTCCTGAGAAACAAGGAGCCCTGAGCCTCAGTCTCGGAAACACCAACCAAGGATATTCTTCCAAGATCATGAACGAAATTAACGAACAGCTGAAAGACTCCACTTTCAACTTCGAAAACCTGGATTTGGAATACTTCAAGCACTATTACATAGAGCTCAAGAATCAGATCGAGTTGTTCAACGGTTTCCAAATGACCACCGGCATCTCTTACCACCGCCGCATACCAACCCGGAAAAGCGCGATAGATCCGGGAGACGGTGTCACGGAGATCATCAACGAAAACTATCACGATTTCATCCCCACGATCGGCTTTTCCTATACTCCCAGACAATACTACTGGATGGACGGTTACCGTAAAGAGTACCTCTACTCCTCCTACCCGACCATCTCCATCGATTTCGGACGGGCCATACCAGGCGTATGGAAAAGCAGCGGTAATTACGGACGTGTGGAGGCCGATATCCACCAAAGCATTTACCTGGGCCTGTCACGCCGGTTCAACTACCATATCAGCGGAGGGCTTTATACAGCCCAGAAGTCAACCTACTTTGCCGACTACCGGTATTTCACACGGCACAACTTCCCCGAATCATGGGGAGGAGACGATTTCGGAGGTGTCTTCCACCAGCTAGGAAGCGTATGGTTCAACGCATCCGACAAATATGTCCAAGCACATGCCATGTACGAAAGTCCATTCATGCTCTTTCAGCTATTCAAACCAGAAGCAACCAAGCACATCATCTCCGAACGTTTTTACCTCAGTCAGTTATGGATGCCAGTCAAACCCAGCTACACTGAAATCGGATACGGTTTCGGTAACCATATCTTCAACGTCGCCGCCTTCGTCGGGTTCGATAAATTGAAATATGACGGGATCGGATTCAAGTTCGCGTTCGAACTCTTCCAGTAAGTTCAGAACTGTGGACGGACAATCATAATACCACAATTGCGTTTGATACCCTGCACGTATTCCTGCAAAGGTTCTTCGTTCACGATCACCCGCTTCTGGACGGTCGAGGCATGGATAAAAGTAAGCATATCCCTTTCCCGGCAGACAATGCCGACATGCGAGATATCCAGCCCTTTCACAGTCGTGACAAAACAGACGATATCGCCATTCCTGATTTGGCCGGCATGCTCATTGATTTCATCCTGCGGAATATAATAATGTGGGCGGGCACTAATTTCTTTTTCCTTAGCCGCCATTACTGCGATACGTCCCGGATTTCCTTTCAACTGCTTGTAACTATCTGGATGTGTAGACATAAAGGACAGGTCAAGCTTAAGCGACTGCCCACCGATCTCTTTCGTAACATCCTTCAGATACCCTCTCTTTTCGTTTTCATATATCCAGTCAGCCGTATAATGGAGACGATCCGTATAATCGAGTGTCGCACAGCCGGAATTCCGGTAACGCATATCTTTCAAAACAGAAACATACCCATCATATGCGAGACGATGCTTGACAGACCAGGCCAAAGCAGCCGTATTCTCTACCAAAGTCATGCAATCCAAGCCATGCAGGTTTATCACCAATGTTTCAGGCTCTTCCTCCAACGTCCCTGCTACATAAGGAGTTCCCAAGAAAAAACGGGCGGTCTCTACCATCAGGTCACCTGTCGGCAAAGCCGCTTTCTCCTTCACTGCCGTACAATAGCGTTCGTAAATAGCCTTATCCCTCTGAGCTTTTCCAGGTAGGGAAAGAAAAGCAAAAAAGAACAAACAAAATAGCGTCCGTTTCATCTCTTGATCCAATTTCAATCCTTTTTTGTCACTAACAGATCTTCCAGCTTCACCAGTTCATCACGAAACTGAGCTGCTTCGATAAAGTCCAGCTTCTTGGCCGCCTCCATCATCTGCTTCTTCGTCCGTTCGATCGCTTTCTCAAGCTGTTTGCGATTCATATACTGAACTACCGGGTCTGCAACCAAGCTGGGTTCCGGTTCCACATAAGCATACGGTTCGCCTGTAACCGGTTGTTGTTTCTCCGCAACCAGGGAAACGCTGTTTTTGATAACCTGCTTAGGCGTAATGCCATGTTTCTCGTTATAAGCGAGCTGTTTTTCACGCCTACGGGCCGTTTCGTCCATTGTCAGGCGCATACTGTCCGTTATCTTGTCAGCATAGAATATCACCTTCCCATTCACATTTCGGGCAGCACGTCCAGCCGTCTGCGTCAGCGAACGATGCGAGCGCAGGAAACCTTCCTTATCGGCATCCAAGATAGTGACCAAAGAGACTTCCGGCAAATCAAGTCCTTCACGCAGCAAGTTGACGCCGATCAGCACGTCGAACAACCCTTTCCGCAAATCATCCATGATCTGAATGCGTTCCAACGTATCGACATCGCTATGGATATAGTTGCAGCGGATTCCCATGCGCGTCAGATAAGCAGTCAGTTCCTCCGCCATACGCTTCGTCAATGTCGTCACCAAAACACGTTCGTCCACAGCAGCACGTTGTGTGATCTCCTCCATCAGATCGTCGATCTGGTTCAACGTCGGACGCACCTCGATAACCGGATCGAGCAAGCCTGTCGGACGGATCACTTGGTCCACCACGATCCCTTCGCTCTTTTCCAGTTCATAGTCGGCCGGTGTCGCACTCACGTAAATCGCCAACGGAGTCAGCGACTCGAACTCATCGAACGTCAACGGACGGTTATCCATCGCTGCCGGCAGACGGAAACCATAATCCACCAGATTCTTCTTACGGGAATAATCGCCTCCGTACATCGCCCGTATCTGCGGGATCGTCACGTGGCTCTCGTCAACCACCAACAGAAAGTCTTTCGGGAAATAATCGAGCAAACAGAAAGGCCGTTCACCCGCCTGGCGACCGTCAAAATAGCGGGAATAGTTCTCGATACCGGAGCAATGCCCCAGCTCGCGTATCATTTCCAAATCAAACGTGACACGCTCGTACAAACGTTTCGCCTCGTAAGGCTTGCCGATTTCCCGCAAGAAATTCACCTGCGTCCCCAGATCGACATCGATCTGCCCGATAGCGGTATTGATACGTTCCTGGGTGGTCACGAAAAGGTTGGTCGGATAAATGCTCAGTTCATCCTGCTCGTCTATCTCCTGCCCGGTCTGCGGGTCGAACGAAGAAATGCGATCCACCTCATCGTCCCAGAACTCAATACGGTAGGCTGCCCCATCAAAAGTTTCGATAGCCGGAAAGATATCGACCGTATCCCCGTTTACACGAAAGCAGCCCCTGTTGAACTCTATCTTATTATTGACATAAAGGGCATCCACGAAACGGCGCAGCAGTTTATCCCTGTCTATCCGCATCCCCTTCTCCAGATGCACCACTTTCTCAGCAAAGGCTGTCGGGTCCGCCATACCATACAGGCAGGAGACAGACGAAACGACAATAACATCCTTCCGCCCCGACAACAGTGAAGCGGTTGCACGCAGACGTAGTTTATCGATCTCGTCGTTGATCTGCAAATCCTTTTCTATGTAGGTGTCCGTCGTCGGCAGGTAAGCCTCCGGCTGGTAATAGTCATAATAAGAGACGAAATACTCGACGGCATTGTTCGGGAAAAATGCCTTAAACTCGCTGTATAACTGGGCTGCAAGGGTTTTATTATGACTCAAGATCAAAGTCGGCTTCCGCACTTCCTTGATCACATTAGCGATAGTGAAAGTCTTTCCGGACCCTGTCACTCCCAACAAGGTCTGGAAAGGCACACCACTCTTTATACCGTCGGACAGGGCCGCAATCGCTTCCGGCTGATCTCCTGTCGGACTGAATGGGGAAGATAATTCAAAGTTCATCCTTTATTTATAGGTTGTTTAGGTATAACCATCCAAAGGATCAGATAAGCGATCACCCCGGAAAATACCGTAAAGATACTCAATAATATATATCCGATACGCACTAATGTAGGATCCCAGCCGAAATAATCGGCAATACCCGCACAAACACCTGCTATCATCCCGTTATTCGAACGGTAAAGTCTTTTAGGTTCTTCCATTGTTCTTTCTTTTTTTATTGTTTACTCGTTTCAAAAACAAAGTTGCTTTCGCAGCCTTGCCATAAATTGGTTCTTTTACAGGTAAGAAGCCACCTTCTTGCGGTCCGTTTCGACCGTCTCGAACTCGGAGGAAACGATGCTGCTGCCCATCGGGACATTCTCGTTCCGATATTCCATCTTGCTGTAGACGATGCTTCGAGCGGATGTATGAAACTCCTTCGCCCCGGTTTCCGCTTCGATGCGGGCGATGTTATTCTCCCGAACTCCGCACCCCGGCATGATGATGATGCGGCCTGCCGCACGTTTCACCAGTTCGGCAATGAGAGGAATCCCTTTCACGGCATCGGACTGCTGGCCGGAAGTCAGGATACGGTCACAGCCCAACTCAATCAACTGCTCCAATGCGGCAAAGGGATCGCGGCAAACATCAAAGGCGCGATGACAGGTGACAGACAAGGGTTTGGCCGTCTCGATCAACCGGCGCATCAAAGGGACATCGATATCCCCGTCTTTCGTCAAGCAACCAAAGACTACGCCGTGCACCTTCAACTGCTTGCACAGTTCGATATCCAGCAACATCGACTGAATCTCTGCCAGCGTATAGAGGAAGTCGCCTCCACGCGGACGGATAATCACATTTATATCGATAGACGAAGTGAGTGCCTGCGCCGTCCGGATCTCCCCGTAGCTGGGTGTCGTTCCCCCTTCCGGGATGCCGGCACAAAGTTCCACACGTTTTGCACCTCCGGCTTCTGCTTCCACACAGCTTTGTGCGGAGTTTGCACAAATTTCGATAATACGAGTCGGTTTCATAAGAATCTTACCATTATTGTTTCTACTACATACAAAGATAAAACTATTATGCGAAACTATCCTATATTCCCAGGAAAGAGATCGAATTGCATAGGCATCCATCTCAAAAACGGATGCCTGTCTGCATAAATTCTGTCACCTACAAACCGAACAAAACACAAAATCTGGCGGACCTTTTTTGGCAGATTTGGCAGATTTTCTACTTTTGTACCCCCAAAACAAACAGGTTATCATGAAATCAGAAGCTTACAAAGGACATTTGGCCATGCTGATGGCAAACGTATTGTGGGGATGCATGTCTCCCTCTTCCAAGATTGTCTTATCCAGCGGATTAATAAATGCAATCTCACTAACAACTTTCCGGATGTTGGGTGCGGCAATAGTATTCTGGATCGCATCGATCTTTACCCGCAAGGAACACGTCCCTCATGAAGACCTGAAACACCTGTTTTTCGCGGCCCTCTTCGGAATCGTATTCAACCAAGGTACTTATATCTTTGGCGTGTCGCAGACTTCACCCATAGACGCAACGATCGTTGCCACCTCCACCCCCATCATCACCATGATCATCGCTGCTTTTTACCTGAAGGAACCGATTACGGGAACGAAGATCCTCGGTATCTTTGTCGGGGCAGCAGGTGCCCTGACGCTTATTCTGAGCGGACAGCAAGCGGCGGTAACAGGAAACGGCAGCAATAACGTGTGGGGAGATATCCTCTGCCTGATCGCACAATGCAGTTTTTCTATTTATGTAGTTGTCTACAAAGGATTGATCGGACGGTACTCGCCCGTGACGCTGATGAAATGGATGTTCACCTACTCGGCAATCTGTACGATCCCTTTCTCCTACAACAGTGTCGCAAGCATCGACTTCGCCACCCTGCCCCTGGATATCTACCTGAACATCGCGGTTGTCGTATTGGGAGGAACGTTCTTCGCCTACCTTCTCGTCCCGATCGGCCAACGGATTTTACGCCCAACGGTTGCGACCATGTACAATTATGTCCAACCGATCATCGCATCCATCATCACGGTCATAGTCGGCCTGGACACGTTCGGACTGATGAAAAGTATCGCGATCGCATTAGTATTCTTAGGGGTTTATATCGTGACACGAAGCAAATCAAAAGAACAGCTAAAACAGCTAAAAGGTGAAAGATGAAAGAGAGGCTTCGCATCCGGTTAATAAATCGGCTGAAAGTCAGAACAACTTTCACCTCTTCATCTGCTCCATCGCTTTCCAAAGAGAATCAGCAGGCACAGGAGCGACAATGCGGACCGGCTGTTTCGATACGGGATGGATGAATTCGGCACTGCGGGAATGCAGGCTGATGCCGCCGTCCGGATTAGAACGGGGAAAACCGTATTTCAAGTCGCCTTTGATAGGGCATCCCATCTTGGCAAGCTGGCAACGGATTTGGTGATGACGGCCTGTCTTCAGGTCTATAGCCAACAGATAATAGTTGTCCGAGCGAGCAATCACTTTATAATGCAGGACTGCTTTCTTGGCATTCGTCCGTTCCGTGTCATAAGCATAGCTCTTATTTTGCTTCTCGTTGCGAACCAGCCAGTTCACCAGCTCTCCCTCTTCTGCCGGCGGACAGTTCTTCACGATCGCCCAATAGGTCTTCTTTACTTCGCCGACCCGGAACATCTCGTTCAGACGGGCGAGCGCCTTGCTCGTCTTGGCAAATAACACGACGCCACTGACCGGACGGTCCAGACGATGCGTAACGCCGACAAAGACATTTCCGGGTTTACAATACTTCTCTTTCAGCCATGCCTTCAGCATGTCCGAAAGAGGAGTATCACCGGTTTTATCTCCTTGTACAATCTCGCGGCAAGTCTTATTTACCGCAATGATATGATTGTCTTCGTAAATAACCTCCATGATTTCAAATTTATGATTTATGATTTATGGATTTATGATTTTGCAAAACAAACGTCACCTACATAAATCATAAATTATAAATCTCTTTACATATTCATACCGCCATCAACCTGGATCACCTGTCCTGATACATAAGAAGACATATCGGAAGCCAGGAATGTAGCGATGTTGGCCACATCTTCAGGCGTACCGCCACGGCGCAAAGGAATCTTCTTTGCCCATTCGGCCTTGACTTCTTCCGGCAGACCGGCTGTCATATCAGTAATAATGAAGCCCGGGGCGATTGCATTGGCACGGATACCGCGTGAACCCAGTTCCTGCGCGATAGACTTAGCCAGGCCGATCATACCGGCTTTGGATGCCGAATAGTTACTCTGACCTGCATTACCATGTACACCAACGACAGAAGCCATATTGATGATACTGCCCGAACGCTGTTTCATCATCACCGGAGTACAAGCGTGGATAAAGTTGAAAGCCGATTTCAGGTTGACACCGATGACGGCATCCCACTGACCTTCACTCATACGCATCATCAGACCGTCTTTCGTGATACCAGCATTGTTTACGAGGATATCCACACGACCGAAATCTTTTACGATTTCAGCAACGACATTGTGTGTTTCTTCGAAATTGGCCGCATTGGAAGCATAGCCTTTTGCTTTAACACCCAATGCTTCGATTTCCTTCTGGGTGGCCAGACCGTTTTCGTCGATCACCAAATCCGTGAATGCGATATTTGCACCCTCTGCGGCGAATTTCAATGCGATCGCCTTACCAATACCACGTGCGGCCCCCGTAACGATTGCCACTTTACCTTCTAATAATTTCATATTAATTCCGTTTTAAATTCAACACTTAATCAAGCAAGCCCCCGTAGAATAGCCACCGCCGAACACGGTAATGGCAACCAGGTCGCCTTTCTTGAAACTATGATCATTTTGGGCATATACCAATGCTGAGCTTACCGAACCGGTATTTCCCAATTCTTCAATATTATGCAGGAATTTCTCTTCCGGCAGATTGAGCTGTTTGGCAATATTGGACATGATACGCATATTGGCTTGATGGCCGATGAAATATGTCAGGTTGTCCAACGTATAGCCATTCTTTTCCAAGAGATAGAGCACGTTCTTCGGCATATAGGTACAAGCTTGGATAAAGACGTCGCGTCCTTCCGGCATCATGATTCCCCCGTCGCACGGACGAAGATGTACCGCATCCGGAGCCTTGCCCAGATAACCAAGTCCTTGTGTGTATACTTCCACGATCTCGGAATCCTTTTCCGAAACGCGTTCCTTCGAGATGAAGAAGGCCGCAGCCGCATCGCCCCAAAGGTGGCCGGCTTTCGGATCCGTCTCATTATAGTAGGCCGAATTCTTGTCGGCGGAAAGGATCAACGCTTTTGTTGCTTTTCCCATAGCAAAATACCCTTCCACAACTTCCAACGCATTCAGGAATGAGGAGCAGGCGGAAGAAAGATAGAGCGCTTTCGCATTTTCAATATGGAATTCATGCTGGGCAAGATGAGCCGCAGTCGCTACCGTATCGTACGGAGAATAAGAGGCGGAAACAATCAAATCTACATCCGTAATATCATACGGTAATTTAGGCAGGGCGTTACGAACAGCCTCCATACTCATCGTATTAATATTTTCCTCGGCTTTTGCCTTAGACCGGGAACGAATCCCGGTGCGCTGTTCAATCCACTCGCTGGTTAGCCCGTTTAACTCTAAAAAATGTTGGTTATCTACCCGTTCTTCAGGTACATAAAACCCTGTTGCATTAATAAACATTCCTCAGTATTGTGTTACTTTATCTTTATACCATTGAATATCAAATTCATTACATTATCTCTCCGTTTAATCCGCTGGCTGATATTATCCCCCATGATTCCACGTATATACGGAACTTCCAACCCCTTCAGGGCATGATGAAGAACGACCGCCGTAATCTCGGTATCGGGCATCGCGAAAATTCCTTCCTTCACTCCAGCTTCCAGAATTCCCTGTATCAATTCCGTCTCACGGATATCGAAGTTTTTCCTGATCTTCTCCACCCGCCAAATGTCA
>OGRF01002522.1_pt1 | contig 10235 bp, 7 predicted proteins | sample 1553381 | NCBI WGS metagenome assembly OGRF01 (sample SAMEA2580060, study PRJEB22360) | human gut metagenome | biome: human gut; feature: human-associated habitat; material: faeces | place: Denmark | collected 2008/2010
CTATTTGAAGAATACCCGCCGCTGCAATAATTGGGATTTGGTGGATTTATCCTGCCGGGATATTGTCGGCGAATATTTGGTGAACCGGGACCGTTCCGTCCTGTATGAACTGGCTGCCAGCGATAATCTTTGGGAACAGCGGATTTCGATTGTCTGTACTTGGGCTTTTATCCGCCGTTCGGATTTTACCGATACGTTGGTGTTGGCCGAACGGTTGATGACGCATAAACATGATTTGATGCATAAAGCCGTAGGCTGGATGCTCCGCGAGGTGGGCAAAAGAGATCGGGATACCCTCACCGACTTTCTGGAACGTTATGCGACACAGCTTCCGCGTACGGCTCTTCGCTATGCCATCGAGCATTATCCCGAAGACCGGCGTCAGTATTTCTTAAAGATGAAGTAAGGGATGGACGAACAACTGAAAGCGAAATTGAAGGAATGGGCCGGGATCTATAATGTGAGGTCTTTTATACCCGATGATCCGGTTCAGTTTCCTCATCGGTTTACGGAGAAACGGGATATCGAAATATCCGCTTTTATCACTTCCTGGATCTCTTATGGACGCAGGGAACTGATCCTCCGCAAGGCGGACTGGTTACATAGCCGGATGGGTGGAAGTCCTTACGAATGGGTATTGTCCGGGCGGTACTGGGAACTGGTTTCGGATGTCCCAGCCGGCAAACGCGATACGTTTTATCGCTTTTATACGCATTCGGACCTCTGTGCCCTCTGTGATCGGTTGAAAGAGATATATCAGCGGTATGATTCATTGGAAGATGCATTGGCTGCAAGCTCCTACCCGAATCCGGTTTTTAAATTGCAGGATCTCTTTTCCGGCATAAACGGTATTCCGGTGATGGGCGGCACTTCTGCCTGTAAACGCCTGGCTATGTTCCTTCGCTGGATGGTCCGGACCGATGGAATCGTCGATTTCGGGATTTGGCAGACAGTCTTTCATCCCCGCCAATTGATTATTCCGCTGGACACGCATGTTCACCAAATTTCACTGGAACTTGGTTTGACACAGCAGCGAACCGCCACCCTGAAAACGGCGCTTGAGATAACCGAGGCCCTGTCGCATATCTTCCCGGATGATCCTTGCCTGGGCGATTTCGCCTTGTTCGGATATGATATAAATAAGGGAAAATAAGTGGTTTTGGAAGGCGCTGAGTCTGATGATTTCGGTTGATGGCTTGTTGAATCTCCTTTGTTTTAAAATCATAATGCAAAAAGAAAGATGGAAAGAGAAAGAAATAAGATAACTTCCGTTTGCGTGTATTGTGCCTCCAGCACGCAGGTCGCTTCGGCATATCGGGAGGCTGCAACCGAGTTGGGACATCTGTTGGGCGAACGGAACCTGAGAGTGATCAACGGGGCTGGCAATTCGGGCCTGATGTGTGCCGTGTCGGATGCTGCGCTGGCTGCCGGCGGGACTGTGACCGGTGTGATCCCTCGTTTTATGGTAGAACAGGATTGGTGTCACAAGGGGCTTACCGATCTGGTCGAAGTCGACAGTATGCATGAGCGCAAACAACGAATGGCTGATCTTTCGGATGCCGTGATCGCTCTTCCGGGCGGATGCGGCACTCTCGAAGAATTGTTGGAAGTCATTACCTGGAAACAGTTAGGCTTGTATCTCAACCCGATTGTCATCCTGAATATAAACGGCTACTTCGATCCTCTTTTGGAGATGTTCCGCCGGGCCGTCGACGAGCATTTCATGCGCCCGCAGCATGCAGCACTTTGGACGGTCGCCTCTACCCCGGCCGAAGCTGTCGGACTGATTTTTTCGGAACCGGTTTGGGATGCGAATATTCGTAAATTGGCTTTGGTGTGAATCAAGGATGGCACGTCAGTTTAAACGCATTAACCTCCGGCGTGCGGATGCCCGGTTTTAACTCTCCGCCAATTATGATTACCGTGTTGGCATTGTTTGCGATGCCGGCACCGGCACGTGCCAGTTCTTCGTAGTTGCCTAAGTGGGTCCAGTGTTTTGTGAAAGTATTGTATTGTAACAGGGAGGTATTGAATTTATACCAGTCGGCAGGATGTAGCAGATAATCCGGCTCGGGGTGGTTTAGGGCGTCGCGGAAACGGTCGTAGTTCACGCCTCCTACCAGCAGGATGGAGCTATCGCCTGATGCGATGGCGCAACCTCCTGTAACGGTACGGTGGGAACCGCCTGCTAAAGAAGGCAGGAATCCTTCATTTCTCCACTGTTTTGTCTTCGGATGATAAGAAAGCATATCTGTGCAAACAATGGCTTCCTGATGGGCGGATGCCGGCTGGAAACCGCCTGCCAGATAAAGTCGTATGCCATCCTCGGATTGCTGTGCCGTGAGGACAGGCTGTACTCGGGCAGGTCCGGGGAAATCCGGAAGCCGGACCCATTCCTTTTGAAGCGACGGTGTTAGCTGTAATGAAAAGAGTGGGTTCGTAGGGGCGGTTTGCGAACCGTCCTTACCTATTGGAACCGTTTGTGGCTTGCCCTTACCCCCGGCGACATACAGGCAACCATCGGCGTATGTGGCCGAGAGATTATCCAACGGCATGGGAAGTGGCGGCAGTTTGGTGATATGCAATTGTTGTTTTTCCCCGTCCCAGTTGACGAAGAAGACCTGTCGGGAGACCTCTTTATTGTTATTTCCTCCGATCCAAACGAGCCCTTCGGGGGTTGTGACCGATGCCCCGTAAGCAAGCGGTATTGGCAGTTTGCCGATCCTTTTCCATCCGGCATGAGATCGGGCGGTTATATCTAATGCATATATATTGCAGTAGTATTCTTTTGTTCCCCCTTCGGCCGCCGGTTTGCCGGGGAAGTTGCATCCGCCGGCCACGAACAACTGCCCGCCACTGACACCGGTAAACGGAGCAGATACGCCTAATGACGGGCTTTTTTCAGTGCCGGGTAGGTCGGGCAGCCGAAACCAGCTGACCGGAGCCGCTTCCGAACGGAATGTCGAAGCCGGCAGCCCCGCTTCGTTCACTAAATTGGCACGGGTGAAAGGTTGCCAGCCGTAACGAACGAATTTCGGATTCCGGATTTGGCCGCTCCATACTTTTACTGTCTTTCCATCGATGATTTGTGCCTCCGCGGGGACGAATAAACCATCGTGTTCGGCTATCTCGAAAGTACGTAGTTTGTCGCCGTCGGAACTGTGCATGCCTTTTCCGTAATCGAATGTGACATAGGCAGTGCTGTCCTTGAATATCACCGATCGGTAGAGTGGGCCGGAAGGAAGGATCTCGTGCCCGTATGTCTTGTTGAGTGCCCAGTGAGCGAGGCGTTCCCCTATCTCCCGTTTGTGGCGCGGGTGGACATCCAGGGAGTCTCCATGGTCGCTGCTGACCGCCATGCCGCTGTTGGGGATCGATTGGAGCATCCGGCGCTGGCTGTCCCTGAACCAAGGCCAGCTGGGACGGTCGATGCTGGATAGTTGCACATAATAGAAAGGTAATTCTTCCGCCCAGTTCTCCCGCCAGTTTTTTGTCAAAAGATGGAACAACTTCTCATGTGCTTCCATATTGTGAGCGTTCGATTCTCCCTGATACCAGATGATACCCCGTATCGGGAACTTTTCGAGCGGCTGGATACCGGATTCGTACAAGTAACAAGGCTCGTAAGGATGCCGTTGCTGTTTGTTCGTCGATTTACGGATATTGAGGGCGGCGCGTTCCCGCGCCCAGTCCTGGATAAAATTATTCTGCTTCCAGTCGTAGAGGATGTCGGGGAATTCGAATTCCAGCGTTTTGCGGTCTATCCAGGCTTCCGCCGGTGAACCGCCTATAGCGTTCAGCATAACCGGCTACGAAATCTATGTTGGGAAATCCTCCAGCGGGGAAACGGTCGGCTATGTGATTTCCACCGAAGGCAAAGGCTACGGCGGAGAAACGGTTCGTCGTTTCCTCGTTGCATTCCTTCCATTCAGTATCCCGGTAATATTGGAGCCTGTTGAGGGAGTCCAGTGTCGAAATGTCCCATTCCACCGCATTTGTCAGCCAACGTGGTTTCATATCGAAAAGACGGATTTGCGGTTTCCTTGCGGCAAATTCCAGAAAAGCCTTTCGTTGGCTGTCAACGGCACTGCTCACCTGAAATGCCATATTCGACTGTCCGGAGCAAAGCCATACTTCGCCGATCAGGATATTCGTATAATCCAGTTTCCCTGATTCGGCGGAGATACTCAACGTGTACGGGCCTCCTGCCTTCATCGGTGGCAGGATGACCGACCATTTCCCGTCCGAGGCCGTTATCGCTTCGCCTTTCTGTCCGGCGATGCTGACCGTCACTTTTTCTCCGGCATTGGCTGTTCCGGCTATCCGGAGCGGTTTCTCCCGTTGGAGTACCATATTGTCCGAATAGATCACGGGCATTTGGAGACCACCGTAATTTCCGGTTAATGCCCGGTAGACCGTCCGTGCGATGATTCCGGCTCCTTCGGCTGTGGGATGCAAGGCGTCGGGCAAGAGGTCAGGGCGGTCATAAAGTTCTGTATACAGGTCAATCAGTCCGGTGTGGGCGAGCACTGCGATATCTTCAATGTTTTGTTGTATCTGCCAGTACCAGTCGCGTGTGCCCGATTTGAAGCGCGTATGGCGGTGGGAGATCGGCGTCAGGCGGCAGATCCATATTTCACACTTCGGGTTCGCTTGCCGGAAAGCATCGATCAGGGTCAGATAATCCTTCGTGAAGTCATCCCGGTAATTCGGCCAGTCGCGCGGATCGGTGTCGTTCAGCCCGAGGTGGATGACGACCCGGTCGGCGGCAAAGTCGAGGGCGGCCTTGCATTCCTCCTGCTCGTTGTAAGGACGGTGTCCCTTTCGCAATAGCGTCGCCCCGCTTTTTCCGAAGTTGGCGACTTCGTATTCGTTGCCCAACATCCGTTGGAGCTGGGCGGGATAACTGTTCTTTTCGCGGTTCTCAATTCCGTGACCATACGTTACGCTGTTGCCTACACAGGCCACCTTGATCTTTTGCGCCTGGATCGTGGCACTAAATACGATGAATAAACAGAGCAGGATATTTTTCATTTGCTTATCGTTTCTTATCGGGTGAATAGACCAGGCCGTCCACAGCCTTTTCACCATCCGGTGTGACAAATACGAATGTGAACATCCACTTCGGCAAGCGGATTTCCGGCGCGGTGAACTTTCCGACCGGAAGTTTCATGAATACCTTGTTCCATCCTTTCTGCAGATGGACAGGCATGGGAGGACGCACGACACAATTCTCGTTGCCGAGCAGCACCTCGTTGGATTTGGTCCGGTGCGTTGCCGTCCATACCGGAGGCAGGATTTCCCGGTCGTTGACCCACACTCGGCTTTCCCGGTAATCCCATTTTCCCGGAAGTGGCGGCAAGTCCATTTCCGAACGGCTGTAGTTCTGAAACTCTATCCAGGCGCCTACATCCTGTGCTTTAGGTGAGTAGACCCAGGTCCAGGCATACGCCGTGTGGTTCTCTTGCGGCTCTTTGTAGATCCCTGGAACAAGCGTCCCCCAGACATGGCGGAGGTAGATGCCTGCGCCGGTCGCATCCTGTGTCCCATACATCTTGTTTTCGTATGTATAGTGGGATTTCAACTCCTTTTCGGGCGGGAATGATGCCGTCAGGTCGCCTTGGTTCGGGAACGCGTCCGTAATACGCCACTTGACGTTCGTTTGTTTGACGTAAGCGAACGGATATCCCCCGAAACAATGTTCCTTATGCCAGAGCAGGCGGTTCTCGAAATCAGCGAAAGACTTGAACGACTCGCTGTCTTCCGATGGTAAAACCGTTCCTTGCTTGTCGAAATATTCAGTTCCACCCCCTCTCCACGCACGTTCGGCCATGGCGAGCATATTCGGGTAGAAATTATTCTGTTTGACGATATCGGCTTCCGGCTGGATCATCCGGTCGTTCCAGATTGCCAGGATCGTGCCTGCCAGATCATCGCTGCTCTGCAGCTCGTTGTAGATGCGGCTGTTGTAGAGGGCGAAGAGGTCGGCAAACGTGTCGAAATGGTTCAGATAGTGGAAACGGGAGTCGATCGCCGGAATCCCTTTCTGGGCTTTTCCTCGGTAGCTCCACAGATGCGTCATGTCGATCTCTCCCGGCTTGTAGTGCCATCCCGGATTCCAGGAGATCACCTTTTTCCCCTTGGAGCGGACATAAGCGACCATTTCGGGTACGAAATCCGGATTGGTGAACTGCACCTCGTCTGTCCCGATATGCAGGTAAGGGACATCGAACGTTTCGCAAACCTCGTCGATCAGGAGTTTCAGTATCTTCATCCCTTCCGGGCTTTGCATGTCATGGCGGAAAGTACGGACGAAAGCGGCACTGTGTCCCGGCATGTCGATCTCCGGGATCAGCAGGACATGATGTTGCTTGCAGAAAGCGGCCAATTCCCGTGCCTCTTCCAGCGTGTAGTATTTCCCCGGCTGGCGGGTCGTGTTGACGCTGTCGTTCAGCATTGGGAACACCTTGCTTTGCAGGCGCCATGCCTGATTTTCCGTCAGGTGCCAGTGAAAGACGTTTATCTTGTAACGTGCCAGGATCGCTATTTCCCGTTTCAATTCGTCCGTCGAGATATAGGTGCGTCCTACATCCTGCATGAAGCCGCGGATGCGAAAGGCGGGCCAGTCGGTGATCTCGCATCCGGTGATTGCAATGCCGTTGCCTTTCTTTTCCGTCAATTGGCGTAATGTCTGGATTGCCCTGTAAACACCCGTTTCGGTGATGGCTTCGATCTCCACTCCTTTTGATGTGACACGCAGTTTATAGGCTTCGTTGCGATTGAGAGGGATATCGGGGAAATCCTCCACCCATTTGACCGATAGTGCCGGATGGCTTGACGGATTGCCCGTTATCTTATTGCCTGCCGGTTGTTCCATGCCTATGGAACAAAAGTTTTCCGTAAGGGAAACAAAAGTTCCCCTATATTGAAACTTTTTCCCGTTCCATGCCACTTTCTGCGGCCATGGAAGCAAATGAGGGATATTGGCAGCACAGGCAGCCAATATCCCTATATATAAACTTATCAATATGAAGAGTATGCGTTTCATGCAGGACTACTTGACCAGATCGGTCAGTTTGACAGCTTGAAAAGTCATATGGGCGACGCTCGATTCGTAGAAGATGCCGACTGTCTCCTTGTCGATCATGGACAAGCAAGAATAACCCCAGCTTTCGTCTTCGTCCAGTGTCACTTGGTTGGAAAGCGGCCAGGTCATGCCTCCGTCGGTACTTACTTTTATGGTAATATGGTTACGTCCCTTCGTCGTGTTCGGGTTGGAGAAGATCAGCAGGTCTTTCCCCGTGATGTTGTCTTTAGCGTCCACGTGGATGAGGCTTGCCATACAAACCGGTTCCTGCAGGGCACTGCGGCTGGACGGATGTTCATACCAGGTCTTGCCCAAATCGCGGGTGGTGGCCACGGCGCGGCTGCCTCCCCGGTTGTCACGCATGTTCAGCATCAGGACACCCGGTTCGATCTCGGCTACCTGCGCCTCGGTCGTGTTCGTACGTGCCAGATTATGCAGATGCCAGGTGGTTCCCCGGTCTTTGCTGTACATGATACCGGCGTTCGGTATACGGGTGGAGTCGATGAACTGGATCGGGAAAACCAACGTCCCGTCTTTCATCGTGATGCCCCGGCCCGGTCCTTGCAACAGGAAGTACCAGGAAGGATCTTTCACCTGCGGGGTGATGTTGATCGGCTGGCTCCAGGTCTTGCCGTCGTCTTCGCTTTTGACGAGCATCAGCTGGGCGGTGCTGTCGGCCGACATACCCGGCATGGAATTCCACCAGGCGCGTCCGTTCCCCATGCCATGTGTCCAGGCAGCAACGATCCAGATCGTATTTGTCTTTTCATCCACCAGGATAGACGGGTCTCCCACACCGTTCTGTGCGTGAGGCAGGCCGCCCGTTTCGCCGAACGTCATCGCAACACGCATCGGTTCCCAGGTCTGTCCTTTGTCGGTGCTGCGGCTTACCCCTATATCGACCATTTCCTGCAGGTCCACACTGCTGTTGTAGCGGATATCGTACACGCCCAGAAGCGTCCCGTTGTTGGTCGTTACCAGCCCCGGAATACGGTAGGCCGAAGCCCCGTCGTCACCGGCGTGGCGGACACCGATTCCCATGCGGCGGACATCTGATTTGCCGTCCCAGACAATTGTCGCCGGCATATTATTGATTTCAGCCATCGGCATCTGGACAGTAAAGGTCGTTAACAGGGAAGCCTCCGGTTTCATCTCGATACTGATCCAATAGTAGTTGACTCCTTCCACCATCGGCTGGTTACTGGTGAAGGTCACGACATTGGTGATATCAGTTACTTCGCTCTGCTTGATGGAGTAGGCGGGATTAGCAGCCTTTGTCTTGCCTTCTGCGTGACTGGAAATGTAGGAAACCGGACGGTAATGCTTTCCCTGCCGGGAGGTCGCTTCCGTTCCGCTATAGAAAAAGCGTAGAGCCTTTATGTCGTTTAAGTCGATTCCTTCTTTGAATTGCAGGGAAAGCTTGTTGAGTACATCCCCTTTGTGTGCCTGTACACGCATTTCCACCAGGATATTGTCTGTCCGGTCAATCAGTATCGGGATCTGCGGCTTTCTGACAAACAAGCTGTCGGCGGCAAAGGCTGTTTGCATGAAGAGAAGGAGGCTGAAGTAAAGAAAGATTTTTCTCATGATGTTTTTTGTTGATTGGGTTATTATAAAATAGGATTTCCAAAGATAATGACATTTGCAGGAAAAGTCAATACCTTTGGAAACCTTACAGGTTTTACTTGTCGGTCATGTTGACCGTTCTCGGACGTAAGAAGATGACTTCCACCACTAAGGCTACGAATACCAAGCTGGCCATCATTGCGAAATCATGCCCTAAGTTACCGGCATCCGTCGACTCGCCCAACAGTTTTGTGATGATCGCTCCGGCAAATACCCCGGTCATGTTCATAATGCCGTAGGCGGTCGCCCGGTAGCGTGGCGATACGAACTGGCAGAGGATCGGCATGTTGTTGGCGTCGAAAATACCGAAACCGATACCGAAACAGAGTCCGCCGCCTACAATCATGGCGAAACTGTCGCCGAATCCTAACAGCAGGAGTGCCGGAATGGTCAAGGCAAGCCCGATGGAACCGGTATAAATGCGTCCCCGTACATTCCGCTGAATCCATTTGTCGGACAAGATACCGCCCGCAATCACTCCGATGAAGGAAGAGATCGCGATCGTGAAGGTGGACAATGGCCCGGCTTCCGACATATCGATGGACAAATTCTCCGAAAACAAAGTCGGCAGCCAGTTTTTAGTAGCCCAACCCGGCAAACTCGAAGTGGCGAAATAGAGCAGGATGATCCAGAATGAAATGTTGACGAACAACATCCCCATTCCTTTTATAGCCGCTTTTACCGGACTCTCTTTCGGGCCGGGTTCCGAGTCAAGCTTGGCGACCGTATGATCTTTTTTCTCTTTCAGGAAAAGAATCAATACCAGACTATACGCGATTCCGATAATCCCGAACCAGTGGAAAGTCGTTTCCCAGCTGTATGCTTCTGCGATCGTTGCTCCGAAGCCACCCAATGCCTGTCCGGTGTAGAGCCCGGTCATGTGGATTCCGACAGCTAATGATCGCGTTTTTTCCTGATGATAGTCCGTGATCAGCGAAAGTCCGGCAGGGATGTACAAGGCTTCGCTGACTCCCATAATGGCGCGGAGAATATAAATTTGGTTGAAATCAGTCGAATATCCCATCATCAGCGTGACGAACGACCAGACGAAGAGACTGCCGACGATCAGCCATTTCCGGTTGATCCGGTCGGCGATCATGCCGGCGACCGGGCTCATCAGGCCGTATATCCACAAGAATACCGCCATCAGGCGTCCGAAGTTCGTGGCTGATTCCAGTTCGGTAATATCGATCATCATGGCAGACTTCATGGTTGAAAGCATCTGTCTGTCCATGTAGTTTAACAAAGCCACGCCCCAAAGCAGAGCGACAACGATCCAGGGATAGTATTTCTTATTGTTTGTCATAGCCCTGAATTTCCTTACATAAAAGATGACATTTCAAAAGCATCCGGGGAATATGGAACGGACCTTTGTACATGTTTCCCTTTGCCGGCTGCGAGAGCGTCCCGTCGTAATGGAAATAGCCGAACCATTCGCCGTATTCCTTGTCTGGAAAACGGGCATACGTGTATTCGTTTATCTGCTTGTGCATTTCCAGGTATTTGGGATCGCCTGTGGCTT
>OGRF01002543.1_pt1 | contig 10165 bp, 7 predicted proteins | sample 1553381 | NCBI WGS metagenome assembly OGRF01 (sample SAMEA2580060, study PRJEB22360) | human gut metagenome | biome: human gut; feature: human-associated habitat; material: faeces | place: Denmark | collected 2008/2010
TTTTCTCGCCATGCCCCTGTTAGGGTTTCAACTGATCGTCACCAGCTATTTCCAGTCGATCCGGCAGGCACCTAAAGCCATCACCATGAATATTTCCCGTCAATTTTTATTTCTGATCCCGGCCCTGGGACTGTTTTCACACTGGTGGGGACTGACAGGCATCTGGCTGGCCATCCCCTTCGCCGACCTGATGGCCACACTGATCGCCCTCTTTTTCTTATGGCGGACCGACCGGAAAGCGGGTTAATGGATCAGTTCGTATACATTCATTTCCTCCCCCACTACCCAAACCAGATCGCCGGCTTCGAACACCGTATCGGCATCCGGATTTCTTAACGAGGCCGCTCCCCGTTCCACACCGACTACGACACATTTGTATTTGTCCCGGATACCGGAATCCCGGATACTCTTTCCGTTAAAAGGAGAATCTTCGGTGACCACAAACTGTTTCAGGCATACTTCGCTCTGTGTCAGGTCTGAATCCATCGGTGGCAAGGTCATGGACTGCAGTTTACTCCCAAAACGTTCCAGCTGCTCGTCACTACCGATCACCTGTACCCGGTCTTGTGGAAACAAGCGTTCTTTACCACCCGGAATATTGATACAACTCTGTCCCCTGAAAACAGCGACGACCATCACCCCGAAGCGACTTCCCAAAGCCAGATCGGCCAACGTATATCCGGCCCACAACGATTCGGACGGAATTATAAAATCGGCCATATGTAAATCCCGTGACAGCAGATGCCCGGCAAATTTCGGAGGCACCTGTGTTCCGGCATGCCGGGCATACACCTCTCTTACCCGGAAATTCCGCAAAAAATGCCGTTCGATCTGGATAGACTGCTTTTTCAGGTAACGGGAATAAAACATCCCGGCCACCAACACGCAAGCCACTCCCAGTAACAAAGCGATAGAAGCTTTAAAAAGCGACACAATCACTACCATGACATACAATATCGCTATCACGAAACGGAATATGACCAGCGACACCAAATAAGCCCGGCTGAAATAACCATCGTTCCACAAAGACTGAAATTCGGCCGAATGGTTTTTCTTGGCTACGATAGCCCGCAAAAAAGGTGCGATCAATAACAAAATCAGAACGGCACACAACAACCCTCCCCAAAAGCCGGGCAGCGATCCCCGGATCAAGGGCACCAGAAATTGAAACGAGAGAATCAGAATAGCGATGATGATCACCGAATAAATTACCATTATCCGGATCAGCGAGGTCAGTAAACGCTTCCAGTTACTTTCATGATTGACCACCCGGGTACCGGAAGTATAATGCTCGATAAAACGCTTCCATTTCCGTGGCAAATGCTTTTCGACATAGGGATAAGCCGGCTCGGCAGCCCGGATCATATAAGGAGTCAGAAAAGTCGTTATGACGGCTACAGCGATCACGATCGGGTACAAAAAATTACTGGTCACGTGCATCGTCATGCCCAAGCCGGCGATAATAAAAGCGAACTCCCCGATCTGCGTCAGACAAAATCCCGACTGCAAAGCCGTCTTCAGCGGTTGACCGGCCAATACCACTCCCAGGGTACCGAATACCGACTGTCCGATCAAAACGGTAAGCGTAATAATCACAATCGGCCAGATATATTGGGCGATCATCCCCGGATCGACCATCATCCCCACTGAAACAAAGAATATCGCGGCAAACAAATCTTTCACCGGTTTCACCAAACGTTCTATTTTTTCCGCTTCGATCGTCTCGGCCAGAATAGACCCCATCACGAAAGCCCCCAAAGCAGAAGAGAAACCGACGGCTGTAGCGAACACTACCATCAGGAAACACAAACCGAGAGAGACGATCAGCAAGGTCTCGTCACCCATCAGCAAACGGGTACGCCGGAAAAAAGTAGGAATAATATAAATCCCGGTCAGGAACCACAACAGCAAAAAGAACAAGAGTTCCCCGATACTATACACCATTTCCATCCCTTCGAAATTCTTACTGACAGCCATCGTAGAAAGCATCACCATCAAGACGATAGCGACCAGGTCCTCGATGACTAAAATTCCGAACACCAGCCCCGTAAAACGTTGTGTCCGTAATCCCAAATCCTCGAAAGCCTTATAGATAATCGAAGTCGACGACATGGCCAGCATACCTCCCAGAAAGATACTGTCCATCTGTTTCCACCCCATCGCTACCCCGACGATAAAACCCAAAACCACCATACCCACAATGATAGTCAGGGCAGCGATGATAGCAGGACCTCCTACCTTCATTAACTTTTTAAAACTGAATTCCAATCCCAAAGCAAACAACAGGAATACCACCCCGATATCTGCCCAGGTCTGAATATTTCCGCTGTCGATAACCGTCGGGGTTAACGTGATATGCGGTCCGGCAAGAATACCGGCCACGATATACCCCAATACCGACGGTTGTTTCAGACGCTTGAATATCAGGGTCATCAATCCGGCAGAAGCCAGTATAAGAGCCAGATCCGTAATTAATGTAGGTAAGTGTGACATAAACCACGTAATTTGGCCACAAAATTAGCATTTAAACCCTAATTCCGTTCACTTGATCGTCCGCTTATTGAGGAATTCCATAAATTTATCTTTCGAGGAATCTGCTATCGGAATATAAGTCTTTCCGAAAACGATCCGGTTTCGCTCGATGACAGTGATCCGATTCAGATTGACGATAAAAGAACGGTGTACCCGGCAAAAAGAAGCCGGCAACATCTCTTCAAGCGATTTCATACTGATAAGCGAAACGATAGGCGAAGTCACCCCTTCGAGGTATATTTTTACATAATCCTTCAAACCCTCGATATAACAAATTTTAGCCAATTCGACCTTGACCAGTTTATAATCCGATTTTACAAAAATACAATCCTCTTCCAGACTGTCCCCCTGCGTTTCACGGGTTTTCTCAAACCAATTCAACGCCTTGTTAGCGGCCTTTAAAAATTCAGGATAGCTGACCGGCTTCAATAAATAGTCCAGCGCATCCACCCGGAAACCTTCCAAAGCATACTGTTCGAAGGCGGTTGTAAAAATCACTTTGATCTGTTTATCCAACACCCGGGACAATTCCAACCCATTCAGTTCAGGCATCTGGATATCGAGGAAGATCAGATCCACCGCCTCTTCGCGTAACACCTGCAACACCTCCAAAGCATTCGAGCAACGGGCAACCAATTTCAAAAAAGGTGTCCGCTTGACGTAACTCTCCATCAAATCCAAAGCCAAAGGCTCATCATCGACTATCAAACAATTCAGTTCCATCCGTTTCAACTTCCGATCTTTAATTGAGCGACAAATTTGTTTCCCTCCCGTTCTGTCCGCAAATCATATTTTCCGGGATACAATAAATCCAGTCGTTTTTTTAAATTTTCCAGTCCGATCCCCGATCCGCTCCGGTCGGTTTCTTTCTTAGGGAAATAACTGTTTTCAATGTAACAGCAGATTCCCGAATTTTCCAACCAACTGAAACGGATATGAATAAAAGAAGGCTCCGTGGGGCTCACTCCGTGTTTAAAAGCGTTTTCGATCAGAGTGATAAACAACAACGGAGCGACCAGCACACCTTTCCCATCGTCCGGCAAATCGACCTTCAACTCTACATTTCCCGACAACCTCAGACTCATCAACTCGATGTAACTCTTCATGAAATTCAATTCATGATCGAGTGATACGAATTTCTGATTGTCTTCATACAACACATGCCGCAACAGCCGGCTCAGATCATGGACGGCAAACTGGGCCCGGTCAGGATCGATAGCGATCAGGGAATAAATATTATTGAGGGTATTGAACAGGAAATGAGGGTTCAGCTGGCTTTTCAGATTCTGCAATTCCGCTTCGGAACGGGCATTTTCCAATTCTTTTTTTTCTTGCTCGAGGATATACCAGTTTTCGGTCATCCGGATAGCGACACTCAGAGCCGACACCAAAGCCATCATCACTCCATCCCGGATAATAAAAACACTCCGGGGAGGAAAAGGTCTCGAATGCCTCGGTCCCTCATTGACAAAATGAATAAAATAATACTCCTGCCATCCATGTAAACATAAGCTCAGCAACACAAAAAGGAATAAATTGACAATAATAAATACCAATAACCTTTTCCGGAACAACAAGCGATCGATAAAAATAAAATAATTGGCATAAAATACAGTAATAAAAGCGATGGGAACACCGACATACCCCAGAAATTTAACCCAGGTCATCGGATTTCCCTCTTTCCAGGTGAAAAAAAGAGGGAAGCCGAATACCAATCCCCAGCCGATCACCTGGATCAGAAACTTTAAAATTTTATTCTTGTCACTCATATTACAAAGATAAAGATTTATTTGTTTATTTACCGGATCAACCGGTAAATAAACTACTCATACCGGATCGCTTCGATCGGATCGAGATTAGAAGCTTTCTGTGCCGGATACCAACCGAAGAAGATTCCCGTCACCGTACAGACCACAAACGACAGTACGACAGAATACAGCTGCACATATACCGGCCATCCCGCAACCAACTTGACCACCCACGAGGCTCCGATACCGAACACCACACCGATCAATCCACCGGTCACACTGATCAGAATCGCCTCGATCAGGAACTGGGCCAGAATATCCCGCCCCTTCGCTCCGATAGACACTCTCAGTCCGATTTCCCGGGTACGTTCGGTTACCGACACATACATGATGTTCATAATCCCGATACCGCCGACCAGTAAAGAGATCCCCGCAATACACGCCAACAACATCGTCATCATGTCCGTTGTGGAATTCATCATCGAGCTCAGTTCTTGTTGGGAACGGATGTTAAAATCATCGTCATCCGATTCTTTCAGCCTGTGATTCCTGCGCAGGATACTCGCAATCTCCTCTTCTGCCAGTTCGGTCTGATCTTCAGAAAGCGCCGAACAGAATATACTTTGTAAATGGGTGATGGCCAGGATACGTTTCTGGACGGTTGTATAAGGTGCTAAGATAAGATCATCCTGGTCCATCCCCATTGTATTATAACCTTTCGATGTCAGGACTCCGATAATACGGAAAGGTATTTTTCCGAAGCGGATAATTTGCCCCACCGGATTTTCCCCATTGGTAAACAGATTATCCACGATCGTTTTCCCGACGACACAGACTTTCGCCGATCCGAGAATATCCTCCTCCGTAAACATATCCCCTTCCGCCAGGGTATATTTACGAATTTCAAGATAATCCGGATTTATCCCATAGATACTGGTCGGATAATTATTGGATCCGTAGATCGCTTGTCCACTGCTACTCACCGATGGCGAACAAGCCGAAACATAACGGGTTTCATCGACAATCGCCTGATAATCGTCCAGTTTCAGACTTTGCATGGCAGCCGGATCTTGCCGTACCCCTCCCCGCATATCCGCACCCGGATGAATCATGATCATATTAGAACCCATCTCCGCGATCTGAGCACGGATACTCCGCTTAGATCCCTGACCGATAGCCAGCATGGTAATCACCGAAGCGACACCGATAATGATCCCCAACATCGTCAGAAATCCCCGCATCTTATTATTTCCCAGGGCCCGCAAAGCAATCCTGAATAAATTCGCAAAATTCATTGTATTTCGATTTAATTAATCCTCATTCTTCGGTAAAGCGGCCAGCGTCTCTTTGGCCGAAGCAATCTTTTCATTCCGGGTATCCTGAATCACCCGCCCATCCTTCAACACGATAGTCCGGCTGCTATACGCCGATAATTCGGGATTATGGGTGACAAAAACAATAGTCCTTCCCCGGGCATACAATTCCTGAAACAACGTCAGAATCTCGAAAGAAGTACGGGTATCCAGGTTTCCCGTAGCCTCATCGGCCAAAATCAATACCGGATCGTTCACCAACGCCCGGGCTATAGCCACCCGTTGCTGCTGTCCTCCGGACATCTGATTCGACTTATGATACAACCGGTCATGTAACCCTACCGAATCGAGCGCTTCTATCGCCCGTCTTTCCCGTTCCTTAGCCGAAACCGCCGGATTATACATCAACGGAAGCTCGACATTCTCGATCGAAGTAGTCTTCGGAAGCAGGTTATAAGACTGGAATACAAAACCGATCTTATGATTCCTCAGCTCCGCCCGCTCATTCTTTCCCATCTGCCGGACCGAATACCCGTCCAGCCAATACTCCCCGGCTGTCGGCGTATCCAGACACCCCAGCACATTCAGTAAAGTGGATTTCCCCGATCCGCTGGTCCCCATGATCGTCACGAATTCTCCCGGCTGAATAGCAAAGGATACCCCCCGCAAAGCATGTACCGTCTCATTTCCTACCAGAAAATCACGCTTGATATCTTTTAATTCAATTATAGCATTCATTGTGTGTGAGTTATTGAGTTGCTGAGTTGCTGAGTTATTGAGTTACTGAGTTGCTGAGTTATTGAGTTGCTGAGTTATTGAGTTACTAAGTTACTAAGTTGCTGAGTTAATGAGTTACTAAGTTCCTCTACTTTCTAAATCATCGATTTACCTTCTCCACCAATTTCCCGCAACTCCCCCTTATCTCCTCCTCCCCATCTTTTAGCCTATAGCTTCCAGCCTATAGCCTTTTACATTTTACTTCTTACTCTTCTTATCTTGTCCCGGTGGTTTCGGCATAAAGGGACTGGATTCTGTTTCTCCGGGTTGCGGAGTTCCCATCGCTTTTTTACCGGATTGTTCCATCGCCACGACAATCTCGTCTCCCTCAGCGAGACCACCGGTGATCTCCAGGAGTGAAGTCGTCGCAGTAGCCGTCTGTACTTCTTTTTCTTCCAACGTTTGTCCATTCTTCACCCACACTGTTTTCTGTAAGGCAGAATTATCCACATGGATCGGTTTCAGTACGATTCCATTAGCTTCGGCCAAAGCCTGATCGGGCATAAATTTCAATGCTTTGGGAGGAATAGTCAATACGTTATTCTTCTCCAGTGTATAAATCGACACGGTAGCCGTCAATCCCGGTTTCAGTTTCAGATCCGGATTAGGTGCACTGATCACCACTTCGTAGGTCACCACATTCGATTCCACGGTAGCCTCCAGCCGTACCTGAGTCACAACCCCTTCGAACGCATCGTTCCGGTAGGCATCTACGGTAAAGGTAACCCGCTGTCCTTCGCGTATTTCGCCGATATCAGCCTCATCCACGTCTGCAATCACCTGCATCTCCGTCAAATCTTTAGCAATGGTAAACAAAGTCGGAGTTTCGAATCCGGCAGCCACCGTCTGTCCTTCTTCCACTTCCCTACTGATAACGACACCATCTATCGGACTGGTAATCACGGCATATCCCAAATTTCTTCTCACCTTTACAATATCGGCTTTCGACTTTTCGTAGGTACTTTTAGCCTTTTCATAATTATACGTCGCCTCTTCATAATCGCTGTCGCTGATCAGTTGCTTTTCGAACAGCACTTTACTGCGGGCATAATTTTTTTGCTGATACTCGTATTCTGCTTTGGCATTCGCCAACTGAGCCTCCTGCGATTCCAGTTCTGCCTGTAAGGTCACCTTATCCATCTCGGCAATCAGCTGCCCTTTTTTCACAACACTATTGTAGTCGACATAGATACGGTCGATGATACCCGAAACCTGCGTACCGACATCCACCTTGGTCACCGGCTCTACCGTCCCTGTCGCCACTACGACATCCGTCATCGAATTACGGGTCACTTTTTCAGTCTGAAAACTGATTTTCCCTTTTGAAGAAGTACCCATAAAGAAATATCCGCACAAGGCCAGAACTACGATAGCTCCCCCGATCGTTATTAATTTCCCTTTTTTCATATATTCTTTTTTATATTGTCATACAATCACTTGGTTCTCACCTACCTCTATCATTGGATACTGATCTCTATACCCTGATAGAAATTCAACAATTGCTGATTCAGGATCGCCATATATTTGGCTTGTATCAACTCGAGCTGGGCAGCCAGCAAGTTGTTTTTCTCCGTCATCAATTCTACCGTATTTTTTGCTTTCAGGAAAAACTGCTCCTGAGTAAGCTCGAAAGACAATTCTGTAGCGGTCAGATTCTCCCGGGCCGAACGGAAACGGTTCTGCGCCGATACCGCATCCTGATAAACCGTCTCTACCGATTTCAGTAATTCTTTCTGTACGTTCTCATAATTGAGTTGGGCATTCTCGATATTCAGTTTAGCCAGATTGACCGCCGTCTTGGTCGAACGTTTATTAAAAATCGGTATATTCAGCGTCAAACCGATATTTTCACTCCAATTGTGTTTCGTCTGTGTCCCGAACCCCGTGCCGATACCCGAAGCATGACTGGTTCCTAAACCGGCAGACAAGGTAACGTTAGGTAAATATCCCGCCCACGCTTTCTCCTTCTCCAGATTCGCTACCCGGATATTCAATTGGTTGTATTTCACTTCCGGCATGATTCCCAGCGAAGTCAGGTAAACACTCTCTTTAGACGGTAAAACGACCAACACGCTTTCATCTGTCAATTGCGGAATAGCCAGTTCCATCTGGTCGTTCACCCCTAATTCGAGCAATTGTTTCAATTCCAGCTGAGCGTTTGCGAGCGTTGTCCGGGCTACAACCAACTGATATTTATCGGTGGCATACTGAGCTTCCAGCTGAGCGAGATCGGCTTTCGATAATGCTCCTGCCTCCAATAAAGCTTTGCCACGATCCCGCTGGGCTTTGGAAACTTCTACCGTCCCTTCGTTAATTTTCACCGCTTCGTCAGCATACAATACCTGGACAAATGCTTGGGTAATCGCCAGTTCGATGTTATTTTCAGATTCCTTGATCGTCAACCCCTGCACCTCATTTTGCAGGTCCATCTGTTGTACGTTCTTCCGGATTTTTCCTCCTTCGAACAGAGATACGGAAGAATTCAGGTTATAACTTCCGGAATACGAATTTTTATCACCGGCTTCGGGACGGGGACGGTTCACATAATTGTGAGCCGTTGTAAAAGAAAGAGAAGGCAGCCGGTCCGCTTTAGCCTGCTTCGTATTTTCTAAACTTTCTTCCCATGCGATCCGACTTTGCCGAATCTGAATATTATGTGCCCGGGCATAATTAATGCAGGATTTCAAATCCCACACAGCCGGTTTTTCCTGAGCCATCACCGGGGCGGACAACACGACCAGTCCCAAGACTATCCCTTTCCAATATGCATTCATAATGTATCTTTTAAGTTCATTTTCACGTTACAAATGTATTTTCTGTTCTCCACCCCTACAATTTAAATATATACATTCCCCCTTTTTCACGACGAATCCCCCGATTCACCCGATAATTATTTTAGCATTTACATATTTTCACATTAATATTGGCATCTTTTTTGTTAGCAAAGGGGCAATACATCTATTTCAATTAAAATCTGTTACTATGAAACCGATATACAGCCTGTTTATTATGCTATCCTTTGCCGGACAGTTGCGTGCACAAAACGATACCACCGAATTATTTCCTTACGGAGATATGAATCAGTGGATGGTACGGGTAGTCGACGAATCCCTTGTTATCGGAGGAAATACAAAATATCTGTATGAGATCACACCGGGCGATACGCTGAAAAACAACACCCCTTATAAGAATAGTATATCTCCGTGGGCTACGTCGACCGTCATGGCTAAAGTCAGCGGAGTGGTGAAAGCCAGTGTAACCGTATTCCCGGAGAAAAGGGATTCCGGTTATTGTGCCCGGCTCGAAACCCGTATGGAACGCGTCAAAGTGCTTGGATTGATCAATATATCGGTATTAGCCACCGGAACGATATTTGTCGGTGAAGTGATGGAACCCGTGCGGGACACTAAAAATCCGCAAAGCAAACTCAATAACAATATTCCTTTCACGAAACGACCGAAAGCCCTGGAATTCGATTATAAAGTAGAGCCGGGCGGGAAACAGATCAAAGCGACAGGTTTCAGCCGTATCGTCGATATCCCGGAACAGAATAATGCCGAAGCCAGCCTATTGCTGCAATACCGCTGGGAAGACGAAAAAGGGAATCTGTTTGCCAAACGCGTCGGCACAGCCTACGAACGTTATGACCAGGAAGTAAAAGAATGGCAAAACGGCCATCGGATAGAAATCCATTACGGAGATATTACCGGAAAGGATATACCGGTTGTTATATACATAGGTAGCCTGTGCATTGTAAGAGAGGTAGCGGTTGGATGATTCCTGTCCGCGTACTAC
>OGRF01002544.1_pt1 | contig 10163 bp, 8 predicted proteins | sample 1553381 | NCBI WGS metagenome assembly OGRF01 (sample SAMEA2580060, study PRJEB22360) | human gut metagenome | biome: human gut; feature: human-associated habitat; material: faeces | place: Denmark | collected 2008/2010
TTCCGTTACCGGCTCGACTGTTCCGGTTGCCGTCACCGTGTTCGAAATGGAACTGCGGCCCACTTTGGCGGTTTCGAGCCGGATACCGCCTTTCGACGTTTTGCCTGTGAAGAACCAGATGCCTCCGGCCACGACCAATACGCCTACTATACCGATAATTAGTTTCTTCTTGTTCATATCTTTATCTGTTTTTATTTCTTTCCGGATGTCGATTCCTTTTGCAAGGGAGGTGTGCCAAAAGTGCCTTGTTCCTGCGTCAGGCGCGGAGATAAGGAGATTTTGACACATCCTCCGAAACAAAAAGAGAGTGAATATATTCATTAGCGGTTCACCCCTAATGTCATGTTTCAGAATAAATTGATTTCTTCTCCTTGGTAGAAGCGCAACAAGCCTGCGTTCAGTATGGCCGTGTATTTGGCCTGGAGCGTTTCCTGTTGTGCGCTTAACAGGTTATTTTTTTCCGTGAGCAATTCTACTGTATTTTTCATGCCGACGTTGAATTGTTCGCTGACGAGAGAGTAGCTGGTTTCCGTGCTCTTCAACTTCTGTGAAGCTGCCACGTATTGCTGTTGTGCGCTGTTGGCGGCCAGCCAGAGGTTTTCGATAGTTTTGTAGAGTGTCTTCTTGTTGTCCAGCAGGTCCAGCTGGTTGGTCTGCTTTTGTAGCTTGGCCTTGTTGATGGAGCTTTTCGTCTGCCGCTTGTCGAAGATGGGGATGCTGAGGGTCAGTCCCAGCGAGTTGTTCCAGTTCTGCTTGACCTGTTCGCTGAAGCTGAAGTCGCTGCCGTTGGCATTCGTGCTTCCGATGCCTGCACTGAGGCTTAAGGTCGGGAGATATCCTGCACGTGCCATCTTGATGCTCAGGTCCGAGCTCTCCACGTTCAGCTTTCCTGCTTCTATTTCGGGACGGAGGCTGAGGGCGGTGTTGTAGACATCGTCTTTTTCGGGAAGCGGGATCAGGACGTTGCTGTCGCTCAGTTGCGGCAGGTAGAGGTCCATTTCGATGTCTCCGTCCAGTTCGAGAAGCTGTTTCAATTGCAACTTATAATCCTGCAGGGTAGCCTGGGAGGTCACCAGCTGGTAGTTGTCGCTGCTGACCTGCGCTTCCAGTTGGGCGAGGTCGCTTGAGGCGATACTGCCGACGTTGAACAATTCCTGTCCCCGTTCAAACTCTTTCCGGCTTACTTCAAGTGTCGATTCGTTTACTTTGACAGCTTCGGCCGAGTAGAGGATCTGTACATACAGTTGGGTGATACTTTCCTCGATCGAGTTTTCGCTTTCGTCCACGTTCAGTTCGGCGATGCGGTTGTTCAGCTTCTGTTGTTTGACGGTGTTCACCCGTTTGCTGCCGTTATACACGGTCCAGTTGGCGTCGATGCCGTAGCTGCCGTTGTACGAGGTTTTGCTTTCGCTTGTCGTGATGTTATCGCCGCTGATGATGGTGCCTCTTGCACTGTTCGGGCGGTTGACGACGCGCTGGCTGATGTTCCCGCTCAAGGAAGGCAGGAAATCCGCCTTGGCTGTCTTTACGTCTTCTTGGGCACTCTCGGCGCTGATGCGATTCCGCTGGATGGTGATGTTATGCTCCAGTGCATAATCGATGCAATCGCGAAGCGTCCATTGTTTGGGTGTGTCTTCCTCCGCATTCATCCCGGTGGGCAGGAGAAGCAGGCAGGAGAGGAGTATGGAAGAAATCTGTTTCATGATGCTTTCGTTTTGTAACCTGACAATCTTTTTACCTTTTTTCGAAAGCAAAACTACAACAGGATGAAAGCCTACACAATCAGATTAGAAAAAGAGGAGCGTTTCCTCGACAAAGAAGGACTTTCTATCGATGAAAGCCTGACTTGAAATAAGGGTGTTTTTTGAGAGAAAGCCCTGAATATTGATTGTGGAAGTCCAGGTTTTTTACTCTGAAGGTCCTGACTTCTTGTTACGAAAGTCCTGACTTTTGCGGTAAAATTTACCAATAGAGAACTATCCCGGCGATTCCTGCCAGGATAATCATCAGGATCGGGTTGATCTTGAACTTCCAGGTGAGGATGAACGCAGCCCCGAAGATCAGGAAACTTTTATAGTCGATGAAGTTCTCGCTATTCATCAATAGCAAAGCCGCTGCCGCAATCAGGCCGACCGTAGCCGGACGGAGGCCGTAGAACGCGGCTGCTACATATTTGTTGTTCCTGAATTTTGCAAAGGCGTATGAGATGGCCAGCACTAACAGGAAAGAGGGCAGGCAGACGGCAAATGTCGTCAGGCAGGAGCCTAATACGGCCATCGCGGGCGAATAGCCGGCATTGTGGATGGCTGTATATCCGATGTAGGTGGCGCTGTTGATCCCGATCGGCCCGGGGGTCATCTGCGAGATGGCGACGATATCCGTAAATTCCTGTGACGAAATCCATCCGTAGCGGTCCACCACGTCTGCCTGTATCAGGGAGAGCATCGCATAGCCGCCACCGAAACCGAATATCCCGATTTTCAGATATACATAGAATAATTGCAACCAGATCATATCAGTCTTTCTTTATTTTCAGTCCGTAAACAAGTCCTCCTATGATAGCCGCCAGAATAATCCACACAGGAGACAACCCTCCTTGCCAGATCAGCAGTGCGGCAGCGATAGGGATAATCAACTCTTTGTAACTCATCTTGATCGAACGTGCTGTTGTCAGGCAAGGCACGGCAATCAGGGCGACGACCGCCGGACGCAATCCTTTGAACGCCTTCTCTACCCATATGTTGTCCTGCACGTGTGTAAAGAACAGTGCGATAGCCAGAATGATGAAGAAGGAGGGAAGGATGCTTCCCAAAGCGCAAACAATACCACCTGGCACTTTTTTCAGTTTATATCCTACAAAAATAGAGATGTTCACGGCGAAAATGCCGGGCAAGGACTGGGCTACGGAGAAGAGGTCGATGAAATCTTCCTTCGAAAGCCATCCTTTATCTACCACTTCCCGCTGTATCAGGGGCAGCATTGCATACCCACCTCCGATAGTGAAAGTCCCTATTTTGACGAATGTCAGAAAAAGTGTCCAGTACATAATCCTTTAGAATAAATCTGAATGTGTTCCGGTTGAGGTTAATATCAAAATGAGTTCATCATCGTTTTGCTCCCATATTAATAACCAATCGCCTTTAATATGGCATTCCCAATAGTTAGCATAATTACCACTTAGTTTGTGGGCACGATATTGTTTTGGTAATGTCCCGTTCAATTTGAGTTGCTCTATTACAGTATAGAGGAGGCTAAGTTTTAGTCCCCTCTTCTTACATATTTCCAAGTCCTTTTCAAATCGTTTAGTGATTAGGATCGTGTATGAACTCATAATCCCATCATTTGTTTTAATTCATCCGTAGAAACTTCGCGAACACGCCCGGCTTTGATATCGGCAATGCCTTCATCAAGACTTTTCTGAGTTTTTGTGTGTTTGGTTGTCAGAGTCCATCCGAATTTCTTCGCTATTGTCTTAATGAAAGACAATTCCGAATCCGGCAAAGTAAGTTCTATCGTTTTCATCGTTGTGTCCATCTTTTGTGTTCCTTTCTTTTCGTTGATGAATACAAATATAGGAAGTATTATCGATAATAGGTTTACCGTCCCAATTCTTTTTTGTACCGCTGTTCGTCGTTGATGAGGCGCAAGGCTTCCTGGAAGCTTTCGTTGTCATCGTTGATGACCTGGAAGTATTCGGCCATATCATACAGGTCGCGTGCGATAAGCGCCTTGATCTGGAGCATGATGAGCGGCTTGGAACGGTTGTATTGCTCTTCGTTGAATTCGATCTTGTCGTCTTTAGCCAGTGTGACCAGTTCTTGCATTATGTCATCTGTCACGTTGAAGTTCTGCTTGTATTGGGCGAACTTCGGATATTTCTTGTTCAGTTCGGCACGATGGCGGTCCAGATAATTCATGGCGATGCGGTTCACCAGACCGGCCGCTACGACGTTACGGTGATAATCCGTGTAGCGCGACGTGTCGACCGGGATAAAGACATCCGGCATGATACCGCCGCCGCCATAGACGATGCGTTTCGTCTCCAGCGTATTGTACTTCATCGAATCAGGGAAATGGATGCTGTCCGCACTCATCAGTTCGCCCCGGTTGTAGCGGTCGATCAAGTCATGGTTGTATTGCTCCTGGTTGCCGTTGACATACGGTTTCTGGATAGAACGGCCTGTAGGCGTATAATAGCGGGCAACCGTCAGGCGGATCATTGAGCCGTCAGGCATCGGGATCGGTTTCTGTACCAGCCCTTTTCCGAACGTACGGCGGCCTACGACCACGCCACGGTCCCAATCCTGCACCGCACCGGAAAGGATTTCACTGGCGGATGCGGATGTTTCGTCTACCAGCACAACCAAACGTCCTTCTTCAAACCCTCCGCGGGCCGAAGACTTGGCTTCCTCGCGCGGTTGTTTGTTTCCTTCGGTATAAACGATCAGCTTGTCCTTGCCTAAGAACTCGTCGGCCAGGTCGATCGCGATATTCAGATATCCCCCGCCGTTCCCCTGCAAGTCGAGGATCAGGTTCTTCATTCCCTGTTTCTTCAGTTTCTCCAGTGCTTCCCGGAATTCGTCGGCCGACGAAGCGGCAAAGCGGTTCAGCTTGATGTATCCGGTAGTCTTATCCGCCATGTAAGCGGCATCCAGGCTGTATACCGGAATCTTTCCACGTGTGATCTTGAACTCGATCAGGTCGGGCACTCCGCCGCGCAGGACCTTTACCCGCACTTCCGTATTCTTCGGACCGCGCAGGCGTTTCATCACATCCGTATTCTTCATCTTGACGCCGGCAATCAGCGTGTCGTCCACCATGATGATGCGGTCGCCAGCCATCAGGCCGACCTTTTCCGAAGGCCCGCCGGGAATTACCTGAATCACGTATAAAGTATCCGTCAGCATATTGAACTGGATACCGATCCCGTCGAAGTTACCTTGCAACGGTTCCGTCATCTCTTTCGTCTCTTCCGGGTCCGTATAGGTAGAGTGAGGGTCCAGCTTTTCCAGCATGCCGACGATGGCGTCCTCCACCAACTTCGTTTCGCTTGTAGAGTCTACATATAGGTTGGAGATGGCATACAGGGCCAACTGGAGCTTGCGGGCATCTATGTTGTTACCGCGCTGTGCCGACATCGAGGCGGCAAACACACTCAATATAAGGAGTGGAAGTAAAATTCGTTTCATTGTTTTATTTTTTAATAAAGGTTTGTCCCTTTCGGCACAAACTGGGAAATATCTTTGCCGTAACGCAGCAACTCCCGCACGATGCTGGAGCTGATATGCGTATGTTCCGGTTCCGTAAAAAGAATAAATGTCTCAATCCCGCTCAACTTGCGGTTCACATCGGCTATGCTCTTTTCATATTCGAAATCGTTCACCGTACGAATACCGCGCAGGATAAACCCGGCATTCATCTGTTGGGCGAAATCGACCGTCAGGGAGTCGTACGACATGACCCGTACGCGCGGTTCGTCCTTGTAGAGCTCTTGGATCGCCTCCAGCCGTTTCTCCAGTGAGAAATAGGTTCGCTTCGTGTCGTTGATACCGATCGAAATGATGATCTCGTCCACCAGTTCGAGTCCTCGGCTTACCAGCGATTCGTGCCCGATCGTGAAAGGATCGAACGTTCCGGGGAAAAGAGCGATCCTTTTTAATTGACAATTGGCAATTGACAATTGATAATTATCGGTCGATTCCTGTCCCCCCCCTGTTTTTATCGTATTATCCATATTCTCAATTTATTGTCAATTATCAATTGATAACGTCTTCTTCTACAACTAAGTTATCTATGATAAAGTTCTGTCGTTCCATCGTATTCTTGCCCATATAGAACTCCAGCATATCTTTCACAAGGTCCTCTTTCTTCATGGTTACCGGGTCCAGGCGGATATCCTTTCCGATAAAATGCTTGAACTCATCCGGTGAGATCTCTCCCAAACCTTTGAACCGGGTGATCTCGGCGTTTTTTCCGGCGGCAGCGATTGCGTTCACACGCTCTTCTTCGCTGTAGCAATACCAGGTCTTCTGCTTGTTGCGTACACGGAACAGTGGTGTTTGCAGGATATAGACATGGTTCCGCTTGATCAGGTCCGGGAAAAACTGGAGGAAGAAGGTGATCAGCAGTAGGCGGATATGCATACCGTCCACATCGGCATCGGTCGCAATGATCACCTTATTGTAACGTAAGCCTTCCAATCCATCCTCTATGTTCAATGCAGCCTGTAGCAAATTGAATTCTTCGTTTTCGTATACGATCTTCTTCGTCAGTCCGAAACTGTTTAACGGTTTGCCGCGAAGGCTGAAAACCGCTTGCAGGTTCGGATCGCGGCTTTTCGTAATAGAACCGCTTGCCGAGTCTCCCTCGGTAATGAAGATGCAGCTGTCTTCCAGATTGTCGCCTTTCGTGTCGTTTAGGTGGATACGGCAGTCGCGCAGTTTCTTGTTGTGCAGGTTGGCCTTCTTTGCCCGTTCGCGGGCCAGCTTGGTCACACCGGCGATCGCTTTGCGTTCTTTTTCCGATTCCTGGATCTTACGCAGCAGGGCGTCCGATGTCTCTGCGTTCTTGTGCAGGTAGTTGTCCAATTCCTTCTTGATGAAGTCCCCGACAAACTTGCCGACCGAAGGTCCGTCCGGTCCCATGTCTTTCGAACCTAACTTGGTCTTTGTCTGGCTTTCGAACACTGGTTCTTCCACCTTGATGCTGATGGCTGCTACTACGCCGGCGCGAATGTCCGAGTATTCGAAGTTCTTGTTGTAATATTCCTTTATGACACGTCCCAACGCTTCGCGGAAGGCGGAAAGGTGCGTACCTCCCTGTGTTGTATGTTGCCCGTTGACGAACGAGTAATATTCTTCTCCGTACTGGTTACTGTGGGTAATGACCACTTCTATGTCTTCTCCCTTCAGGTGGACGATCGGATATAAAGGCTCTGTCGTCATGTTCTCGTTCAGCAGGTCCACAAGGCCATTGCGTGAATGGAACTTCTTGCCGTTGAAGACAATCGTCAGTCCGGAGTTGAGGAACACGTAATTCTTCAGCAGACTCTCGATATATTCGTCTTTATACTGGTAATCCTTGAATATCTCTTTGTCCGGGATGAAATAGGTGAGCGTCCCGTTTGCCTCCTCCGTCGGGCAGATCGGGGTTTCCTCCGTGATGACTGCCTTGTTGTATTCTACCCGCTTGCATTCGCCGTCCCGGTAACTGGTGATCAGGAAATAGCTGCTCAACGCATTTACGGCTTTGATTCCGACTCCGTTCAATCCGACCGACTTTTTGAAAGCCTTGCTATCGTACTTTGCTCCGGTATTCATCTTGCTGGAGACATCGACCACCTTGCCCAGCGGAACGCCGCGGCCATAGTCGCGTACGGAGACGGTGCCTTCTTCGACGGTCACTTCTATGGTTTTACCGTAACCCATCATATATTCGTCGATGGAGTTATCCAGCACCTCTTTCAGCAATACATAAATACCGTCATCGGCATAACTACCGTCTCCTAATTTCCCGATATACATACCGGGACGGCGACGGATATGTTCCATCCAGTCAAGCGTCTTGATATCGTCATCATTGTACGCTGTCGGCTGTTGCATTGTTGAATTTAGTTCGTCCATTTTGAAAATTGAAAGTTGAAAATTGAAAGTTGAAAATTGAAAGACTGGGAATAAAAGAATAAAGAATCACTTTCCCCTTTCAACTCTTCCCTTTCAACTGTTTAATGTATGCTCTTCTTGTTTTGTGATGCTCGCGTTTGAAGTAATCCCACTGTGCCTGTACGGCATTGTTTGTTTCCAGTTCCGGATTGCTTTCCGCATAAATAGCTCCGACACTCTTGTAAACAGGTATCAGGTCGTTGAACAGCAATGCGTTCACGCCTTTGCTTTGATATTCCGGCAAGACACCCGTCAGGTAGAGGTCGATCACTTTCGGCTTGCTCTTCAAAGCCTTCAGCAGATAAATCCAACCGAACGGGAAAAGATGCCCTTTCGCTTTCTGCATAGCCTTGGACAGGTTGGGAAGCGAGATTCCGAAACCGACCACTTCGTCGTCTTCCTCACGGACGATAAGCGTCACCAGGTCGTAGCGAAGCATCGGAATGTACATATTGATGTAGTAGTCGATCTGCTTTTGAGTCAGACGTGCGAAGCCGTATAACGGCGCGTACGACTCGTTCAATGTCCGGAACACCTTCTGCGCGTACGGCATGATCGATTTCGCGTTCTTAAACTTCATAACCTTCAGTCCGTATTTCTTCTTTACGATCTCACCGATACGCAGATGTTTTTCCGGTACACCGTCCGGTATATAGATCTTGAACTCATGCCAGTCCTGGTCTTTTGTATATCCCATACGTTCCATTTGTTTCGGATAGTAAGGATAATTATAGATGGTCGCCATCGTTCCGATCTGGTCGAACCCTTCGATCAGCATTCCTTCGTGGTCCATATCAGTAAAACCCATCGGCCCGTGCAGCGCGTCCATGCCTTGCTCTTTCGCCCATTTCTCTACGGCACCGAACAAAGCATCCACTACTTCAATATCGTCGATAAAGTCGACAAACCCGAAGCGTGCATGTTTCTGATTCCACGTCTCATTGCTCCGGCGGTTGATCATCCCTGCGATACGTCCCACAACCTTCCCGTCTTTATATGCTAAAAAGTAGATGGCATCACACACTTCGAACGCCGGATTCTTCTTTTTATCCAACGTCACCATCTCTTCTTCGATCAGGCCGGGCACATGATACGGGTTGCCTTTATATAATTCGATATTGAACTTTACGAACTTTTTGAGTTCCTTCTTACTGGTAACTTCTTTAATTACTACGCTCATCGGTCATTTAGTTTGAACGGCAAATTTACACAATTAATTCATTTTTAGTGCCGGTTGGCAAGAAGAAAATGTTTTCTCTTCTTGAGCCCATAAAATCTTTGGCGTCTATTTTGCATCGGAATTGAAACGGATCGTAATGGTTTGTCGATGGAATGAAAGGGATTGTGCTTTTATCTCTGTATTGTCCTTTTGTACAAATAACTCGATTTTAAGGTGTGTAATGATTCCAATTTCTTATCTTTGTGGCGTTTTCGTTGTTCCTTGTGTGGGAGTGACGGACCTTTGTGTATCCGAAACTTTATTTGGAAACACTTAATCGTAACTTTTATTTGATTATAAAATCATGAAAATAGCTATCGTCGGGACAGGTTATGTGGGGCTTGTCACCGGTACATGTTTTGCAGAAATGGGAACCGAAGTTTTCTGCGTCGACGTAAATGCCGAAAAGATCACAAACCTGAAACAAGGTATCATCCCTATCTACGAACCCGGCCTTGAAGAGATGGTTCACCGCAACCAGCAAGCCGGCCGTCTCCATTTCACAACCGATTTGACAGAATGCCTGAACGAGGTCGAAGTCCTCTTCAGCGCCGTAGGTACTCCGCCCGACGAAGATGGCAGTGCCGACCTGAAGTATGTGCTCGAAGTAGCCCGTACCGTCGGTCGCAACATGGCCAAACATCTCCTTGTCGTGACGAAGAGCACCGTTCCGGTAGGTACGGCCCGTAAAGTCCGTGAGACGATCCAGGAAGAACTGGATAAACGGGGTTTGCCGCTTGAGTTCGATGTTGCTTCGAATCCTGAATTTCTGAAAGAAGGTGCGGCTATCAAGGACTTTATGAGTCCGGATCGTGTGGTCGTAGGTGTCGAATCCGAACGTGCAAAGGAACTGATGACTCGTTTGTACCGTCCGTTCCTGTTGAACAACTTCCGTGTGATTTTCATGGATGTACCATCCGCCGAGATGACGAAATATGCGGCCAATGCTATGCTGGCTACCCGTATCAGCTTTATGAACGATATTGCGAACCTGTGTGAGATTGTCGGTGCTGATGTGAATATGGTGCGTAAGGGGATTGGCTCGGATGCCCGTATCGGCAACCGTTTCCTGTATGCCGGTATCGGCTATGGAGGTTCCTGTTTCCCAAAAGATATAAAAGCGTTGATCAAAACAGCCAAGTCGAACGGTTACCGGATGCGTATCCTAGAAGCGGTCGAGGCGGTCAACGAAGAGCAGAAATCCATCTTGTTCCGCAAGTTGGACGATTATTTCAAAGGCGATCTGAAAGGCAAACGGATCGCTATGTGGGGCTTGGCCTTCA
>OGRF01002548.1_pt1 | contig 10147 bp, 7 predicted proteins | sample 1553381 | NCBI WGS metagenome assembly OGRF01 (sample SAMEA2580060, study PRJEB22360) | human gut metagenome | biome: human gut; feature: human-associated habitat; material: faeces | place: Denmark | collected 2008/2010
TCTGAGTCCGAAAAGGGACTGTGCATGATAAGCCTATGCTTTCACGCAACAGTCCCTTTTCTATCGGCTAAATGCCGTATTCCTTAAAAAGTTTTTCACGAAAACCGGCATCAGCAGCCGCTTTGTTCGCATCGTCGTAACGCTGTTCTCCCAACAGTCGTTGCATTAACATGGACCAGCGTTCATCAGCGATGGCTTGACCTTCTTCGCGCCCCTTGGCTTCTCCCTCTTTACGCCCCTCAGCCTTACCATCCTCAAAAGCATCGCGATGATCCGAGTTATAGTCTAGGATGGCTAGTTCGCGGTTGATGTAGGCCAGGCGTTCGGCATCGTTTTGCAAGAAGGTCCGGGCCGCATCTACGGCTTTATGGATGGCTTCATCGCTCATGATCAGTTCCCCCATTTCGTCATCACTGAGCTGATTGGCAAAGTAAGCCAGCCAGCGTTCCATTTTTGTCATGTCACTGATTCGCTTTGAGGAAATCAATGGTAATGAGTTTTCGTTCCGGCCGTCCGAAGATGAACTTGAACAAGACATCATTCATGGGATTGAAGTTCTTTTCCGTCAGCTCGGGAAAATAAGTACGATAGCGGATTTCATTGGCAGTCAGTTGTTCTTTCAACAGCTTCACCATTCCTTTCTTTATTATATCATGAAGAACCACGAAAAGGATATATCCTTAATAGTTCCATGATACAACAGAAAAGGAACGGTTCTGAAAAGCTTAATCGTTTCTTAATCGAATTTCCGAATATTTAAGGAACCGTTAATGTAGATTGGGGCCAACTGCCGTACATTACCGGGCCAGGGCTGATTCTTCAAAAGCTCCCAGACATTGGCATCAAAGGTGTGGGATTTATGGTAGCGGATGTCCAGCATCCGTAAAAGGGCCTGGGAAATCTCCTGGATGTCCCCTTTGCGCTTGCGCAGGGGCGGGACTTCAATCGTCGAGTCGGTGGCACCATAGACTTTTGCCAGTTCCTTGACCCCCGTAATAGCCTGAGAAGAGCCGATGATATCTTGCAGATGGTAATGGGCCAGCATCCCGTTCTGCGGGAAGGCAGCGCGAATATTTCCCTGATAACGGTGGTGGATATTCCACAACGCCTTGAAAAAGATTCCCGTTCATCATATGCCGGCGCCAAGCGATAAAAAGAGACATCCATAACCTGCAACGCATCTTCCAAGTCATCATAGTAATCGCGGAGGGCAAAGGGGATGATAGCCCCTAGTTTCCCGCCTTTAGGGGCAAAATAAATACACCTCAACAGATCCAGGACACTAGGCTGAATCACATAGACCTGTACCTGAGGATAGGAAGCCGCCAGCTTCGTCGCCATCGGTTCCCAGGCAAAAAAGCGACCACTTCCGAACGGACGGCTTCTGCAATCTGAAGCTTGGCCCCTTTACGCGCCCCGTTAATGAGGATAACCTGTGAGGGTTCAATCCGTCGGGATACCCGTGTCATCTGCTGGACCATGTCATAGACAGCCCCATTCGTCGTGATAACAGAAACTTTTAAGTTTCTATTTACCCCCCTCCCACGTAAAATCTCTCGTCATTCATACCTGCTCATTTATATTTTTAAAAACGGTCTCCAGCAATATTGAACGTAGTATTAATTCAATATTTGATTTATATTTTGTATTGAATACGTACATTATACAATAGCTGAGAAGAAAACACAAAAAAGCCAGCACCGGATGATTTGACTCATCGAGTGCTAGCTTTTTCATGATTTAATGTCTCATATCATTCTGACCTGGAGCCTTTACTTCAAAAGGAATCCGTTGTTCCCGGACAGCGGTCTTGATGAACAAGATAATCGCTGTAGACATGCTCAGTCCAACGGAATCACAGAAGGCTTCAAAGTCTTCTTTCAACTCCTTATTGATACGAAAAGATACTCCAATTTGTGAAGCCATAATAGTCCCCCTTTTTATTTAGCATCGGAAATGACGCGGACCCGTTCGATGGTCGGTTTGCCATCGCGGTCTTTCTGAATCGTGTCGATGCGGATGTATTTCATTTCCGATGAAAATTCGTTAGCTAATTTATCCAGCGTCCCATCCTGATTCAAAGCCGGGTTGTAAGCGGCACCGGCCATGATGGCCCGATACACGATGGCGGCAAATTCATAGCGCGTCATCATGCGGTCACCATCGAAGTTCCCGTCGGGATAGCCCGTCAGGATACCGGCGTGTTTCAGTTTGGTGACGTATTCATAAGCCCAGTGGTTGGCCGGAACATCGGGGAACAAATCATTTCCCTTATCCTTGATCATACCGGCGTTGGTACCCGTCAATTTGTCAATGAGGGCACTCTGACGGTTGACGATGGCGTTCAAGTTGGCCACATTCTGGCGCAGGTCCTTGATTTCCTTGGCCATGGCCACGCGGGACGTGGAAACATGGTTGCCCTGGCCGAGCTTAATGCTGACGCCGGCATTGACCATGTTTTCCCCGCCGCCGAAGGAACCGCCGACACTGAACATGGTGTCTTCATTGGGACGGTAGTAAGCACCGACAGCGGCCGCATTGGCGCCACGGTAATTGCCGTAGCCAGCGGCGAAGTCCCACTTATCATCCGGATCGAAATCAAGCGGATGGAGAGCCGCTAAAGCAGCGGCGCCGGCACCGACACGGTTGATGCGGTTGCCCAATTTATTGACCGAACCACTGAGGCCATTGATAGCCTGGTCACGCTGCCAGAGCTGACTGCCGTTGACAGCATCGGTCGAATCCTGGCTGACCTTGCCCGGTGCAACGCCTTCAATCTTGTTGCCGCCCATGTTGACATTGCCCTGATGGATAGTGATGTCCTTGTGATTGTCATTCCCCTTGACCGTCAGGCCGCTGTTATCCATGGTCGTGTCGCCCGTCGTAATGGTTTTAGCTTCGATACTGTTGATACCTTTGAGGTCCTTGGCCAGTTTGACTTGCAGTTTGGCATTATCGCCATCCTGCGAAGCGACGACACCGATATTATTGCCATCGGCATATTCCGTAGCACCGCCGTAAATCTGGACATTCTTGTTCAGTTTCACCGCTGCATTGCCGGAATCGCCGCTGTACTTCATGCCATCGTCCATGGTAGCCACTTCATGAATTACATGGTTGTGGTCTTCGTAGACAACGCGATCCATACCATCCTTTCCGCCATGACCATCCGTGCTATCGACACCAACCTGGCCATTCTTGACGTGGATATCGGCCGTGGCCTTCTGACCATCAGCACCTTTAGGTCCTGTTAGGCCAATGTGGCCTTCCGTACCATCCTTGCCATCGACACCCTTGATGGTGACGCCATTCTGGCCATCCTTACCTTTAATGGAAATGCCATTCTTGCCGTCAATGCCGACGCCGGATTTCCCGTCGGCCCCGTTGATGCCTATATGTCCATCCTTGCCCGGGGCGCCGTCTTTCCCAGCACCACCGATATTCAGGTTATCGCCGAGCTTCAAATCATAAATCTTCTGCCCATCGGTACCCGTCTTCTGAGCAATCTGGAGGTTGCCATCCGTGTAGGAGCCGTCCGCTTTCGCAGGCGTTCCACCATTGACGGTCACTTCTGTATGGTGCTTATCGACGTTTTCAATCTTCGTGTTCACATCATCAAACTTCTTATTGACACTAGATTCTACCTGGTGAAGCTGGTCTTCCGTAGCAGCACGGCCGCTGACATAGGAACCATCATTCTTCCAGGTCTTGTTATCCAGATTAGTGACAAACTTACCGCCATCGGCTTTCTTATCCGTAGCCTTGCCATCCTTATCATAAATGGTCAGGCTGCTGTCGCCATTTTTGATGTTTCCAATCTTGACACCATTGTCGCCGCCAGCAACAATCTGGCCCTTCGAGCCATCGACAGTGACCTTGTTGTCGCCTGTACCGGCCGTAATCGTGCCATCGGTGCCGCTGATAGCAACCGTCTTGTCACCCTTAGCAGCATCACCAAAGGTAACATCCTTAGCCAAATCGACGGTGTATTTTTTACCGCCAGTCGAATTCGTACCTTCTGTGACAGTGATATTCTTCGAACCAGCTTCTACCGTCGTATGCTGACCAGCCAGAGTCTTGACCGTATTCAGCTGGCTGCCATTGACGGCATCCGTCGACTTATCGCTGATTTCACCAGCAGCCACATTCGTGATCTTGTTGCCGCCGTTGTCGAGGCCCTTGTTTGTCAGGCTGACGGATTTCGTTGCATCGCCAGTCGACGGCTGAATCGTGACACCGCCATTATTGATGGTCGTATTGCCCATCTTGACAGAGCCATTGTTACCCAGATTGAGGTCCTTGTTCAGTTTGACCAGCAGCTGACCGTTGTCACCATCCTGGCTCGAAACGACACCGATATTGCCATCCGTGAGGTCGTCTTCCGTCGTAGCATTGCCTTTGACGTTGACCTGCTTGTTCAGTTTCACAGCAGAAGCCGTGCCAAAGTCACCACCGAATTTCAGGCCATCGTCGAGGGTAGCGGCTTCATGTTCCTGGCCGTTCGGGTCTTTGTAGACGATGCGGGTCATGGTTTCCCCATCATTGCCATCGACACCCGGTTTGCCCGGCTTGGTCCAGATATCTACCATGCCATCCTTGCCGTTCAGGCCGATATGTCCTTCGGCTCCATTGACGCCATCCACTCCATCTTTGCCGGTAATGGTGACGCCGTCCTTGCCGTCCTTGCCTTTGACGGAAATCCCGTCTTTGCCGCTCAGGCCGATGGTACCATTTTCCCCTTTGATGGAGATGCCATCTTTGCCATCGATGCCGATACCGGATTTCCCGTCTTTGCCATCAATGCCGATATGGCCCGGTGTCCCCGGCTGGCCGTCTTTCCCGTCCTTGCCGTTCAAGGTCAGTGTCCCGGCCATCAGGTCATCTGCCAGCTTGAAGGTGACTTTGCCGTCAGCGGCTTCGGTAACAATCTGATTGGCCGTGCCGCTGAAGGTAACTGCTTCGCTGAGCTTGTTGCTGCCCTGGGTGTTGTTGTCGCCCTTGTATTTCAGGGTTACACCCTCAGCAACTTTCAAAGTATCCACGGACAGGTCATAGTCATGGCTGGTAGCATTGGGGTCATCGGCATTCTTATCCACTACAGAGACACTGCCGTCGGTAGATTTTACGGTAGTCCGGCGTCCATCGGCAATCTGTTTCACATCACCGATATTGGCGCCGTTGTTGTCACCGGCTGTAGTGTAAGTGTTGCCCAGGCCGCTGCCCATGTTGGTGATCTGGTTTCCTGCCACAGAAACGGTGGTCTTGTTGATGATGATATCACCCTTGCTGTCTTTCCCAGCTTTTTCAATCTTCAGACCGTTGCCATCTATGGTGGTGTCTCCAGCCTGTACACTAGTAAGGCCTTTCAGTTCCTTGGCCAGGCGGATTTCCAGTTTGCCATTGGAGTTTTCGTCCGCTGCTTTCGTGGAAACCACGCCGATGTTGCCATCTGAAGCAGCCGTCAGTTTGGTTGTATCGGTCTGGCCGCCCAGCACATCCAGTTGGGTATTGAGCTTGCGGGTCACGATATCGCCGCTATCGCCATGGAATTTCAGGCCGTCATCGAGGGTAGCCACTTCATGCTTGGTCGTGTTGCTGTCTTCATAGATGATACGTGTCATGCCGTCCTTGCCGTCATGACCATCTGTCCCATCGACGCCCGTTTTACCTTTGTCTCCCTTGATGGTGAGACCGTTGGCCCCATCCTTGCCATTCAGGCCGATGCTGCCATCCTTGCCGTTGATGACCACGGCCGAGCCGTCTTTGCCATTGACACCGATCGTACCGTCAACGCCATCCTTGCCCGGTTCACCTTTTTCGCCAACGGTGACACGGTTGCCCTTGATGTCCTTGTCCATCTTGATGGTCAGGCTGCCATCGGTATTCCCGATGACCTTGAGGTTTTCTCCGGAATAATTCGTATCCGCTTTCGTGCCTTCCCCTTGGATGGTCAGTTTCTGCCCCAGGTCACGGTGAACAGTGACTTCCTTGTTGTTACCCTGAAAATCCAGGCCTTTCGTTTTCAAGTTTTTAGTATTCTCAGCAACCATATTAGCAACTGCATAAAGCTGGCTGCCATTAACAGCGTCTGTACTAGCTGCGGTAAGCAACCCTGGCGCGACATTTTGAATCCGGCGCGTAGCGTCTGGAGAACCAACACTCACAATACCTGAAGTAACGGTACCACCTGCATACGTCAGCGTCGCATCGCCAATTTGATCGCTAGTATAGGTTTTCGACTTTCCTTTTGTCGATTCACTTTCTGATTCTGAAGTATATGCTGATCCGCTTCCTAGGAACACGGAATTATCCGTTGTCTTCGTAACGAGATTCCCAAGAATCACAACATCATGATTGTCAGGATTCGTCACATTATTATTATTTCCAACAATAGTGACCCCAGAGGCCTTTACCGTATTACTATGGCCTAAAATATTTGCACCAGAAAGGTCCGCTTTGCCGTCAGCCCGTTCAATCACATTAGATTTGCCGATTGCCACAGATTCACTAGCTTTTACGGAAGTACTATCGCCAATGGCTATTGCCGGATAATTATACATCGATGTGTCCGTTAAGTTCCCCGAAGCTTTAGCCCCATAACCGATGGCAATGTCTTTCCCCATCAGAGCCTCTGCCCCATTTCCGATAGCCAATGTATCCTTGCTTCCGGCTTGTGCACTGCGACCAAGCGCAATAGAATCATCTGCCGCAGCCGTACCGCCAAGACCAGCCAGAGAGTTGCCACCCAAAGCTTTGCTTCCCTCACCAAAAGCCAATGAGTTGTTGCCTTTTGCCGTGGAATCACTGCCGAAGGCTGTAGCACTTTCACCACTGGCAACCGTCCGTTCCCCAAAGGCCGTGGCATAGGTACCGCTGGCTACAGTGCCGATTTTAGACGTGGTCCCATCTCCATTGTCGACGGTTTTATCTCCGCCGCCCCAGGCCGTGGCGTACTGACCAGTTGCCTGGTTCTTATTGCCAAAGGCTGTGGCCCCGATTTCGGTTGCCTGGGTCAAATTACCGAAAGCTGTCGCATTCTGTCCAGAAGCGATGGTATTGATGCCAAAAGCCGTAGCATTGGACTGGGTGGCCTGGGTCTGCTGGCCAAAAGCGGTAGCACGTTTTTCCGTTGCCTTGGTTCCCTGCCCGAAAGCCGTGGAATTGCTGCCGCTGGCCGTGGTCCGTTCCCCAAAGGCTACCGAATTGTCCCCGCTGGCCACATTGTTGGCCTGTTCTGCCGTCGCATCCGTCTGCTGGCCGCCAAAGGCCAGGGCATACCGGGCGGTAGCCTCACCATACTGGCCGATGACCGTGGCGCCCTTGCCTTCCGCCTTGGCGCCATAGCCGATGGCTACAGCATTTTCTGCGTTTTCCGTCGTAGAAGCACGGACGCCAGCAGCCAAGGAGTTTTGGCCTTTTGCGCCTTTATTATCATAGTTAGAATCAGAACCTATTTCATTAGAAAGAACACTATAATAGTGGACGCCATCGCCGCTGGTTCCAGATCCGCCGCCGCTAAATTGGGCTATAGCTGCTTGCAACTGAGCCACGTTGACAGCATCGGTCAAATCGGTACCCGCTGCTACGCCTGTAATTTGCCGAGTTAAGACACCATGCCCATTATGTTCTTCTCCTTTACCATTCGCATCGGTATCTGCATTGCCAATAGCCATTGGATTGGCCGTAGCTTTCCATACTGCATTCCAGTATTCATCATTAAATGCCGTCGAAGGTTTGTCACCTTTCCTATCACTCAAATAACCATCTTTTCCAGCTCGCGTATTGCTATAAGAATATTCACCTAAAACGATTCCTGCTGGAATGTATTTCCCATTATCAGTATAACCGGCAGCATTACTATCTGCCATAGCGCCATTCCCCATAACGATAACGCCTTGTCCAGAACCATTAGCTTTTGCATAATTACCTATAATTACAGATTGCGAGGTATTGGCTATGGCTTCACTATTTCCGATAACAATGCTACCAGCGGCATTGGCCTTGCCTCCACCAATAACAATATTTCCATTACTATCAGCTGCCCAAACCCCATTACCATCAGCTGCCCAAACCGGCACTGCCGCCAACGATGTCGTCAGGGCAAAGGCTGCCAGAATGGCGACTTTACGACAACATCCGCTGCGGCTGCGACGTACATGGCCGTCGTCATGGCTCTTGGCCAATTCTGAGACGACGACATAACAATTTCTTGCTTTACTCCAAATAACTTTAAAGATTTTATTCATAGGATATCCCTTCTCTTTGAATATATTTCATAACAGCAGTTTACAACTTTTTTGAACAAATAAATATCGCGTAACCACACTTTGAAGTATAATGAATCTGCTACAACACACCATCTCAAAGGAGCTACGCAATAGATTCATTATACCTCGAAAATTCGATTATTAGTAGTCTGTTTCGTTTCTTTTCTCAATATTTTTCTGCGGCGACACGGCCCACACGATTCCTGCTGACCTGGCTGGTCATAGCCCAGCTGGCCTTGCAGGGATTTCCGTCCCTTCGCTTTCTTCATCGGAATTTCTTGTCCCAAGTGACGCATCGCTGCTTGAACAGTTATTACCGGGCACTTCGGAATGAAACGGTGACGGGCCGGTCTCTCCGCCTGCAAACAGCGGAATTAGCGTGCAGCTTGATTTCCTCGGCCTTGCAGAATGAGCCGGTCTTCCTCAGTGTCGATGATACGACGTTGCCAAAATTCGGCAAGAAGTTCGATGCCGTTTCTGTGATGCATGACAACGCCTGCCATACAGGCAAGCCCTATGTGAACGGGCATTGCTTCGTCAGTTTGACGCTGAGCGTCCCTGTCTTGAGCCAACGCGAAGGAAAAGCCCCGCTCATTCGCTCTCTGGCAGTTCCTGTAGGGTACCGCATGTGGACGAAAGAAAGGACCAAATTTGAGTTAGCCGGTGACCTCATTGAGGAGGTGATGCCCTTGCTGAAAGATCGGCAGGTACTGCTTTCCTTTGACAGTTGGTATGCCAAAAGCTCGCTGATAGAGCGGTTTTTGCAGTATCCCCACCTGGCCATCATCTGCAATGTCCGCAGTGATTCGGCAATGTATGAATTGCCACCATTGCCTAGCAGCATGAAGGTCGGTCATCGGATTGTTTTGACCCATATCTGTGGGAATCGCCGTATTCATGCCTATGTAAGCTGCACTGCGTCGGGTTCCCGTCGGCTTTTCTTCAGCACCTTGGATCCCAGCGCCCTGCATATGAGCTGTGCCTGGCAGGAACGAAAAATCTTACGGGACGCACCGGCAGAGAGCATGAACTATTATCCTTTGAAGTTATACAGGCTGCGTTGGGCCATTGAAACCAACTACTATGAGCAGAAGACCTTCTGGTCGCTGAATGCCTACCGGATTCGCCGTCAAAATGGCATTGAACATATGGTGAATTTGGAAAACCTCGTTCACAGCAGCTTGAAAATGTTGCCGTATCTGGACGAGCATTTTGCAAAGTACCAAAACGTCAGCCCACAAGAGTTACGAAGCCATATAAGCTGGCAAATACAGCTTGAAATATTTTTGGGCACTTTGGTCTCTAAGGCCCAAACCGCAAAAAATCCCACGGGCTTAGTTCAGGCCTTGTGTCAACTCGCTTCGTCAACTTCCAAGGTGGCGTAAAAGTTGTAGAATGATGACGCCGCAGGATTTCCCCTCGGGAACCTGACGGACACAATTCAACAAATCGAGGACGCTGGGCTGGACGACAAAAACTCGTTGCTGCGGATACGTGGCGGCGACAGCCGAAGCCATCGGGTCCCACAAAATGACGGCATCCCGGCCGGCCTGGATACTTTTCTGGATCCGATACGCCGCATCAGCCGCACTGCCATCAATCAAATCAAGATGGGCCAGCTTCCGCTTCTGTGTCGCAGGCAGAAATTGTTCAATTTTTGTATATAACTGGGATGATGGAGTAACGATAGAAATCTTAAAAATTTCTTGTACCCCCCCCCCCGCATTTTTTCTGTTTTCATGGCTTATTTTTAAAAATTTAAATCATATTCTACTGTTCTATGATTACATTTCATATTGCAAACGGAGATAGCCATATTATATCATGTATTTATAAAATTTATATAACATTATAAAACTAATTGTTATTAACTGATTTAT
>OGRF01002550.1_pt1 | contig 10144 bp, 6 predicted proteins | sample 1553381 | NCBI WGS metagenome assembly OGRF01 (sample SAMEA2580060, study PRJEB22360) | human gut metagenome | biome: human gut; feature: human-associated habitat; material: faeces | place: Denmark | collected 2008/2010
CCTACCGATTTCTCGGTAGGGCTTTGTGTTTGGGTTAATATTCTTCTGATAAAAGTATCACTTTCACCTCCTGTTATGTTCCTATGTTCCGCTGAAAGCGGCTTCCCATCTATGTGACCGGCATCATCGTATGATCAGTACCTGGCATAGATTCACTATTATGATATACAATTGAAAAATGAGAATATGACAAATTTTCTTGAAAGAGCAGGCGGTTTATGGTATAATGAAAATAGATTCAAAGTATTGGAGGAAGAACGATGCGTGCAAAAAGACCACATGTACTGATTACGGAATCGAACAAATCAGAACAACCAGATTCAAATCATGATAAATTATTTATAGATGTATCTAAACAAAGTGATAAATTATTTCAATATCAGGGAAATACATCTTCGGATGATCAATATAAAAATCAGCAACTTGACACAGAAACGGTTTCCCAGCAAGGTTTATATAGTGTGCCGTCAGCAGATGTGGAACAGACTTTTCAAGCTGGGATGCCACCAGCGATACCAACATCAACTACAATTCCACAGCAAAATTTATATAATATGCCGCAACAATATTCATTCAACAACGCATTTCAACCTGTGTTACTGCCTCAAAATATGGTACAACCAGCAATATCAAATTCCAATACGCTGCAGCAGCGTGGAGAACAAAAACAAACTTATCATCATACCTATTGCCCAGTAATCATGGAAGATTTCAATGCGTGTGTGACATATGTTGCTCAAGTAAATTCCAGTGCAGACAGCCGCTTTTCTATGAGCAGAGAAACACTTTCTTCTATGATCTACAAACATGAATTGAAAACTAACACAACTGAAATTGCTCATTTGTGCATCTGTGCAGCACAGGATTATGGTACAAAATACAAAGTGGACATAGAATATATGGATGCAGAATATTACAGACAGTATCAAACCGTATTTTTAGATAAGAAAGATTGTACCCAGGGACGGATTGTGCAAATTCTCAAAGAAAATGGAATTTGCTGTTTTAATACCAGTCTTTCTCAAAAGAAAATCAGTGACTATCTGCACACACAGTGAGTTTCAGGAAATAGACGACAACTATTGTTTTGTGACCAGTGAGTTTTGCGATAAAAAGGAACTTCCAAAAATCACAGAGAAAACCTTTCTGGTTTCCAATCAACTGTATTCAGAAACCGCAGAACTTCAATTTTACCAACTTGCACAACAGCATTCTTCTGTAAAACAGTTTTTGCTTTTGAATATGCTGCGAATCATTGGACTATTGTCAACACCGTGGATAGAATGTGGAATCCGATGGAACAGAGTCGTATTTCTCTGCGGTTCCGGAGAGAAGCTGTCCAGATACCTTCAAATTTATGAAAGAGATCGTGAAATTCAAAGACCGCATTCTGTAAACGTCAAAAAGGAAATGCTGGAGTCCTATTTTAAGGGCGAAAAAGACACTGTCGTCATGTTAGAGGATTCCGCTCTTGCTTCAGACTACTTGAAGAAAAACGGAGTGAATGCAGTTACCTATCTGAACGACGAAATATTTCACCGTATGAATAGCTGCTCTATGGATTACAACTATCTGACTGTGGTATTTTCGGAACGCCTCGGGCAGATGATGCCCCATGAAAAAGGTCTGGTGTTGTCTTATCAGAATTTTTTTGCATATCCGGAAATTTTATGGAACGAATTGTTTCCAGTGCTGTACTATTTAGACAAGAAAATTGTCAAGTATGTGTGCAGTGACATTCAGGATTATCGGCAGTCTGTCCGTTCACGCAACGAAAACTATGCTGCTTTTGCAAAAAACAACTCTGTTGATGGCAATGTTTTTTCCAGCCTAATGATGGCATACGATGAAATTGTCAAACAGTATCGAAGTGTAGAACAATTGGTGCCCCGTGAGGAAATGCAGGAATATCTGTTTGCAGTAATTCAGGAATCCGAGCGTTCGTATAACGGCGGAAGCATCGCAGAAGAATTTCAGGAAAAACTCAATACAATGCTTTTAAACCAAGAATTAGAATTGGTTGAAAACTCCTGCCTAAACCAGTGTTATGGAACATCCGGAACAGTTCCGATTTTGTATCATGATGGAAACTGGCTATATTTCCCGTCAGAGACCTTTGAATATCTGGCTTCCAAAATAACCCTTGCCAATTGTGTGGGAAATGTGCGAAAAGCACTGAAGGAAAAAGGCTGGCTGCGGATGTCGGAAACCATGACTTACAAGGCGACGCTATATGATACCCGATACAATGGAAAAATTAATGTGACTGCTGTTAGCGATAAAATTCTTTCAGATAAGGCAGCTCAAATGCAGTTGGGTGGAATGTTTAACTTCACACCATATAGTGCGGATGATGCAGGAAAACGAATCCTGTTAGGAAAAGACGAGAAAGATCGAAATGTCTATTGGAGCATTCAGCATGAAGATCTAATCAATCGGCATATGCTGGTAAATGGAACTTCTGGTTCTGGAAAAACAACAGCAGTGAATCAGATCGTAAAGGAACTGTTTCGACAGGGACATCATATCGTATATCTGGACTTTAGTCATAGCTGTACGCCCAAACAACTTGCAAGCCATGGCATAGAGAAAATATTTCAAGAAGACAATATTTTGAGAATCCAGCTTGAATCAGTTTTAGAAAATTCAGAGGAATTGACGAGTGCGTTGGAAATTATGCAGACAGAAAATCAAATTTTGTTGTTTGAAACAGAAACCTATAGCAATGAAGTAGAATCGTTTCTAACTCTGCTGTACGAGACAGTTTCGGCAAAAGAAGAACTGGAGATTTTTCTTGTAATCGATGAAGTGCATGAACTACAATACAAAAAAGGAAGTCCCTTATATCGAATCATGGAGATGGGGCGTAGAAATGGAATTTCCCTGATTCATATTTTTCAAGGCTCCCATCAGACAAAACCAAAACAATATAGCTTAATGAATCAATCCGATATTCGGCTCATTTTTCGATTAACCGATTACGATGATGCCGAACAAATTGCAAAATCAAATGGCTTAAAACCGCCTGGGAAATTTATTGAGAAAATTCGACAAATTCCAAAACATCATTGCTTTGTAATTGGAAATTTAGAAGATCATAACGAAGAACTTTATAACAATCGATTCATTGAAATTGCCATTCCAAAGATTAATATGTGAGGTGGTTCTTAAAGAGAATTTTTCTCAGAAATTCTAAAAATAAAAAAGTAGTTCCAGAAATCAAAAATGAAAATGAAATTCATAGCAATATAGTGGCTACGATGATGCAAAATCGAAGTTCAATTTTAAAATCTGGAACAAAAAATATATTTTTGATAGAACTTGCTAATTCATTCTCCCATGAATTGCACAAAACAGTTTTTTGGAACAAGAGAAATTCAGGGAACTCAAAGCTGGAATCTTGATAGATAAAACCGAAACCATGGGGAAAAATGCACATTTCCCTAATATATATTAGGGGATTGTGCAAAAATCCCCATATTCCAGAATGGTGTTTCCCATTATTTTATGATTGCTTGTGCAACCGGAAATCTTGCAAAAACTTTTACAGTACAGGGATACCGCAAAAGTCTTGCTCTGCCCACAGCCTGCTCCAAATGTGATTCCAGCATCCACAGGTGAATCTTGCGGAGAATATCCGATTGAAAGGTTTTGATTCTGAAATCATAACCGTTGTAGCTTGTTCGCATGGACTGCATGGAATATGCTTCTGCCTGCATTCCAGCTGCCATGCCGTAGAGAATATACACCATATCAGCAACATTTGGAAGCCCAATTACAGAAATACTTTTCCCTTCCAAACAGTTCAATCCCTCGATTGCACCATAGTGATATTTTGTATGAAACGTGGTTTCCATACATAGAAAAGTGATGACAGCATCACTGTCCAGTTCCTTTTTGACCATGTCAACGATTTCATTTTGTTTCAGAGCATATCTGCTGTAGGTAGACGATGTGTCCAGTTCCAGCCTGCCTTGATATGCTGCCATTTTACATGGATAATTGTACACATCTGCCATGACGTACATTCGATAAATATCTGCCTGTGCAGTAGCCGAAAGAATAACTGCTTTCTCACAAGATAAATTTTTTCTTACCACGAAATTTGTGTACGTTCCATCGTTATAGATGCATCTGGAACTGCACAATGCTGAGAGATCCCCTTCTATAGATTCAAAGATTGGAAACTGTTCCATTTTGACATCCAATACAGGACACTCTTCTTTGGTAAATTTCTGATAGCCTTTGGTCAGAAGAACCTTTTGAAGCTTTTCATAAACTGGTGCGGATAGAATTAGCTCATGCATCACATGCAAGATATCCTCATTGGAAATAGATTTTACTGCTACCATAGAACACAAAATATCCTCATCTATGAGAACTGTTCTACCCTGAAACAAACTGCTGTTTCTGTTTTCTAATAAAACTCTTTCATGTGTGGTTATAATATTTCCATCACAGGTTCTTATTGAAGCAAGACTGTCCAGATAATTTCGTATCATAGATGCTTCTATTTCTGATGCAGATTTGCTGTATTTTATAAGATAATCCCCTACCGATTTTCCTGCTCCAATGCGATACAGATGCTCTATTTCACCTTTTAATTCATCTGAAAAATAAGGTAATTCTGGCGTGCAGCAGATATTCTCAATGCCGAGTTGCAAAGCCTTGTTATAAATCTCAGTCTTCAGTTTGTGTGTTGGAACAGCAATCAAAAATTTTTCATTTGGATGTGTCTTAATGTAATTCAGATATAAATTTGTTTTTCCGATTCCTGTTTGAGCCTTGATAATGTGTAGTCCCCTATTTTTAGAATGCATTGCCTCCAGAAATTTATTTTCGAGATCCCATTCTGCTTCTTCGATAGAAACATATTCTTGTTTCTTTATGGGCAAAATCGTACAATCCCCTGGCTTGGCAGTCAAAACCATGTTTTTAGCATGTAGACAATCTTTTTCATAAGGGCAGACTTGACAGCCTGTGGGCTGATAGTCCATTTCCATGAGCATATTCAGAATCTGTTTCCAGTTTCGTTGATGATAGGCTTCATAACCTGCGTTCTGTTCGAATTGCAGAATATGAAGAAACTGTGTTTTTCCCTTTTCAATATTGATTAGATTGGTTGCAATATGAAACAGTTCTGGATAGTAGTAATATTCCGAACCATCAAAAAATCTCCTGTAAAGCTGACATCTGTCATACAGAATGTTCCAATCCAGATTTCGTGTTACTTGCCTTCTACCGTTTTTTAACTTGTCAGAAGCATGAGAACGGACAGGTTGAGGACTTGTTTCTGGAATGAAACTGCCATGATCTGTAATCGGATGATTCTTTTCAAAACGAATATGGTTGGCAATGTAGAACTTCTGTAATTCCCTGGTGTAGTGCTTGCTGCCATATTTGTCAAACATATATGCAGTAAAAGCGAGTATGATTTCTCCCAGTGAAATTTCATGCGGCTTACTTGCAAGATGTAGCAAACCTTTTCCGCCAAAAAACAATCGTGCGGAATCTTTGCAGGCTTCATCGCAATTTTCGAATATTTTCATAAAAATGCTTACGATAGATTTTGCAGTAAACGAGTCTGTAATTTTATGCTGCAATGCAAAGACGACCCGAAATCTCTCATGTTCTGCCGTATGAGAAAAGGTCTTGTATGCAAACAGCATTTTTAGGTGATAGTATTTTGCTCTCTGCTGTATGATATGGAACGGAACACCACTGTCAAAATCAAGACCGATTATCTGTTGGGATTTGAAATTTTCTGCCCTACGCTTGCCATGATACACGGCAGGACAAAAGGAACAACCGGCTTCTCCCACTTCAGATGCAAGCTTTCTGTAGTCCATTTTCGTTTCCACCAAATGATTACTAATGATTCCAATTTCTTTACCAGTCGGCTTTGTTGTGTGCTTTACGCCATGAAACGATATATCGTATTGAAACATAACAAGATCAACTCCTATCTGATTTTTACAGAATTGTTTAGACCATGTTGTTTTTTGATCTTGATGTAACATAAAAATAAATCTCTTTGCAGATCTGAGTACAACAATAATCTGCCTTCTTGAAAAAATAAGTTTTTAAAATGAGGAGAGGTGATGAAACAGAAAGGAATAATCATAGCAAAATTAGATTTCAATTTTCAGTTATTTTAGAGTACAGAGCGTGGCTGAATCATAGAGGAGAGCAAAAATGCGAGACATATGGTTCAGCCGGAGCGTTTGGGACAGCTGCTTTCTGCCCAGACGTTCCCTCCCTCTGGAAAACGCCCAGTCCCTCACTCCTCTAAAGCACCTACATGGCAGCAATGCAGGCAAAGAAAAGCCCGAAAGCAATCAAATGCTTTCGGGCAATTTTTGTTAAAATTTCATTTTATGTGTAATGTAATCTGAGATTGCTTTTGCTGGAACTTTGTAACGGTTGCCTTCTTTAAAGCCTTTCAGATTGCCTGATTGCAAGAGCTTGTAAAATGTACTTCGTCCGATTTTCAGAACATCCATAACCTCTTCCCTCGTGAGAATTTCTTCATCTGCAAAAATATGATTCATGAGAACAGCCTCCTTTTCTTGTTACTTTGAATTAATATACCGCTGTAATTCTTCACTGCTAATGATGGTTTTTCTTGAACTGATTCTCTTTGCAGCAAGTGCTTTGGTTTGGATCAGCTTGTATATGGTATCAACGCTGACATTCAGTACAAAAGCTGCTTCTTTTACTGTGAGAAATCGTTTGAGTGCTTCCAAATGAAAATATGACATTCATCACACCTCCTTGATTTTTTATGATTATGTTTGTATTTTTCAAGAGTATTTTGTACTTTTTTAGTTTGTGCCCGTGGAAGTATGGACTCTTTCATTTGCTGTTTAGAACTTTACGTGGTTTTATCGGATTTTTGCGGATTGTTTTAAAATAAACAAAAGTGGTTTTGTTTGAATGAAAAAGCTCTTTTTCTTTCTGAAACTGTAATTTTGTAGAATTTTTTATATTTTTCATTTGACTGATTGTGTATTTTGTGGTATAATAAACAAAATGCAACTTCTCATAATTTTGACTTATCAGAAGTGGAGGTGTAATTATGACCATTTTCACAAAAAAGGAAATGTCCGAAGAAGATATTAAACTTCAATACATAACCCCTGCAATTCTCGCTAAGTGGGATAAGAGCAAAATAACCATGGAAACAAAAATTACAGATGGAAAGATCTGCCTAAACGGAAACTTTGTTCATCGTGATAAGAAAAGTGCTAAATTTGCTGACTATGTACTTTATTGGAACAATAGCTTTCCCATAGCAATCGTTGAAGCGAAGGACAATCATCATAGTGTATCTTTTGGTCTGCAACAAGCTATCACATATGCTCAGATGATGGACGTGCCATTTGTTTACAGTTCTAATGGGGATGCTTTCTATGAACACGATATGCTTACTGGCAAGGAACGTGAAATTGCCCTCCCAGACTTTCCTACACCCGATGAGTTGATAGCGAGATATATGACAAGTGCTAACAATGGTAACGGTCTTTCAGACAATGAACTGACTGTTATCAATCAGCCGTATTATTCAAGCCAGAACACCTATGAACCAAGATACTATCAACGTGTAGCTGTCAACAGAACAGTTGATGCTATTGCTCGTGGAGATAACAGACTTTTGCTTGTTATGGCTACAGGTACGGGAAAAACTTATACTGCTTTTCAGATTGTCTATCGTTTGCTTAAAAGCGGCATGAAACGAAAAATACTCTATCTTGCAGATAGAAATATGCTTGTTGATCAATCCATTCAGCAAGATTTCTCTCCGCTTGAAAAAGTCATACACAAAATAAATGCAGCAAAAGATAACAAAGCCACAATCACTTCCCATCAGATCTATTTTTCTTTGTATCAGCAACTTATTGGAGATGATGATAAAGAACACTTCTCAGAGCTATTTGATAAGGACTTTTTTGATCTTATTATTGTAGACGAATGCCATCGTGGCAGTGCCAAAGAGGATAGTAAATGGCGAAGAATTTTGGAATATTTTTCATCAGCTACGCAAATCGGTATGACGGCGACTCCAAAAGAAACTACATATACCTCTAATATCGATTATTTTGGAAAACCTATCTACACATATTCCCTCAAAAACGGTATTGAAGATGGCTTCCTTGCTCCTTTTAAAGTCATCAGCATTACAACAGATATTAGTGATGGTTGGAGGCCATTGAAAGGTCAACTTGATTATTTTGGAAATATAATAGAGGATAGAATATATAATAATACAGATTATGACTATAATATCATCATTCAAGACCGCATCAACCAGGTTGCACTTGAAATCACAAAATATCTTAAAAGTACTGACAGAATGCAGAAAACAATTGTATTCTGTGCTACAGAAGATGCTGCTGAACGTATGAGGGTTGCTTTAACAAATTTAAATGCAGATATGTGTGCCAAAAATCCTGACTATGTGGTACGAATTACTGGTTCAGACAATTATGGAAAAAAGAAACTTGATTATTTTATTTCCGTTTCATCACCATATCCGGTGATTGCTACAACATCAAAGCTGCTTTCAACTGGTGCGGATTGCAAAATGACAAAACTGATTGTACTGGATGAAAATATCGGTTCTATGACTGAATTTAAGCAGATCATTGGCAGAGGCACTCGTTTGCGTGAAAAAGAGGGTAAGACGCATTTTGTTGTTATGGATTTTAGAGGTGTCACAAGACTGTTCTATGATGAAAAATGGGACGGACCAGTGGAAATTGATCCGAATTATCACACCTCATCAAAAACAGTTCCAGACAAACCTGCTCCATCTTCTGAATCTCCTGCATCTCCCACAAATCCAAAAGAAAAGCCTTATGTTGATGTCAATGGTTGTACTGTACGCATCATCAACAAAGTAGTGTCTGTATATGATGCTGATGGGAAACTGCTTCGACATGAAAACATCATCGACTATACAAAGACAAATATTCTCGGAGAATACGCGGATCTTGAAACTTTCATCAGGAAGTGGAACGATGAAGAAAAGAAAGAAACGATATCAGCACTTTTCAAAGAGCATGGCATTGATTTACAGGCTTTAAAAGTATCACAAGGAATGACTGATGTTGATACATTCGACTTCATTATGCATGTTGCATTTGATAAAAAGCCACTTACACGAAAAGAACGTGCAAATGATGTTAAGAAACGGGACTTCATCAGTAAATACAGCGGTACGGCAAAAGCCGTTCTTGAAGCACTGCTTGACATGTATAGCAATGAAGGTGTCCAACAGATTGAAGATACACAGGTTCTGAAACTTGATCCATTTATCCGTATGGGGAAACCTTCCGCAATTGTAAAACTATTTGGCGGTAAAGACGGCTATTTGCAGGCAGTAAGAGAATTAGAAAATGAAATCTATAAGGTGGTATAAAAATGAGCAGTTTGGGTAGTTTTGTTAAGCGATTACGAGATATCATGAGAAACGATGCAGGTATTAATGGTGATGCACAGCGTATTGAACAGATTGCGTGGATGCTGTTTCTGAAAGTATATGATACTAAGGAAGATGACTGGGAATTCGATGATGATGCATTTGAATCAATCATTCCAGAAGAATGCCGTTGGAGAAACTGGGCAGTTGACAATGGTAAAGGTACAGCTATAACTGGTGATGAACTTCTTGACTTTATAAATAATACTCTTTTCCCTGCATTAAAAGGAATCCAGGTATCAAAGACAACTCCAATCAATAAAGCAATTGTAAAAACAACATTTGAAGATACAAACAACTACATGAAAGACGGTGTCCTGCTCCGTCAGGTTGTAAATGTCATTGATGAACTGAAACTTGACGATTATGAGGAAAGCCATGCATTTGGCGATATTTATGAATCAATTCTCAAAGAATTGCAGAGTGCCGGCTCGGCTGGTGAATTTTATACCCCTCGTGCTGTTACCGATTTTATGACACAAATGATTCAACCAAAGATTGGGGAAATCATGGCGGATTTTGCTTGCGGTACAGGTGGATTCATTACCAGCTGGCTAAAGGCTCTTGAGCCACAAATGAAAACGGTTGAGGATCGAGTAGCATTTGATACATCTGTCTATGGTATCGAAAAGAAGCAGTTTCCATATATGCTTTGTGTAACAA
>OGRF01002557.1_pt1 | contig 10130 bp, 7 predicted proteins | sample 1553381 | NCBI WGS metagenome assembly OGRF01 (sample SAMEA2580060, study PRJEB22360) | human gut metagenome | biome: human gut; feature: human-associated habitat; material: faeces | place: Denmark | collected 2008/2010
GTCCCATCCGGATTCATTTCCCAAAGCTGGCTGCTACCGCTCTCGTTACATAAGAAAGCGATCTTGGTTCCTCCTTTGATCCATACGGCCTCGTTCTCAGCGAATCCGGTTTTCGTGATTTGCTTATTATCCGATCCGTCCGCGTTCATCACGAAGACCTCACGGTTGCTCTTGTTTTCCGGTACACTATAGTACGCCACCGTATACACCACTCTTTTCCCGTCCGGAGATACGTTCATACCGCCGATACGTCCCATGGCCCACAAAGCCTCCGGGGTCATGCGGCCGTCTTTGATCCGGATGTCCGACTTCCCGATAAGGTTCTTATCGCCGGTCTCCTTCACGTTCACATCCGTAGCCGGATTGCAAGCACCTAACAGTAGGGATGTTGCCATAATCATTGTTCCGATAGATTTATTCATGCCGTTATAATATATTACAATTTGAGTGCGAAAGTACTAAATATAATTTATATCTTCGCGTTACTAATTATAAGAACTGAACAGTATGAATAAGATTTGGTTATTTGGAGCCGCTGTATGTATGGTATTAGCACTCGGCTCATGTAAACCTAAACAGAGCGCGTACAAGGCTGCTTACGAACAGGCCAAAGAAAAAGAGTCGACAGCTCCTGTTGAGGTTGTAGAACAAGAGGAAGAAGTTGTTGAGGTCGCTCCTGTCTCAAAACCCAGAACCTCTACGGCTACCACTCGTACGGGAAAAATCAACGCCGCTCAAGGTGAGGACGCCAGCCGTCTGAAACGTTATAGCGTCGTTGTCGGTAGTTTCAAGAACAAGACAAACGCTTACGCATTAAAAGAACGTATGCAGAATGATGGTTACAACGCAGTGTTGGGCGAGAACGAGCAAGGGATGTTGCGTGTGATCGTCGCTAGCTTCGACAATAAAGCGGACGCCGCCGATAGCCGTGACGCCATCAAGGCGAAATACGCTCCTAACTTCCAAGATGCTTGGTTATTGGAGAGAGCTTATTAATTGTAAGCTATCAGAAAAGATAAAAGCGGAAGGTCTCGTTAGCCTGTAAGAAGAATCTTGCAGGTTATCGAGACCATTCTATTTGAAGGAAACATAAGGACATAAAAATAGCCCGACTTCAACAGCCGAGCCACTTTTCACCAATCTAATCTAACTTAACCTAAAACAAAAACCATCTTTTTCTTTTTGCCTTTCTCTTCTTATATCCTAACAACCTTTTTACCTTAAAAACGTAATACCTATTCGAAATTGTATAAACTCAAAACATCTAAACACATATGATATAAACGAATTACTCTTCATAAACCGGCCACGCACCTTCTTTCGTACAAACGAAAGCCGCTGTCTTTACAGCGAAATGATGGGCCTCGCTTAAGGACTTCCCCTTTAAGAGCGAAATGATTAGAGCCCCCGAAAAAGCATCCCCCGCCCCGACCGTATCCGCCACCATGACCTCCGGTGTTGGCAAAGTAGAGATCTCCTCTCTCGTATAAATCGTACTATGGGAACTCCCCGCAGTCAAGACAAACATCCGAAGGCCGTATTTCTCAATAAACCATAAAGCCACTTCCCTCTCAGTTCCATTCAAGCCGAATAAGTCCCGAAGAACGTTAAACTCTTCATCATTCATCTTCAACACATTCGCTAAGTACAAAGACTCCTCGATCAACTCCTTATCATAGTATCGCTGGCGAAGATTGATATCCAGCAAACGATAAGCGTCTTTCGGCGCAAACGATGAGATCGCTTGTATCGTCTCCCGAGACTGACGGGAACGCTGGGCCAATGTACCGAAACAAATAGCGTCCGCTTTCTCCGCCAAATCAATCGCATCGGATGTAGGCGATATATGATCCCAAGCCACTCGCTCATGAATCGTATAAGTAGGGATACCTTCTCGTAACTCTACCTGAACGGTTCCCGTCGGGTAAGGCACTTTCTCGATCAAATGCTGGATATGATTCTTATCCAACTCATCAACGATCTCTTTACCCAACTCATCATCTCCGACAGCGCTGATAGCATATCCCTCAGCACCTAGGCAAGACGCATGATAGACAAAATTAATCGGGGCCCCCCCAGCCTTTTTCCCGGAAGGAAGCATATCCCATAATAATTCTCCAATCCCAACGACAATTGGTTTACGTCTTGATTCAGTCACCTGTTCCATGGTCTTTCTATTAAAAACAACTTTCGTACTTATCGACACCGCAAAAGTATATCATCGTTATAAATACAACGATAACTATAGCTACAAGATAAATCACACAAGTTACATAAAAGATTTATTTTCAAGGGACAATAACAGACGTTACCCGTATGTAACATCTGTACAAGCAGCATCCTTACAAAGACTCTATAAACTCGGTTGGCGTTATATTATAAACCGCTTTAAAGCATTTGGAGAAATAGGCCGGCGAGCCGAATCCCGTGGCATAAGCAACCTCGCTAATCGTTCCGGATCGCTGCTTCAATAGGGCGGATGCCTTTTTCAAACGATAGTTACGCAAAAAGTCCGTAGGGGTAATCCCGGACAACTCCTTCACCTTTCGATATAAATGCACACGAGACAGGCCCAGTTTCTCACTGCCTTTCTCTATACTGAAATCGGGATCGCTATAATTCTCCTCTATCAAAGCGATAAACTTACGCATAAACAAATCATCCAGACTCTCTACCTTCCCTTTTGTCTCGATGGAAAGTCCCGCAGGCGATTGAGACTCTTTCAAGAAAACCTCTCGCAAACGATTACGTTCTTCCAACAATTTAATGATACGTAATTTCACGATCTCGATATTGAACGGTTTCTGGATATATTCATCCGCTCCCCCCTCAAATCCATACAAGCGTTGACTGTCATCCGAAAGAGCCGTAAGCAAGATTACCGGGATATGACTGAGGGCCATATCCGACTTAACCCGGCGGCAAAGCTCGAAGCCATTCATCTCCGGCATCATCACGTCACTGACGACCAGTGATACATTTTCCTTCAATAGAATATCCAAGGCCTTGGCACCATTCTCCGCTACAAGTACATTAAAATTCCCGGACAACTCATGCTGTAAATAAGCGCGAATATCCCAATCATCCTCAACGATCAAGATCATATAATCATATTTCTTATTCAACGTTTCTTGAACTTGGGATATATCCAAATGCGCTACACCAGAGGACGATTCTGTCGCATTCGACAGAAAGACACAAGATTCATCAAAATGAGATTTACCTTTCGGGATCTGAACGGTAAACACTGTCCGTTCGCCTTGCTCGCTTTCCACGTGGATCGAGCCTTTATGCATAAGGACAAATTCCCGTGTCAGATGCAGTCCGATACCCGTTCCCGGAGCATAGCTTTGCCCGCTTGTAAAAAAGCGCTCGAATACGGAGGCTAGGTTTTCCGGGGGAATACCCTCTCCATTATCTTCCACCGATAAGACAACCTCCGTCTCCTCCTCCCGCAAACGAATCGTAATCTTCCCCTGCTCCGGGGTAAACTTAAAAGCGTTCGAAAGCAAGTTCGTTAATATCTTCTCCATTTTGTCCGTATCCACCCAAACAAAAAGAGAATCCATTTCATGCAGGAAGGTATAATCAATTCGCTTACTCTGGGCCAGAGTATTAAAATAAGATTTCACCTCTTGGATTAAAAAGACCAAATCCATCTTAGTAACCCGCAATCCCATCTTATTATTCTCTATCTTCCGGAAATCCAGCAATTGGTCGATCACACGTTTCAAGCGTTCCGCATTCTTCTTAACGATGCGGATATCATCCGCGAAAGCGCCTGCCGGGGCATCTTGCGCCATCTTGTTCAGAGGCCCTAGAATCAAGGTCAAAGGAGTCTTTATCTCGTGAGATACATTCGTAAAGAACTGCAATTTCTGTGTCGTGACTTGCTCGATACGCTGGTTCGCTACCGAGAGTTCCTCTTTCTGTTGTTGTACCAAACGATTTCTCTCATTCAACAAATGATTCTTCTGGCGCACTTTACGATTAATATAAACCGTGTAAATAGCGGAACCACCCAACAAAAGCGCCAATATCAAGATAATAATCAAGGAACTATAAAGAAAGTTATATTTCGAGAGCAATTGCGACAAATTCGCACGCTGTTTCTCGATCTGGCGTTGATATTCTGCCAACCGGTCTGATTGTAAATAAAGGGTACCGGCGTTGGTCTTATCGATCATAGCGGTGCTTAACGCATACTTTTTCGTATAAGCTTGTCCGCTTAAGATCTGCCAAGCTACCTTAATAGCCACCCCACCACCTGTCGGATAATAAAAAGAGGCATCCAACTTACCCTGCGCGACCGCCTCCACGCCCAAGCCTCCTCCCAAGAGTCCATCCACGCCTATAAATTCCACGTGTCCCACCAGCGACGAATCTCGCTCCTCAATCGCCTCACGGGCCCCTAAGGCCATCATATCATTATGAGCGAAAACGATATCGACATCCTCTATGGAATCCAGCTTCAAGACTTCCTCATAGGCATTCTTCCTGTACCAATACCCATCCAACTCCCGGATCTTCACATTCGGATCAATAGACATCGCATCGACAAAACCTTGATGTCTTTCTGTAGCGGAGGAAGAGCCTCTCCGTCCCCATATCTCTAAAATCGTTGTCTCCTTCTTGATCAAGGAGCTGACGTACATTCCGATCGAGCGACCGATCTCGTAATTATCCGCTCCAATATACGTCGTATATTCATCGCTATTAATTTTCCGGTCCAATATGATAGTGGGAATACCAGCCCTGTACGCCTCAACAGCGACAGGCGTAACAGGCTCGGTCTCATTCGACGATATAATCAGCAAATCCACCTTTTTCTTGATAAAACCTTTTATCTGGCTGATCTGAGTATCATTATCTTGAATGGCATCCATCACGACCAGCTCGATCTCCGGATGATTTAAAGCCTCCACTTCCATATCACGTATCATGGATTGACGCCAAATATCCGTCATCGAGCATTGAGATACACCGATGACATATTTCTTTTCTTTTTTACCGGGCGAACAGGCAAAGCAAAGAATAAGGAATAGCCAAAACAGGATATAAAGCGGGTTTCCTTTCATGTGGTATATTTAATTCGATCGTTTATTCTACAAATATACGAAAACTATTCCGAAATTACCCCCAAACAAGTCAAGGTATCGTTTAACAACGGGGTAAATCTATGGATACCGATTTCATTCAAATGATCAGTGTCCCTATAGCAAGAATCAGGTAACGGTACAGCCGTATAATTCAAATAAAAGACCGTTTTATCATCCACGTATTCCCGAGCCAAAGAATCCGTCAATTCTCGATAACTCGAAGGAACCCGTTCCATATATTCCGTGGAAACAGGGGCATTGTACAAAATAAGAGACAGATCCCGCTTCTTACATTCCTCTACGATTCGCCCCAACATCTCTTGTTGAAATGAGGATGGCAATAAATAAGCACCCTTATCATCATAGTAATGACGATCGATAATAACGTCTAGTGTTCCCCCGGTCGCCCCCGTGAAAATACGCTCGATCACATTCCTTTTAATCTCAGCTACGCAATTCTTGAACGGAACGCCAAACTCATACGAATACATGACCTCCTTACGGGTTACCGGCGAAACAGCCTCCTGTACCAAAAGTCGCAAATCCTCCCGCTCCTTTAGATGGGGATAAATAGACATATAGGCAGGAAACTCATCTTGATAGGAATCATCGGCCACGGTAAACGTGTGGTAACCAAACCCCAATATCACGGTTTTCAAATGGGGAAGGTAAGGCGCTTTCAAGCATAAATCGATATAGGTATTGAAATAATTCTCACTGGATTTAGCGTCATTCCTCGATTTCCCCAGCATATCGGCGGATATCGAATGTAAAGGATGGGAATCGCCCAAAATCAATACCTCCACTTCCGGATCACTTTTGAGGCTGGGTACGCTTATATGAAAATAAGAGCGGATCAGCAGGCAACTAAGCAACCCTAAACATCCTACCACCCCTAAATACCAGAATATAGCAATAAAGAACCTTCTCATACTTATCAGAATTGAAAATAAATGAAACCTTGTGGATTACTGGCGTCGAAACCATAGATGATAATCAGCAATACCGTATAGATAACATACCGAACCGGAAGGCTCAGGTCCTCTATCATCAACCCATGCGCCTGTTTTCGGCCGATCCATTCCACGACGAACATAAGAGCCGTGAAAAAGAAACATTTCTTCAGCAGGAGTTGCCCGAATCCCAAGCCCACAAGTTGAGGAGCCGAGAATAATGAGGCATTGAACATCCGCTCGAGGTACACAGCCGCTTGAGATATATCTTCCGACCGGAACAGAATCCATCCCAATAAGACCAGTAGAAACGTAACTCCCATCTGTGTCAATTCCTTCACAGAGGGAAAGAAACTGTTTTCCGCCACGGAATCTCTATACCTCCTATTTTGACCCAACAATAGCAATGGCAGAAACAACAACGCATGATACGCTCCCCATGCCACAAACGTCCAGTTAGCCCCATGCCAGAATCCACTTACCAAGAAAATAACAAGGGTATTCCGGAAGCTCTTCCATTTTCCGGCCCGGCTCCCCCCTAGCGGTATATAGATATAATCCCGGAACCAAGTCGTCAACGATATATGCCAACGCCGCCAAAACTCCGCTATATCCCGAGAGAAATAAGGATACTTAAAGTTCTGCATAAGGTCTATGCCAAATAACCGGGCACAGCCGATCGCTATATCCGAGTATCCGGAAAAATCACCGTAAATCTGTATCGTAAAGAAGAAAGCCCCCAGAAACAAGGTACTCCCATCCAACGTCTGGTAATTCTCAAACACACCGTTCACGAACAAAGCGCAGTTATCGGCAACCACCACTTTCTTGAAAAATCCCCAAAGCATCTGGCGTATACCATCCAACGCCAGATCACAATCGAAATTACGAGGCCGGAGAAACTGAGGCAACAAATGGGTAGCCCGTTCTATCGGGCCCGCCACTAATTGGGGGAAGAAACTGATATAAGCGAAGAATGCCACGATATCATGAGTCGCCTTGATTTTACCTTGGTAAACATCAATCGTATAGCTCAAAGCCTGAAACGTATAAAAGCTGATCCCGACAGGGAGCAAGATATTCAACGTCACGTAATCGGCATCCCAGCCCAATAGGTGAAGGACATTTACCAAATTCTCGGTAAAAAAATCAAAGTACTTAAATACACCCAAGATCGAAAGGTTCAGTAAAATATTACCGGCACTTATCCACTTTTGGACCGACCGGTTGCCAGCGCATTTCTCCAAATAGACTCCACTCAAGTAACTGCATAACGACGTAAACAGGATCAGCAGCAAAAAGCGCCAGTCCCACCATCCGTAGAACAGGTAACTAACAGCTACCACAAATAGATTTTGCCACCGCAAAGACTTGAAAACAAACCAGTAACCAAAGAAAACCAATGGCAGGAATATAAGGAACTCTATGGAATTAAATAACATAAATATTTAATTTTCAGACTCAAGAATATGTATCATCAAGGCGCAAAGATAAGGAATATCAAGCATTGACCAATAAATATTTCGTATATTCGTGGCTCAGAAATACAATAAGATACAGAGATGAAGATAATCAACGAACAATTACTCGACGAGACCCAGGCCAAAGCCTTGCAGTCTCCCCGCCTGCGAATGAACTATAATTTCCATGAGAGATTGGATGATCCGATCAATCGGTTACTGAATGCCATGGAGCCCGGTACGTATTTGCGTCCGCACCGGCATTTAAATCCGGCGAAAGACGAGATCTTCTTGTTGCTACGTGGGAAGGTAGCGGTATTCTTGTTTGACGAGGAAGGGAATATCACGGAGAAAACGATACTGAATCCAAAGGAAGGCGCTTATGGAGCGGAGATCAAGGCAGGGACATGGCACGGGCTTCTGGTACTGGAATCCGGATCGGTTATTTATGAGATAAAGCAAGGGCCGTTCGCGCCGCTAGCACCGGAGAACCTAGCGCCTTGGAGCCCCGAGGCGGAAGATACGGAGGGAGTAAAGAAGTATCTGGAATGGCTCGAGAGCCAAATATGATTGATGATACTTTTAGTATAACAAGCTAGCGATCAGCCTCGTATAACAAGAGCTATCCGAGGGTTTTAACAATGCCCATTCTAAAGTGTTTACGATGCCCATTATAAGGAGCTTACAATGGGCATCGTTACCTCCTTATAATAGGCATTGTTATTATTTCTGGAAAACCTTCGTCGATTTAATCATCACGTCGTGTAAAGGACGATCGTTCTTATCCGTCTTTACCACGGAGATCTTCTCTACGATATCGAAGCCTTCCACTACCTCGCCAAAGATCGTTACCGAGCCATCCAGATGCGGAACGCCACCGATCGTCTTATAAATCTCACGCCGTTCGGCCGGGATCACTACCGGGCCTAATACCGCCAACGTATCTTCTACCAAGATGGACGCACGGGCATGTAACTCATTCTCCAAGGAATCGGCGGCCAAAGAAGGATCTTGCTTTTTCAGCTCATCCCGGAATTTATAGTACAACCAGTTCCGTCGGATCTCATTGATACGAGCCTCTTTCTCCGCAAGCTCCTTGTCGTCCAAGACTTTCCCTTGCACAAAACAGAACTGCGTACCGGCGGAGGCACGCTCCGGATTCACGGCATCGATCTCTTTCGCGTCGATCAAAGCGCCTTTCTTATTAAAATGATTGGGTAATATCTCGGCGGGAACGGTATAACCACCATCGCCATCCCCATACAAGGCACCCGGCTCATGTGCTTTACTCTCCGGATCACCACCTTGCACGACAAACTCCTTGATAACACGGTGGAAAAGCATGCCCTCATACTCGTTCGACTGGCAGAGCTTTATGAAGTTATCCCGGTGAAGAGGCGTGTCGTCGTATAGCAGGACGGTGACGTCTCCCATCGTCGTCTTGATTTTCACATATACGGGTTTATTCGGGTCCAAAGGCTTATCCCCACAAGCTACCAACGTGAGCAAGAGCAGGAACAGCGAGAAAATTTGTCGTTTCATACCTGTTTTATTTATCGGATTAAGTAGTTACAAAGCCGGTTATTCCTCCGCATAGATCAACATCTGGCAATTCTTGCAGTCGAAGCGCAAACGCAAGAGCGTTTCCTTATAGCGCAGGAAGTAAGGCTCCTTATAGGGAGACTTCTGCTTCTGGTAGGTAGGGCACCATCCCATACTGTACCGCAGGCAATGTTTCGTGAACATCAAAGGGACATCCTTCCGGGGAGACAACTCGAAAGCGTCTTCCACGGCAGTCACGCCATGCGCCTTATAAAAGGCACCAGCCTTGCTATTGGAGACATTCCCTAAATAGGTCAGACATTTCTCTGGGAAAGGGATTTCCAGAGTCTCGCCTACACACGGCTTTACCGGACGAGCCTCTTCCCTGCGGTAACGAATCCGCCGGGTAGAGATAAGCCTCTCCACCCCTTGCCTACGCATCTCGGCCAATAAAGAAGAAGGAACAAACCAGTTATCGGACATCGCCACGGTGACCTCCGCCGCCTCAAAAGGCGTATTTCCCAGCTTAGAGAGCTGGGTACGGATATTCTCCGCCTGCTCCCTCCGGGCCGGTTCTTTCTCGAACGGCTGGGTAAGCATGATACGGGCTCCTGTCTCGTCTGTCATACTTAACGTGAAGCCAAAGGCGTTATCTTGAAATTCCATCCGGACAGAGAGCTTCCGCTCGGCGGATGGCTTGGATAGCAGTTTATCAAACTCTTGATCGAAATTCCGGTACAAAGGCATCTTCGGACGGATCGCCGGGCGATCCAGCGTAAAGATCCGGTTCGCCTCCACACGGTTTACCCGGAAGCCCTCCACTTTCTCATTGAAGAAGGTAAGCCCGTCTCCGTTATTCAATTGTTTCAGTCCGGCGATCGTGAAAGAGTTTCCTTTCAGTTCTTTCACCGTACCCACCGGCTCCCCCAAGGACTTAGGCGTATCAAAGCTGGTGATATCCTTCGTGCGCTCCTTCCATAAGAAAGGCGTGAAACCCCGGTTGAAGCTTTTCTCCGCCACAGGTTCGAACGTGTAAGCGCTATGCCCGGCCGAGGCACGACGGTATTCCGGCCGAC
>OGRF01002561.1_pt1 | contig 10107 bp, 9 predicted proteins | sample 1553381 | NCBI WGS metagenome assembly OGRF01 (sample SAMEA2580060, study PRJEB22360) | human gut metagenome | biome: human gut; feature: human-associated habitat; material: faeces | place: Denmark | collected 2008/2010
CGAAGAGCTTCCGGATCGTCCTTGATCGTGATGCTCTTGTAGCGCGTCATACCGTATGTTTCCAGCATTTCATTGGAAAGCTCCACCATCGTGACATTCCTCTTTTTACCGTAACGGGTAAAGACATCCTGTATCTTCAGGTCTTTCTGCGCTTCGGCAGCTCCCACACCGGTCGGCAACAGCATCAAAGCTGCCAACATTATTAATAGCCTATACCTCAACTGTTTCATCTTGATATTCTTTTATTCGTCTTCACTAAAAAGACTACCTAATTCTTTTAACTGGTTATCTATTATTCGGCGGTCTGCCTCATCCTTATCCATCTCCGGGAAGTAATCATCGGCAGGAGTGGCCACTTCCAGCAACGCTTCGATCGCCAATGAACGAACTTTATGGATATCGGTATAGCAACGGCCGTTTATCACGACATAGCTGTCGGAACAGAAACAGGGATCAGCGGGATACAGCAGGCGGGTAACTCCCAACAGAGCCAGTACACAAGCTGCCACGCCGGAAAAGAGGTAAAGGGCTGCACGCTTCCGGTTCGCAGAGCGGAACGGAACGGATACCGGTTCGGGGTCCCAATCCGGTTCGCCCTCTTGCGCTTCCGCATCACGTTCTATTTCTTCGTCGAAATAAGCGAACAGAGGAGCATAGGCAGCCAGATGCTCCGGCACCTCTCCCGAAGCGAAAAAGGCACGGATCTGCTTTTCTTCCGCGGCAGAAGTCTCACCATCGAAGTACCGTTCCAGCAACTCCTCTATCATATGTAGATTCCTCTTTCCCATAAATCACAAATTATAAATCATAACTCCTTCATTAACTGTTCCCGTATCTTTTTCCGGGCTCTCGAAAGATTCACCCGAACCGCTTCGACCTGAGTGCCTGTGATCTCCGCTATCTCCGCCAATTCATATCCTTCGACATCTTTCATCCGGATAATGGTTTGCTGTAGCGAAGGCAACTTACTTATCAGCCAACGGATACGGGCAACCGTATCGTGCTGCTCCAATTCTTCCGCCGGGTTCCTTGTTCCCGAATCAAGAGAAAGCAAGGCTATATCCGTCCCTTCCGGCCGATGCTGTTTCAGTTTGTCCAGCGCCAGGTTCTTGGCCACTTGTACAGCCAGCGCCTCGACACTGTTATAACCATCCAGCTTCTCGCGAATCTGCCACAATTTCAGAAAAGTCTCCTGCACGATGTCTTCTGCATCCGACCTGTCCTCTATCATCCGCCAGGAAATATTGATCAACTTCTCCCGAAGCGGCAGCACGGTTATTTTAAACGTTTCGAGTTCCATTTCTACTATTATGACGACAAAGAAACGAAAACATAACATGAGAAAAACGAAAAAAATAAAAAAGGCATATTATTATCGTGGCGGACAACCATGAAGACAAAAGAATTGTTTCTTTCGAGACAGAGTTCGATCGGGAACTCGCCACGAATAGTAACAATAAAAAACAACAAGTCATGAAAACTAAATTATCCGTCTTGCTATTGTACTTATGCAGCCTCACACTGTTCGCCGCATGCAGCAACAACCGGCAAAAACAAAAAACCCCTGCCGAAAACGTCGCAACTCCTATCCGGAACTTCTTGAAACAGAAGTATCCGGCCGCAACGATCCTGAAATCCGAAAAAGAGACTAACGGGACGGAAGTGGATATACAAGAAAAGAATCTGCACAAAGAAGTATGGTTCGACACGAAGGAGCAATGGGTCTCCACACATTGGGAAATCAGCGCCCGCGACGTTCCTGTCGCCGTTATGGATGCGTTGCAAAGCTCCGCCTACAACCAATATAAAATAGAAGATATCACGGCAATCGAACGGCCGGACGGCCTGTTCTACGATTTTGAACTGAAACAAGACAACAATGAGATACATATCATACTCGACTCCGAAGCGAAGATCGTAATCAAAAGTTCGACCATTGCTCCGGGATACGACTGGTAGATTTATATCCCCCCCTTTTATTTAAAGTGGAACTTTTCCCAGATATAGACCTTTGGAGTGTTCTTCAGGAAAGGTTCCACCTGCTTGCGTTCGGTTTTCGTCAAATATTTGGGGGTCGTGTATTCGACCGTCAACGTCTGGTCGTCGGGGCTAAGCGAATATTTCCGTAAGTCCATATCCAGACGAGCAGTTGCTTCGATAAAGGCGGTGCGGTTCTTGTCGGCATCGTCTTTAATAAACCATTCTACTGGAACCGGAGTATACAAATCAGCAGAGTCCAACAGCTTCCAGTCTGTCGTGAAAAACTCGACCTGGCTGTCGGGAACAGGACCGTATACGGTCGTGATCATACAAACGACATAGGTATCGTTGACCAGCGGCAAGAGCTTCATCTCTACCGTGCTGCGCTCCGTCACCTGCAACAACAGGTAATCGTCCGTCAGCTTCTTCAAGGTGGAAAAGCCGTTCATGGTGTTTTTCAGCTTCGCTTCCTTTCCTGAATTATACAAATCTATCAAATCCTTACGCCAGGCATTTTCCAGCTGGGGTACATATTGGTCAGGCATGGCGACAAAGACCGCATCCATCTCCTGTGCCTTCATCCCCCACACAAATACACAAAGCAGTATAGAAAGAAATAATCGTTTCATATCTTAATCTACAATTTTCATCTACAAAAGTAATAGAATATGCCTTAGCGCGTACCGAGATACAGGAATATCATTCCTAATAATACTAAAAACAGGTCGATTGCTTTGCTTTTCAAGTTCTTTTCATGGAAGAACAAAGCACCGGCAAGGAAGGTCACCAGAACATTACTACGGCGGACCATCGAGACGATAGAGATCATCGAACCGGGAAAAGTCAAGGCATAAAAGTAAATCCAGTCCGCCACGCAGAGGAAGACGGATATAAAGATAATGTTCCAGTGCCAGACAAAAGGTGTCGTGCTTTTCCGGCGCGGATACCAAAGAAACAGGAGGATCGGCAACATCATAAGGCACTGGTAGACATTGAACCAGACCTGCACCGTCATCACATCCAGACTTCCCATCAGGTGTTTGTCATACAAGCCGCTCGCCGCTCCGGTAAGGATAGACAAGACGGTAAAGAAGATCCATTTATTATGCGTAAAACGGATTCCCTCTTTTTTCCCGGATGAGGAAAGGAGGTAGAAAGAGGCAATGGAAAGAATCACCCCGATCCATTGGTACAGGTTCAGCCGCTCACCAAAGACAAGCATGGCTCCCACCAGCGTCACGACTGGCTGCGTCGCTTTGATAGGCCCGGTAATGGTCAGCGGTAAATGCTTCAAGGCAAAATAGCCGAATATCCACGATGACAAGACGATCACGGCCTTTATAAACACTGCCACATGTGTCTCTAAAGAGACACGCGGCACATACAACATCGTCCCGTCGAGCACATCTGTAAAAAACGAAAGAAAAATGAAAGGGACAAAGATAAGACTGCTTATCAATGTATTGAAAAACAAAACCGGAATAACGGCATTACCATCTAGCGAAATTTTTTTGTTTACTTCATAACAACCTAAAAGGAAGGCGGAGATGAAGGCTAATCCGAGCCACATAACAGTTGAAAGTTGAAAGTTTCTGAATAATATTTTTTAGACCGGAAAAACACAACAGTCAACAGCCGACTGCCAACTGAAAAAGTTCTTCGGGATAAGTGACGTCGACCAGATAGAGAGCGTGTCCGGGAGCGGAAGTCCCGGCACGTCCACGGTCTTTGGCTTCGATCACCTGGCGGAAACCGTCGACCGTCAGTTTTCCTCTGCCCACTTCGAGTAAAGTACCGACAATGGCACGCACCATATTGCGCAGGAAACGGTCCGCCTGTATGGTAAAAACCCATACATCGCCTTCCCTCTCCCAACCAGCCTTATAGATGCGACAGTTGTTCGTCTTCACGTCCGTATGCAGCTTGCTGAAACTGGTGAAATCTATGTAGTCAAACAGAACTGGGCAAGCCTTATTCATCGCTTCGAAATCGAGTTTTCCCGGAATCTTATAGACCAACTCGTAATTGAACGGATCTTTCCGCGTCGTGACATAATATTTATAGGTACGCGAAATAGCATCAAACCGGGCATGCGCATCGGGACGTACAGGTACAATACGGTAGACCGCGATATCTTTGGGAAGCAAACGGTTCAGCTTCTCCGCTAAGAAAGCGAGGTCGGCAATCGGTTCCTGCCAGTCGAAATGAGCCACCATCAGGCGGGCATGCACACCAGCATCCGTCCGCCCCGCTCCCACGATCGGAACCGGTTGGCGCAACAACGTAGCCAAAGCTTCCTCGATAGATTGCTGCACAGTGATTCCATTCGGCTGTATCTGCCAGCCACAAAACTTTTTACCGTTATAACCTAAATATATAAAGTATCTGTTCACGTCCGGATATCCTTGCTTATGTTTGATTTCGGATGCAAAGGTAACAGAAATCTCGCCAAGGGATTGTCTATACAGGCAGAAAAGTGTAATTTTGCAAACATAAATCTTCACAACAAAACTATTTGACATGCTTGAAACATTGCTTCAATCGTCTTATTTTGCCTTGTTCCTGATTATCGCCTTAGGATTCATATTGGGCAGAATACAGATCAAAGGCCTCTCTCTCGACGTATCAGCCGTTATCTTTATCGCTCTCCTATTCGGGCACTTCGGAGTAATCATTCCTAAGGAACTGGGAAATTTCGGTTTGGTATTGTTCATTTTCACCATCGGCATACAAGCGGGTCCGGGATTCTTCGACTCCTTCCGTTCGAAAGGGAAAACATTGATCATACTAACGATTCTGATTGTCGGATCTGCCAGCCTTACCGGTTTGATACTTAAATATGTGGTCGGAATCGATACGCCGAGCCTCGTCGGACTGATCGCTGGGGCGCTGACCAGTACGCCAGGTCTTGCCGTCGCGATCGACAGCACGCACTCCTCCTCCGCTTCCATCGCCTATGGCATCGCCTATCCGTTCGGAGTGATCGGTGTGATACTTTTTATAAAATTATTGCCGAAATTGTTGCGCAAAGACCTTATCGCCGAAGCCAAGGCACTCGAAGTACAGCGAAAAGGGAAATATCCCCCGTTGCATACGGCGACTTTCCGTATCACCCACGCCAATATATTCGGAAAAACACTGGCCCAGTTACAACTTCGTTCCATGACGGGAGCCGTCATTTCCCGTATAAAACATAAAGACCGGACAAGCATACCGGTAGCGCAAACCATCTTGCATGAAGGAGATATGATCAAGGCTGTCGGTAACGACAAGTCTTTGGAACAACTAGCACTTCTTGTCGGTGAACGTGTAGAGAACGACCTTCCTTTTGGCAGCACTCAGGAATTGCAATCTCTATTGGTGACGAACAAGAACGTCATTAATAAAAGTTTAGGATACCTGAATCTGCAACGCACGTTCAATTGTACCGTTACTCGTGTACGCCGAAGCGGTATCGACCTCTCACCCGAACCGGAATTAATGTTGAAATTCGGCGACAAGTTAATGGTTGCTGGAGAAAAAGAAGACATAAAGGAATTGGGACAGGTGTTCGGTAATGACGAGAAAAAACTTTCCGACACGGACTTTTTCCCGATTGCAGCCGGTATTGTCCTCGGAGTATTGTTCGGAAAACTGAACATTTCGTTTTCGGACTCCTTCTCTTTCTCACCCGGACTGACAGGTGGCATCCTGCTTGTCGCACTTATCCTGAGTGCAATTGGCAAAACGGGACCGATCATCTGGTCCATGTCAGGTTCCGCCAACCAGTTACTCCGTCAGATCGGCCTACTTCTGTTCCTCGCCGAGGTCGGAACATCCGCCGGTGTCAACCTGGTATCGACATTCCAAGAAAGCGGCTGGACATTATTCGGAATCGGTATGGCAATCACAATAGTACCGATGATCGTGGCTGTCTTGTTCGGCTATTTCGTATTCAAAATCCACATCTTAGACTTGATCGGGACGATCGCAGGAGGAATGACCAGTACGCCAGGACTTGCCGCCGCCGATTCGATGAGCGACAGTTCTGCTCCCAGCATCGCCTATGCGACGGTCTATCCAATTGCGATGGTGTTCCTGATTCTTTTTATCCAGTTCATCGCCGCATTGATTGTATAAGGATTATGAGGGTCGCAACCTCATAATCCGTATCAAAAACATTGCCAATTATAATATTTTCTATATATTTGTGACTATTAACAATATCACAAATCGCCATGCAAACAAACCAACAGTTTGACCTCGCCTTCAACTTGCTGCAGAACACCGGAACCAACCTCTTTCTGACAGGAAAAGCCGGAACGGGCAAAACTACCTTTTTAAAAAGGCTTAAAGAGGTTTCACCTAAACGAATGATCGTTGTTGCACCGACAGGAGTAGCTGCTATCAATGCTGGAGGCGTCACTATCCACTCCTTTTTCCAATTGCCGTTCGGGCCTTACATTCCGTCTTCACCGGAATACCGGGGAGGCAAAACAGATTTCAAGAACCAATTCCGCAAGGACAAAATCAATATTATTCGCAGTATGGACTTGCTGGTGATCGATGAGGTCAGCATGGTGCGCGCAGACTTGCTGGACGCTATCAGCGACGTCCTGCGTCGTTATAAAGATCACAGTAAACCTTTCGGAGGTGTCCAGTTATTGCTCATAGGAGACTTACAACAATTAGCTCCTGTCGCCAAAGATGATGAATGGAATCTGCTGAAAGAGCACTATCCGTCCACCTTCTTTTTCGACAGCAAGGCACTGTTGGAAAGCAATTATTTCTGTATTGAGCTGACACATGTCTACCGCCAAAGCGACACAAATTTCATCAACCTGTTGAATAATATCCGTGAGAACCGCTTCGACGACAAGACCTTGCAACGTCTGAACCAGCGGTACATCCCCAACTTCAGACCGGACGAACAATCGGGTTATATCACACTCACGACACATAACTACCAGGCACAGCAGATCAACAACCGAAAACTGGCGGAACTTCCCGGACAGCCTTACACTTTTTCAGCTGAGATCAATAACGACTTTCCCGAATATTCTTATCCGACCGACGACAAGTTAATCTTGAAATGCGGCGCGCAAGTCATGTTCGTCAAAAACGATTCGTCTTCCGAAAAACGATATTATAACGGGAAGATCGGAAAGATCGTATTTATCAACCCCAACAAGATAACCGTAGTCGACCGAGAAGGAAACGAGATCGTCGTCGAAAAGGAAATCTGGAACAATGTGAAATACACGATTGATCCCGAAACAAAGGAAATCACCGAAACCATTACCGGCACCTTCAGTCAATATCCGTTAAAAACAGCTTGGGCGATCACCATACACAAGAGCCAGGGATTGACTTTCGAGCATGCCATCATTGATGCTTCTGCCGCTTTTTCGCACGGACAGGTATATGTCGCACTCAGCCGTTGCAAAACGTTGGAAGGTCTTGTGTTGAGCAGTCAGATCACCCGCAACGCCATGATCAATGATTACCGGATACAGGAATTCACTTCATCGGTCGACAGTCGCCAGCCGCGTGAAGAGCAAATGCAGGCCGCACAGCAACTTTATTTCACGGAACTGATATGTGAACTGTTTGACTTCAACAATCTTCAGCAGCGCATACAATATGCCGCCTTTGTCGTGTACGGGAATCTGCAAAAATTATATCCGGAACTGAGCGTGCAGTATTCCAACACACGCGACGCATTCCGTTCCACGGTCACAGATGTCGGAGAACGATTCATCCAGCAATTGAAACGGCTGATAACAGGCAATACCGATTATCTGAAAGACGAAACGATCCAAGAGCGTGTCCGGAAAGGCGTGGCTTACTTTCTGGAGCAAATAGATCGCCTTTGCACCCCATTGCAGGAAGCATCGAATGTGGAAATAGACAATAAAGAAACACGCAAAACAATCAAGAATGCGTTAGACAAGTGGAACGAAGACCTTCGTATCAAACTGTCAACCTTGCAAGGTTGTCAAGATGGATTCACAATTTCCGGCTATCTGTCGGCTAAGGCCAAAGCAAGCATCGAACAACCGTCTGTTCCGACCACACGCAAACGTTCCGAAAAATCATCAGAGCCGGCTAAACTGGAAATATCGACAGACATCAAACATCCAGAACTATATGCCAACCTGAAACGCTGGCGCTATGAGGTAGCAACCGAAAAAGGACTTCCAACTTATACCATCCTGCAACAAAAGGCCCTGATCGGGGTAGCCAACACCTTACCCGCCAGCGGACGTGATCTCCTCAAAATCCCCGGTATCGGGAAAAAGATCGTCGAAAACTATGGCGCAAAGCTACTGGAAATCGTAGACGACTACAGGCAAGGGCTATAACGTGCCAATGCACCAATATACTAATGATATGAGCATTTTCCCATTGGCATATTGGCACATTATTTATTTTTTCAACTCGAACCCCATCATCATCCCATCATACTGGCTCCCCCACTTATTGAGTGCTTGTAAGGTCGTATTTTTAGAGACAGCAGACAGTTTTGTCAGGAAATCCAGTAATTTATCGGCATTGAAGAGCAAAGAAAGTTGGTCATTGGTGACAACGACATAAGCCGTCATCGTCGTCAACTTCGATTTCCCGATCTTGCCATAGTGCAGTTCCATCGTCTTATCGTCCGCATTAAAAGAATAAGTACCCTTCAAAGTACAGCCTTTCAGGACACTGGTGAATGTGCTGTCGGTATTAAACGTATAATTGAATGCCCCTTCGATGATTCCGATTTTCGCACAATAATCCTTCAGCTTCTTTTCCATCTCCGAAGAGGCCACACTTGCCGCCACATTCTTCAAAGCATTATCGCCTTCCAACTGGATGGCAGGATTCACATACGTCCACGTACCGGCTAATTTTTCCACTGTCAGCTTTTTTCCTCCGATCACAGTAGTCACGGCGTCTTTTACGGCAGCAGAATTCAAAATGTCTTTAATTGATTGTCCATACGCCGAATCCGATACAGACAATATACCACAAACGGCCATCCCCAAAATCCAATTTTTTTTCATTTTTATCTATTCTTACTCATGTTTATACGTTACAAAAACACAAATAAAAAGGGGTACCGACAAGCACCCCTTCATATATCGTTCTGTAAAAAAAGATTAGAGTTTATCGTTAGAACCGAGTACGTTGATAATTTTGTGCTTATATAGCTTTTCCATATTATCACGAGCCGGGCCCAGATATTTACGTGGGTCGAATTCGGCCGGTTTTTCTGCGAATACCTTACGTACGGCAGCAGTCATAGCCAGACGAGAATCCGAATCGATGTTGATCTTGCAAACAGCCGACTTGGCTGCTTTACGCAATTCTTCTTCCGGAATACCAATAGCAGCTTTCAATGCACCACCGTATTTGTTGATAGTTTCAACTTCTTCTTCAGGAACAGATGAAGATCCGTGAAGAACGATAGGGAATCCTGGGAGTTTTTCCATTACAGCATCCAATACATTGAAAGCCAATGGAGGAGGCACCATCTTGCCAGTCTTAGGATCAATATGGCACTGTTCCGGAGTAAACTTGTATGCACCATGAGAAGTACCGATAGAGATAGCCAAAGAATCACAACCTGTACGGTGAGCGAAATCGATAACTTCTTCAGGATTGGTATAAGTGTGGTGGTCAGAAGAAACTTCATCTTCAACACCTGCCAATACCCCTAATTCACCTTCTACAGTTACATCGAACTGATGAGCATAATCAACAACTTTCTTAGTCAGGGCAACGTTTTCTTCATAAGGAAGATGAGAACCATCGATCATAACAGAAGAGAATCCTGAATCGATACAGCTTTTGCAAGTTTCGAACGTATCACCGTGATCCAAGTGCAGAACGATCTGAGGATTCGGACAGCCTAATTCCTTAGCATATTCAACAGCTCCCTGAGCCATGTAGCGCAACAGAGTTGCATTTGCATATTGGCGAGCACCCTTAGAAACCTGCAGGATTACCGGAGACTTTGTTTCAACAGCAGCCTTGATAATGGCCTGCATCTGTTCCATGTTGTTAAAGTTGAAAGCCGGAATTGCGTATCCGCCTTTGATGGCTTTTGCGAACATTTCTCTTGTGTTCACCAAACCTAAATCTTTGTAATTTACCATTGTT
>OGRF01002565.1_pt1 | contig 10088 bp, 8 predicted proteins | sample 1553381 | NCBI WGS metagenome assembly OGRF01 (sample SAMEA2580060, study PRJEB22360) | human gut metagenome | biome: human gut; feature: human-associated habitat; material: faeces | place: Denmark | collected 2008/2010
GTTATTATATAATACTTTTTTTAGAAATGCAACTATTTTTTTATAAATTATTTCGTATTTTGTCGAGTACTGTTTTTATATTTTTAATTTTATATTCTAAACTATTATTATTGGTCGAAAAATTATCTTGATTAGAATATTTATTATTGTAGTTTTTTTCATTAGTAGAATTATCTTTAGATGTAGAACTATTATCAGGCTCAATTATTTCATAATTATCTCTTAAATATTGTTTATGAAATTCATTTATTATATTTTTTAATTTTTGGTTTTCTAAAAATATAGCATTATATTGTTCAATAGGAATAAGTGTATTTGAAAGAGAAATATCATATTCTTTTCTTAATTCTTCATTAGACAATGTTTCATAAGCTTCATTAATTTTTTGCAACTTTTTTTTTGCATCTTCTTTTTGATCATCTGGTTGTAAGTCAGGATGATATTTTTTTGCTAATGTAGTATAAGCTTTTTTTATTATATCTGAAGATGCATGTTTATCTACTTCTAATATTTCATAATAATTTTTTTCCATATATATTACCTCTAAATATAATATAACATAAATATTAGGGAAAATCTAGTATTTTTTTATTTGCTAATCTTCTAAATTATTTAGACCATATTCAATAATTTGATTAATAACACTGTTGAAACTTAAACAATTTTTTTCTGCTAATTCATTTATTTTATCAAAAGTTTTTCCGTTCATTCGAATGGTTCTAGTTACTGTGTCACTACTTTTTTGTGGTTGTTTAATTTTTAATTTTTCCATTTATATCACCTAATTTAGTTTAACCAAAAAAAAAATAAAAATAAGTGTACAAGAAAGTGTACAAAAGTAGAATTTTGTGATATATTGTAGAAAAAAGTTTTAAAAAAGGTTTTTAAAAAAAAATGGGAGAGTGAAATATTTGAAATTTTTTGAAAATAAAAGAATATATAAAAAATTTGTATTAGCATTAGCATTAGTAATATTATTTCAGTTTAATATTACTAATTGTGTACATGCATCAAATGTTCTAATAGAGCCAATAACTGATTTATTTGTATCATTAGCTGATTCAGTAATGGCAATAATACAAGATATATTATTACAAAGTGGACGGAGAAGGAGGAGAATCGTTAATAAAGATAGCTGGAGATAATGGCTTTTGGTCTGCAGTAATAGTAACTTTAGTATTTGTAGTGGGAACTGCAATTGCTATTATTGCAGCTTTACCTACAGGAGGAACTTCTATATTAGGTTGGATTGCTTTTGCAGGAAGTGCTGCATTAACACTTGCGGTATCAGGCACATTATATATGGTTACATTTAATATAACTACTAAAATAGTATCTGATATGTTAGGAGACACATACTATTTATCAATGTATGAAGTAACACCTTATGAAATTTTTTCAGATAAAGTATTATTATTTGATGTTGACTTTTTTAATCCGAAGGAATCGAAAAAAAGTAGAGGAACACATTTTGAATATGTAACAGTTCAACTTAATGGAGATAAAGCAAAAGCTGAAGAGCAAGGATATAAAAAGCTTGGAAGTATTGAAGGTGTTTATTATTTTGACTCTAAACAGTATGATGATTTTTGTAAGAAGTATGGTTTTGATTCTAATAAGGCGCAGTTGGTTCAAGGGGAAGAAAATGCATCTGCAAATACATTAACATTTACATGGGAAAACGATGGAAAAAAGTATAAAATGTGTAAGATACCTGCAAATGCATCAGTTGATGATGATCATAGTGCTTATGTAGCATTAGCAGAGGGAAAGATGGTAGAAGATTCGGGTAAAGAAGAAGTTTCTACAGCAAAAACTTTGCAACTAATAATTTCTAAATGGTATAAAACTTTTAGAAATATTGCTATTGTTGCTTTGTTATCTATTTTGGTATATATAGGAATTAGAATTACATTATCTAGTGTAGCAAATGATAAAGCAAAGTATAAACAAATGTTAATAGACTGGATAGTTGCATTATGTTTGGTATTTTTAATGCATTATATTATGGCATTTTCAATAAGCATAGTTAAGAAAATTAACAATATGCTTACTTCTGTAAAGCAAGAAGATAAATCTACAGAGGAATTAAAACAAAAATTAGAAAAAAATAATCCAGAGGCATATGAAGAAGTATTTCGTGATTCAATTGAATTATTTTTAATTACTTCAGAAAAAAATGAAGGAGGAGAAGATACTAGTAAAGTACAAAATGCTTACAAAATATTGATAGAAGATCATAATAGTGAAAATAATCAGTATAAAGAATATTTTTTTACAGATACGTCTTTAGCTAAAAATGCTACAAGTAAAGGAGAAGCAAAAGTATTAGTATGGCCAGCAAATAATTCAATGGAGCAGGCGCGAATGAGATTGCAATTAAAAGGAAAGGATGGAGAGGATAGACCAATTAGATACGGATATGCTATTATATATATAGTTTTAATATTATATACGGTAATATTTTCTTTTACATATTTGAGGAGAGTAGTTTATATGGCATTTTTAACAATTATTGCGCCTTTAGTTGCAATAACATATCCAATAGATAAAATCAATGATGGTAAAGCACAAGCTTTTGATATGTGGTTAAAGGAATATATATTTAATTTGTTAATACAGCCATTACATTTATTACTTTATATAATATTAATTAATTCTGCTATGACATTTGCATCTAAAAATATATTTTATGTTGTATTAGCTTTAGGGTTCTTTGTACCAGCTGAGAAATTATTGCGTAGATTTTTTGGATTTGAAAAAGCTCAAACCCCAGGAATATTTGCTGGAGCAGCAGGATCAGCAGTTATGATGCAAGGGCTTAATAAATTAATGCATCCAAAACCACCAAGAGAAAGGCTTGGAAGTGAAAACAATAGAATAAAAGATGAAGACGAAAATGATAATAAGGGACCTGTTTGGAGGGATAAGGAGTTTGATCCAACTGAAAAATTAATAGAAAAAGATGAGTCTTCAGGAAACAAAATTATAAATGATAAATTAAAATATGATCCAAGATTATCTGAAAATCAGATTGATGAATTAAAGGCAGAAGGACTAGAACCAAGAGATCCAGAATATGATATGTATTTAAGAAATACATTAGGTTTAAAACCACAGTCAGAGAAGAAAAATAATAATAATTTAAAAGAAGATATAAAATATAATAAAATTAGTGATTGGAAAAGTAATGATAAAAATCAGGCTTTAGAAGTGGGTAAACCAAAGAGAAAGAGAAGTATAAGAAGAGCTATAGGAAGAGCAACTAGAAATTATGGAAGTGGTATGAAGAAAAAGTTACAACAAAGATATAAAGCAAAAGGAGGAATGGGAAGAAGGGCTATAAGAACTATGGCAGGAATATATGGAGCAACAGCTTTAACAGCAGCAGGAGGTTTAGTAGGAATAACGTCAGGAGATTTTACGAAATCTATTCAATATATGGCAGCAGGTATAGCAGGAGGATATACATTGGGAAAAAGAATATCAAATAATGCCGTAAATGCATTAAAAGTTGATGATACAATTAATGAATTAAAAAAGGGATATTATGCAGATGATTATTCAAAGGTAGAACACAAAAAGAATAAAGAAGCTTTTATTAAGGATGAAAATAATATAAAAAGAATAGAAGATAAATTAAAAATAGAGAGAAAAGAAGCAAAGGAAATTATGGAACAACATATAAAATATTATTTAGATCATGATATCTATTCTATAGATGATGCAATAGCAACGTATAGGTTAGAAAATGAAGAAAATATGAGTAGAGATAAGGCTATTGCAACAGCGCAATATGCAACTCAAGTAATGAATGGTGAAGATGTAAATAAAATGACTGCTAAAAGAAAAAAAGAATATAAGGATACATTTATTCCAAAATTTATTGAAAAAGGATCAAAAAATCCAGAGGAAGATGTAGAAAAAGTATTTGATAATGTAAGTAAATTTTATTTATTAAAAAAGTAATTATAGTAACCACCTAAGATATTTTTCATAAAATATTTTAGGTGGTTTTTATGAAAAAAGGGTTATGTTTAGCAGGAGGAGGAGTAAAAGGTGCAGCACATATAGGTGCAATAAAAGCATTAGAAGAAGCAAATATAAAATTTGACTGTGTAGGAGGAACATCTTCTGGAAGTATTGTAGCATGTTTATATGCATGTGGATTTTCGGCAGATGAAATGTATAAAATTTTTAAAAAATATTGTAAAAAAATTAAATATGTAGATATAAAAAATATATTTGAATTAATTTTTGGATTAATATTTACAGGAAAAATTATTATAAAAGGATTGAATTCAGGAAAACAAATTGAAAGATTAATAAATAAAGTATGCAATGAAAAAGGAATTTATCAAATAAGTGATATAAAAATGCCATTAGCAATACCAAGTGTTGATTTATGTAATGGAGATGTTATATGTTTTACTTCTCAAAAATTTAGAAATAATATGTCAGATAATACTATATTTACAAGTGACATAGAAATAGGAAAGGCAGTAAGAGCAAGTTGTAGTTATCCAGTAGTTTTTTCACCATGCCCATATAAGAATATAAAATTAGTTGATGGTGGAATTAGAGAAAATGTACCATGGAAGGAATTAAAGTTTTTAGGAGCAGATAAAGTTGTTAATATAGTTTTTGAAGATGAGGGAAATGAGGTATGTAATAAAAATTTGGTAGAAGTAGCAGGAAGGTCTATAGGGTTGTTGTGTAGAGAATTATCAAATTATGAATTAGATGGTTCTGATTTTACATTAAAAATAACAAGCAAAAAAGTAGGTCTATTGGATATGAAGAAGATTGATGAACTTTATGAGTTAGGGTATAGGCAAGCAAAAGAAAAGATAAAAGATATATAAAAAATAAGCAAAAAAAAAAGACAGAGGTTAATATATGAAGTATATTCTCTGTCTTTTTTATGTAGTATTAATTATTAATTTTAATTTCTTCTTTTTTTGCATCTGTAGAATTTTCTTTTTCAATTAACTTTTTTGCATTTTCTTTGGCTTTTAAATTATCTTTTGCAACAGTCATAAGAAGTTTTATTCTGTTTGTTTGGTTAGCTTCACTTGCACCAGGATCATAGTCAACAGGAGAAATATTTGCTTCAGGATATAAGCTTCTTATTGTTTTGATAACTCCTTTTCCAACTACATGGTTTGGTAGACAAGCAAATGGTTGAACACAAATTATATTTGGAATATCATTTTCAATATATTCAATCATTTCAGCTGTTAAGAACCATCCTTCACCAGTTTGGTTACCAATTGATAAAACATTTTTAACTTTGTCTTCTAAGTGCCAAATGTCACATGGTTGTAAGTAACCTTTTTTAGAATTTGCTAAAGCTATTTTTACGTCTTTTTCAAGAAGGTCAATTAATTTAATTGCAGTTTTCATTATTTTTGAAGATGTTTTATTTGTGTTTAATAAGCTATTAAATGTTATTTTATGTGTGCACATGAATTTAGCAAATCCCATGAAGTCAGGTAAAATAACCTCTGCGCCTTCTTTTTCTAAGATGTCTGCAACATAATTGTTTCCAAAAGGATGATATTTAATAAGTACTTCTCCTACAATTCCTACTTTTGGCTTTTTAACGGATGTATCTAATTCTATTTTTTCAAAATCGTTTACAATGTCATATATACTTTGTTTAAATTCTTTACTATTTGATTTTTCTAATAGTTTTTTACATTTTTCTAACCATGTATCGAATAATTTTTGTGTCTCACCTTTGTTTACTTCATATGCTCTATTTTTAGTTAACATTTTTTGTAGCAAATCGCCATATACAACCATTTTTAATAGTCTTTCTACTAGAGGTATAGTTAGTTTAAATCCAGGCATTTTTTCCATTCCTACTATGTTAAAAGATATTACTGGAACATTTTCAAATCCAGCATCTTTAAGTGCTTTACGAATGAATCCAATGTAATTAGTCGCTCTACAACCTCCACCAGTTTGAGACATAATTAAGGCAGTTTTGTTTAAATCATATTTACCTGATTGTAATGCTTCTATCATTTGTCCTGTAACTAAAATAGATGGGTAACATGCATCATTATTAACATATTTCAAACCAGTTTCTACTGTTTTTTGTGTACATTTTCTTAGTAATTCAACATGATATCCAGAGGCACGAACAGCAGCTTCTAGTAATTCAAAATGGATAGGTGCCATTTGAGGTATTAGTATAGTGTAATCTTTTCTCATTTCTTTAGTAAAGATTTTCTTTTTAACACCATAATCGCCATCTGATTTTACTTGTTTCTTTTCTTGTTCTCTTTTTTTCATGCTGGCAAGAAGTGAACGAATACGTATACGAACAGCCCCTAAATTGTTTACTTCGTCTATTTTTATTAATGTATACATTTTGTCAAAACTTGATAATATTTCTTCTACTTGGTCAGTTGTTACAGCGTCAACACCACAACCAAATGAATTTAATTGTACTAATTCTAAGCAATCATGTTTTCCAACAAAGTCTGCAGCAGCATAAAGCCTAGCATGATATACCCATTGGTCTACAACTCGTAAAGGTCTTTTTGCTTCTGTTTTGTCAGAAACACTATCTTCTGTTAAAACACATAAACCTAAAGATGTTATTAATGTATCAATACCATGATTAATTTCTGGGTCTATATGGTAAGGACGACCAGCTAAAACTATTCCTTTTAAGTTGTTTTCTTCTATATATCTTACTGTTTCAGCACCTTTATCTCTAATGTCTTTTTTACATTTTTGATATTCTGCTTCTGCTTTATCTACGGCCTCATTTAATTCGGCTTTTGTAAATTTATATTCTTTAAATTCGTCTAATTCTAAAATCTTTTTAACTAAATTCTTTTTTTCAAAAGGTAAGAAAGAATTTATGAATTTTATTTCCGGATTTTTTAGTTCTTCTACATTATTTTTTAATACTTCTGAATATGAAATTACAATAGGACAATTATAGTGATTGTCTGCTTTTTCATATTCTTTTCTAGAATATGGTATACAAGGATAAAATATTGTTTTAATTCCTTGTTCTATTAAGCTTTCAATATGACCATGTGAAAGTTTTGCTGGATAACATACTGATTCAGATGGCATAGATTCCATTCCTTTTTCATAAGTTTTACGAGTTGTTTTTTCAGATAAAATTACTCTAAAACCTAAACTTGTTAAAAATGTAAACCAGAATGGGTAATCTTCGTACATATTTAAAACCCTAGGGATTCCAATTGTTCCTCTTGGTGCAAATTGTTCTTCAAGAGGTTGATAGTTAAATAGTCTTTCAAATTTATATTGTACTAAGTTTGGTAATTTTTTAGCTTTTGTAACAACACCAGCGCCTTTTTCACAACGGTTACCAGATACATGGATTTGACCGTTACTGAATTTATTTATAGTTAATTTACAATGATTTTCGCAATTGTTACAACGAGCATGAGTTACTTTAATTTCTAATTTATCTAATTCATCAGTTTTTAATATTGTTGATGTATGTTCCATATCTAGATTTGCTTCATATTGTTCTTTAGAAAGTAATGCCATTCCATAAGCACCCATTAATCCAGATATATCAGGTCTTACTACATTTTTTCCAACAATTAATTCAAAAGCTCTCAAAACTGCATCATTATAAAATGTTCCACCTTGTACAACTATATGATTACCAAGGGTTTCTACATCTCTTACTTTCATTACTTTTTGAATTGCATTCTTTATAACAGAATATGAAAGACCACTTGAAATATCACCAACAGAGTATCCTTCTTTTTGGGCTTGTTTAATTTTAGAATTCATAAATACTGTACATCTTGAACCTAAATCAACAGGAGTTTTTGATTTTATTGCTTCTTTTACGAAATCAGAAATTTCTATATGTAAACTTTTGGCAAATGTTTCAATAAAAGAACCACATCCTGAAGAACAAGCTTCATTTAACATGATATTATCAATAGAACCATTTTTCATTTTGATGTATTTCATGTCTTGACCTCCGATGTCGACAATACTTGTAACATCTGGTTCAAATTTTTTAGCTGCTGTATAATGTGCAATAGTTTCTATTTCGTTTAAATCAACATTAAGAGCAGTTTGAATTAATTTTTCTCCATATCCAGTAACCCCACTATATCTAAGAATTGCTTTTTCTGGTAATTTTGTATATAGTTCTTTTAACATGTTCATAACACTTTTTAAAGGGTTTCCTTGGTTGCTACCATATAAAGAGTAAAGTAGATTTCCCTCATCATCAATTAAGACAAGTTTTGTGGTAGTAGAACCAGCATCAATTCCTAAATAGCAATTTCCTTCATAAGTTGAAAGGTCTTTTTTTGTTACTGTATCTCTATCATGTCTTTCTTTAAATTCTTTGTAATCTTCTTCATTTTTAAATAAAGGCTCTAAAGGTTTAGAAGTATTATCATGTGAATTTTTTAATATTTCTATTTTATTAGCTAATTGGTCTGGTGTAATTGCTTCTGTTCCAATAGAATCTAGTGCAGCACCTTTAGCTACTAAAAGGTGTGCTTCTTCTGGTACAATTATTTCATCATCTGTTAAATGCAAGGTTTCTATAAATCTTGTACGTAATTCTGATAAATAATTTAAAGGACCTCCTAGAAATGCAACATGACCTCTAATTGGTCTTCCACAAGCAAGTCCACTGATTGTTTGATTAACAACTGCTTGGAAAATAGAAGCTGCAATATCTTCTTTTGCTGCTCCTTCATTAATTAATGGTTGAATATCTGTTTTTGCAAAAACTCCACAACGAGATGCGATTGGGTAGATTGTTTTATAATTTTTTGCAAGCTCATTAAGTCCGGTTGTATCAGTATTTAATAAAGAAGCCATTTGGTCTAAAAATGCTCCTGTACCACCAGCGCAAGTACCATTCATACGTTGTTCTATAGATTGATCAAAATATATTATTTTGGCGTCTTCTCCTCCAAGTTCAATAACAACATCAGTTTTAGGAATATATTTTTCAACAGCTCGTTTACAAGAAACCACTTCTTGTATAAAATCAACTCCTAAAAATTTTGCTGCAGACATTGCTCCAGAACCTGTTAATGCTAATGTAAATGAATTTAGAGGATATTTTATTAGTAAATCTTCTAATACTTTACAAACAGTATTTTTAGTATCTGAAAAATGTCTTTGATAATTTTTGTATAATGTATTTTTATTTTTATCCATTACTATAATTTTTACTGTTGTTGAACCGACATCTAATCCAACATGTAATGTTTCATTCATGACAAAATCTCCTTTTCTGTATATAAACTTTATACTTTAAACACCTTAATTGTATACGGAAAACAGGTTTTTGTCAAATGGAAAATAATGGTTCTAAAAAGGACAAACAAATAATAAAATGGATAGTAAATAATCAATATTAAGGAGGATAAAAATGAAAAGCAAAAAGATAATTATAATATTTAGTATTTTATTAATTATTATATTAATAGGAGGATATTTTGCAATAAAATATGTTAAGGAAAAACAAGGTGAAAATACAAAATCAGAAGAATACATACCTCAAGAGGAAATATCAGAGGAGCAATTGAGACAAACAATAGTTAGTTTATATTTTCCATCAAAAGAAACTAAAGAGTTGGTGCCAGAAGCAAGATTAGTAGATATAAAAGAGATTATAAATGATCCATGTGACAAACTAGTTAATTTATTAATAGAAGGACCAAAAAGTGAAAAAGAAGAAAAGATAATTCCTGAGAATACCAAGTTAAACAAAAGTTATATGGAAGATGATTGCGTAACACTAGATTTTTCTGCTGAATTTTTAAATTATGATAAATCAGATGAAAAAACAAAAGATAAAATGATAAATAGTATTGTAAACACTTTAACTCAATTAACAGAAGTTAACCAAGTAAAAATTTTAATTGATGGAAATACTAATGATGAGTTTAAAGATATATATATAGTAGAAAAATAACAGAATAAAAACAAAATATAAATAGATATAATTAATATTAAAAAATTATATCTATTTATAATAATTAAATAATTATTTAAAGATTTTATAGAGTCTAACATATCTTGAAAACTTTTTAAAATTATTTAAA
>OGRF01002571.1_pt1 | contig 10077 bp, 13 predicted proteins | sample 1553381 | NCBI WGS metagenome assembly OGRF01 (sample SAMEA2580060, study PRJEB22360) | human gut metagenome | biome: human gut; feature: human-associated habitat; material: faeces | place: Denmark | collected 2008/2010
GAAAACAGTCGATTTCGCAATCAGTGCGAGTGTATTAAAGCTTATGATTCAACATAATTTTAAAGTGGTAACACAAGAAGATGTATTTAAAATCATGAATTCTAAGAATACAAATTTATCTAGATAAAGTTAAAAGATATCAGTTCAAATAAACGAATTGATATCTTTTTTATTAAATTTTCAGATTTAACGTCTTTTTCACATTGGGTTGTTAAACTTAAATATGCAGATAATCATACATAAATGATATTAAATATGATATCGTATAAGAAAGGACCGAATGTCAAAAATTGAAAAGTTAATTACGAAGATTGAGAATTATAAATCTGGAAATAAAATAGAATTTTCCGATTTAGAGAAGTATTTAAAATATTTTGGCTTTAAGAAGAAAAATCAAAATGGAACAAGTCATGTAATATTTACACATGATTTGTTAGATAGACCTTTCCCAATTCCTAAACATGGGAATAGTGTAAAAGAAGTATATGTAAAAAAAGCGGTAGAATTCGTTGAAGAGATTAATTACAGAAAGGAAGAGAGATAGTATGGATTATGCAATGAAAGTATATCCTATGCATTTGGAAAATGGAAAAGCAGAATGGTGTGTTGAGTATCCAGATTTAAAAGGATGCGTAGGTGGTGGAGATACAATTGAAGAGGCAATTGCCGATGCACAAGCTACTAAAAGTGTATATTTAAGTTATTTAAAAGATGAAGGAATAGAATTACCGGTTCCAAAAGATGAAGGGAGCCTTCCAAGTGGAAAAATAGCTTTGAGGGTTCCTAAAACGACGCATAAGCAATTGTTAGAGAATGCACAAATGGATGGAGTGAGTCTAAATACGTATATTAATACAGCTATTAGTGAAAAAATTGGACGAGCTTCATTTTCAAATCAACGTATATTGGAGTTAGAACAAGAATTAGCTTATTATAAATTCAAGGATAAAAATTTGGTGGATAAGCAAAACAGGGGTCACGAATCTAAGAAATTTAGTGTTGGAAATTTTGTGTTAAGGTCATTAAAAGATTTTAATGTATAAGGAGATTATATGTTGCAGATAACTGGAGTGAATTTATATTTGGAAAGCATCAAATATTCAGTAGAACAAGTATCTACAGAAAATGAAAATGTTCAAGTTTCTCGATTGTTAGAAATTGTGGATTGTACTGAAACAAAAATAAGTGTTCGCTTAAGAAAAGAGTTAAAATCCGAAAATTTAAATGCTCCTTTTTTAGATATTTCTTCAATCGGGGAATTCTATTTGTCGGATAAAGCAATGCAAAATTTTGATAGTATAAGGGATATGGAAGACTATGTAGAAAAGCGATTGGATTTTCTAGTTGACAAAGTGCAAATGGATGCTTATCTATCGCAGTTGATTGCTAATGTTACAGGCTCCTTTGGTAACGCGCCTGTTGTGATTCTATCGGAATAACGCAATTATTTCTTGATACAAAAAAACAATGCTCTAACTCATGAGCATTGTTCAAGTTAATAGATAATACTAAAATCCTTTTCATAATAATCAAGTGGAATCTCTTTTTCAGTAATTGAATCAATTTGAATACGATCAATATTTTGAAGAGATAAAATGACTTTATTAATATTTTCTAAGTTTCCCTGCAATTGCGCGGTTACACTACCATCCTCATTGTTTTTGGCATAGCCTGTAATACCTAATGGTTTGGCATGGCTTTGTACTTCAAAACGAAAACCGATGTTTTGAACATTTCCTTCAAAATGAAATTCTTTACGAATTGTCCCTGGTGGCAATTCTCTTTTTATTTTCTCTTTCTTTTTAAATAAGTTAAACATACTAACAATCCTCTTCTTTGCTTATATTATAGGGCTTATGAAAAGGGAATTCTAATAAATTGTGGAGATTGTCTATTGGTTGCGAATAATTCTTTAAAATGTATACTATTTATAGGTAGCATTTGTTATCTTGGAAAGCAAACCTTAGAAGTAACGTAGATTGTATCGTTAAAAAGTAACACATTAAATGTGGTAAAAAATTTTTGATTATCAAGAAAATTACCACATTAAAAAGGCGTGAGTTTTTACGTAAGCGTATACAATTTATGTTATTTTTTTAATGTAAGGTGATGAGGTGTGTATGAAAGAAGCAAAAAAACAATACTACAATACAGAAATACTAAATTGTCTTATTGATGGAGATGTTGTATCAACGCAGCAAATTGCAGATGCGGTTGGTATGTCTGAAAAATCTATCAGAAATAAAATTTTTGATATTAATGAATATCTTCAAGAGAACGATATGGGTATTATTCAGAAAAAGCCTCGTGTTGGAATGTGGTTAGAATGTACGGAAGAGCAGAAACAAAAATTACAGTCGGTTTTAATGAATCGAAATACGGTAGTTGTCAAAGATGATGATAACGATCGTGTAATGGAGCTTTTAAAAATATTTTTTAAGTTAAGACCATGGGAAACAATTACTACACAAAGGCTAACGGAAGAATTGTATTTGAGTGCACCTACCGTGTTGAAGATTATTCGCGAATGTGAAAAATGGTTAGCTCCATATAAAGTGAAAATCGCTAATGAAAAGAATAGAGGTTATCGCTTAGATTGTAATGAGAATGAATATCGTGTCGCAATGAAGGATTTTATCATGAGTGATTTTGATAACGAAAAAATCAAATCTAACATGGATTATTTTTTCTATAACATGGATACGAAGTTGATTCAAAAATCAATCATTGAAACTGAAAACGAATGGAATTATCGATTTACCGATGAGTCATTCTATGAAATCTTTATTTATTGTTGTATTGCATATCAGCGTAGAGAGATTGAATCGCCAAAGGTTGAAGATCGAGGAGAAATTCAAATTCTTCAAAAATACAATGAATATCCATTCACGGTGGCAATATTTAAGAAGTTACAGGAAAAACTACATGTATTCTTTTCAAATGAAGAAGTGTTATTTTTAGCTATTCAAATGATGTGTTCAAAATTCATTGGTATTTCAGCTGTAGATGAAACACTTGAACAGGTACAGAAATATGACAATAAATTAATTGAATTTGTAGATATGTCGCTTCATGTTGTTGGAAATATTTTGGATGTTGATTTATCGCAGGATGAAAAACTAAAGGAAAGTTTGATTATACATTTAAGACCAACGATATTTAGAATTCGCCATGGTTTATCTCAAACAAATTCATTAGTACATTTCATCAAGTCTGAATATAAAACGGTATTTAGAGCTACGATGTCCATAAGTATTATGTTTGAAGAATATTATGGCCTTCAATTAACAGAGGATGAAGTAGGTTACATTGTTCTCTATATACAATCAGCACTTGAAAGAATCAAACGTCATTTCAATGTATTATTAATTGCTGATTTTTCAAGAGGACATGCACAACTATTGACAGAACGATTAAAAAAATCAATTTCAGAAATCAAAGAGATTCGTGTTATGAGCACGCATGACTTTAAATTATATGGGGATAAAACAAGCGATGTGATTATCACGCAAAAGGAATTGGATGTAAAGGATTCTCGGATTATTGTGATTCCAAACTTACTTAGTGATAGTGGAATCGTAAGTCTAAGAGAACAAATTAATGTGGTACTAAAAAGTAGAGATGAAAAAGTAACATCATTTTCTCCAGAGTGTTATCCATTATTGGATCCAGATTTGATTTTTGTACATCAAAAGTATGAAGATAAAGAATCATTATTAAGCTTTATGTCATCGGCAATGGCAAAGCGTGGATATGTTTCAACAAATTTCTTTGAAACAGTAATGGAAAGAGAAAAAGCCACAACAACTTCGATTGGAAACAATATTAGTGTAACGCATGGTGCACAAAGCGAAGTGATTGAACCTAAATTATCAATTGCCGTATTAGATAAACCAATACGCTGGAATGATGATGAAGTTGATCTTGTATTCTTGTTAGGATTTAAAATGACAACTCCAGAAGAAATCAAAAGAATCCAGTGTTTCTATAAGGAATATATTTCAATTATAGAAAGAGAAGAAAATTTGAAAAAAATTAAATCAATGAAATCAAACATAGATTTATATAAATTTTTAATTCAATAGGAGGTAGAAGGAAATGGAATTAAAAGACGTATTAGATGAAAGAATTATCGATTTAAACATGGAGGCAAAAAATAAGGATGAAGCAATTCGTCATTTGGCTGCCAAATTAAAAGATGCCAATTATATTGGAGATGTTGATGAATTCGTAAAAGATATCTATCTTCGTGAATCAGAAGGTGTTACTGGTATTGGAAACTTTGTTGCGATTCCACATGGAAAAAGTGATTCTGTAACACAAGTAGGAATTGCGATTGGTAAATTAAACAATGAAATCGAGTGGGAAACATTAGATGGCCAAGGCGTAAAACTTATTTTCTTATTTGCCGTAAGCAACGATCATGAATATGCAAGAAATCATATGAAATTATTGGCACAGATTGCTGGTAAATTAGGAAATGATGAAAACATCGAAAAATTATTAAACGCAAAAACAGTAGAAGAACTAAAAGAAGTATTTAACTAATTGGTATATGATGAAGCAGATCTTGTGGGTCTGCTTTTTTTTTCTGTGATTAACAAATAAAAGTTACCACAATTAAATCCGGAAATTTAATACGGACATTTGAAAAAGTACCACATTAAAAAGTCTTTCCGCTTTATTTTCTGGAATAAATTACCACAATAAAATGCCCTCTATTAATGTGTAAGAAAGCGCTTTCCGTTGTATCATTTAGACAGTTAAAGAGAGGACATAAGTCCTAAAGAAAGGAGATAGTAATATGAAAATTGTTGCCGTTGCTGCTTGTACATCAGGTATTGCGCACACTTATATTGCTAAAGAAAAATTGATTCGTGCCGCTGAAGCATTAGGACACGAGATCCATGTGGAAACACAAGGTACTATTGGAACTGAAGATGAATTAACTCCAGAACAAATCCAAGAAGCGGATGTTGTTATTCTTGCAGTTGATATTCAGATTACTGGTACAGAACGTTTCAAAGACAAAAAGGTTGTTAAAGTTGGAACTAGCTTAGTAACTAAAGCGCCTAAACAATTACTTGAAAAAGTAGAAGCAGAATTAAACAAAACTAAATAAGCTTAATAATAAAAAAGGAGAGTAAAAAAATGAAAAAAGCATTAGGAGAAATTAAAAAGCACTTGCTAACAGCGATTTCTTACATGTTGCCACTAGTTGTTGCATCTGGTTTGTTAATTGCTGTTGGTAACTTAATGGGAGGAGAAGTTGTAACAGATCTTAGTAAGATGACTGTTCCTAGCGCATTCACTTCACTTGGTGTTCTAGGTATGGGATTATTACCATCATTCATTGGTGGATACATTTCTTATTCTATCGCTGACCGTCCAGGTATTGCCCCAGGTTTCTTAATGGGTCAAATCGCATCATTCTTAGGAGCAGGATTCCTTGGAGGAATGATTGGTGGTTTCGTTGCTGGTTATATTGCATTAGCTATTCGTAAATATGTAAAAGTTCCTAAATGGGCTGAAGCTTTAATGCCAATGATGATTATCCCAACATTAACAGCTATGATTGGTGGATTATTAATGTACTTCGTATTAGGTGGACCAATCACTGCTATGACTAACGGATTGAATAACTTCGTAACTGGATTAGACCAATCTCAAAAAACATTATACGGATTCATTATTGGATTCATCGGATGTATTGACTTCGGTGGAGCAATCAGTAAAGTTCCTAACTTAATTTGTGATGGTTTATTATTGGATGGAATTACAGAACCAGAAGCAATCAAAGTATTAGCTGCTATGGTACCTCCAATTGGTGTAACTTTTGGATGGTTGTTATCAAAAGCATTGAAGAAGAGAATCTTTACAGCTCAAGAAGAAGATGCAATCAAAGTTGCATTCCCAATGGGATTATGTATGATTTCTGAAGGTGTTATCCCTATCGCAATGAACGACTTACTTCGTACAGTTGCTTCAACTTCAATTGGATGTGGTGTTTGTGGAGCAATCAGCTTTACATTCGGTGTTGGATCTAAAGTTCCATCAGGTGGAGTATTCGTAATTCCAGCAATGTCAAATCCATTTATTGCAGTAGTTGCATTATTAGCAGGAAGCTGTGTAACAGCAATCTTATTAAATGTATTGAAGAAAAAATTAACTGATGAAGAATACGCTGGCGGATCTGTTGAAGATGAAGAAGCCGAAGTAGATTTATCAGGAATCTCATTCGAATAAAAAATTTAAGCTTAAGAAGAAGGATAAAAAAATATGTATGTTTCAATGAAAGGAATGCTTGAAAGAGCAAACCAAGGAAACTACGCAGTGATGGCTATAAATTGTTTTAACATCGAAACGACTCGTGCATGCATTGAAGCTGCACAGTCGCTTCGAGCACCAATCATTATTAACATTGTGCAAGAACACATGGTCAATCATTGTGATAGCGATTTAATTGCTCCAATTGTAAAGAAATTGGCAAATAGAGCAAGTGTGGAAGTTGCACTTAACTTCGATCATGGGCAAGAGGTGCCTTTATTAAAGAAGGCGTTGCACGATGGATATTCAAGTGTAATGGTAGATGCTTCCAGATATGATTTGGAAGGTAACATTAAAATGACTCGTGAAATTGTTGAGTTTGCTCAAGAATTTGACGCATCAGTTGAAGGCGAAATAGGATGCATGGGAGCCACTGAAGGAGAAGAATTCACTAGTGATCAGATGAAAACGAATCCTCAGCAAGCATTACGATTTGCACAAGAAACAGGTATTGATGCATTAGCTGTATCATATGGATCAAGTCATGGAAATTATCCTGAAGGATATGTTCCGGAATTTGATTTTGAGAGATTAAAAGAAATTAAAGAACTTACAAAAATGCCACTTGTATTACATGGTGGATCTGGTTCAGGTGATGAAAACATCTTGAAATCAGTAAAATATGGAATCAACAAAATTAATGTTGGTTGCGACTTTATGAATGCGAATACAGAAGCAATCAAAAAACACTTAGCAGCAGATCCAGATATCAATTTCTGGGTTATGATGCACCAGGTTGAAAAAGAAAGTCAAGAATTAGTTAAACACTATATCCGCTTATCCGGATCAGAAGGAAAATCTTTATAGTTTATATAGGAGGTAACATATTATGTTAATGAACATGAAAGATTTGCTAACAGTAGCACAAAAGAACCACTTTGCAGTACCTGCATTCAACATTGGATCTGACCAATTGTTAAAAGCAGTTATGAAGACTGTGAAGGAATTGAAATCACCAGTTATTTTGGAGATGAGTCCAGATGAATTCAATTTCGTAGGATATGCACAAATTCAAGCTATGCTTTACGAAGCAGCTCATACAGATGTTCCTGTATGTATTCACTTAGACCATGGTGATTCATATGAGACTGTAGTACGTGCCATCCAAGCAGGTATGACATCAGTAATGATTGATGCATCTAAACTTCCTTACGAAGAAAACGTTGCTATTACTAAAAAAGTTGTTGAAACAGCTCACATTGCAAACGTTTCAGTAGAATCAGAATTAGGTACAATTGGTACAACAGGTAACTCTATTGAAGGTGGAACAGAAGGTGTTATCTACACAGTTCCTGAAGAAGCAAAACAATTCATTGAAGATACAGGAATTGATACATTCGCATGTGCTATTGGTACAGCTCACGGTATCTATCCAAAAGATATGAAACCAAAATTACGTATTGATATCTTAAAAGACATCACTGACCAAGTTTCAGTACCATTAGTATTACATGGTGGATCATCAAATAAAGATGAAGAAATCGCTGAAGCAGTTAAGAACGGTATCTGCAAAATCAATATTTCAAGTGATATTAAAGTTGCATTCTACGAACAAGCACGTAAAACATTAAATGAAAATCCAGGATACAGAGAACCATTAGAAATCTATCCTGCAGCTATGGAAGCATGTGGAAAAGTATGTGCTGACAAAATTAGATTATTTAACTCTCAAGACAAAGTTAAATGTTATTACGAATAATAGTAAAGTAGCAGATAATTACATATAAAAGGAAACCTTGAGTTTCCTTTTTCTATAGAATGGAGAATATAAAATGAAATATGCAGTCGCAATTGATATTGGTGGAACAAACACTCGAGTAGCATTGGTTGATGAAGAATATAAAATTGAGGAAAGAGCACAATTCTCTACTGATGCCGATAATCCAGATATTACCCTATTTAAAATTAAACAAGCCATTGAAAGGTTTGATAAAGAAATTGTTGGAGTAGGAATGTCATGTCCAGGTCCATTAGATTTGATTGAAGGGAAAATTTTAACTACACCAAATCTACATGGAAAGTGGCATGGACTTTGTATCACAAAAGAATTAGAAAATCTGATTCATAAACCTGTCTATTTAGAAAATGATGCAAATCTTGCAGCTCTTGCAGAAGCTATAATTGGGGAAGGAAAAGAGTATAATATTGTTCAATACTTAACTGTTTCCACAGGACTTGGAGCAGGACTTGTAATTAATAAAAAAGTATTCCAAGGAGCCCACGGATTTGCAAATGAAGTAGCCAATGTATGTTTATGGGATAATGGGCCAAGTCACGGAAGCATTTATCCAGGCGGCGTAGAAGCAATTTGTAGTGGAACTGCCATTGAGCAACGTGCAGAAAAAGCAGGCTTAATTGTAGCTCATGCAGGAGAAGTAAATGATTTAGCTTTAAAAGGAAATTTAGAAGCACAAAAGATTATGGACGATGCTAAATTGTATTTGGCAAACTTTATTGCTGGTATTCAAGCATTTATTGATCCGGAAATTGTAATTCTAGGAGGATCTGTAGCTTTAAAGATTCCTGGATTTGTAGAAGATGTTGAAAGCTTAGTAAAAACAAAGGTATATCCAGTAGTTGAACCATTAGTAAAAGTAAGAAAATCAACTCTAAATGAAGATAGCGGACTATTAGGAGCGGCTTGTTTAGCATTTAATAGTTAACACACAATAAAATGGCCGATATTCAGTGGGAGTGAAATATCGGTCATTTTGTTATATATAGAAACAGATACTACGATTAGGATATTTTAATTGTAAGTATTGTTGTTGGAATAGGAGAAATAAATACATAATAGTAATCTGTTGCTACCTAAATGATTGAATTATTTTTGAACGCGGCCTGAACCATCTCCACCAGCTAATTGCAACACTTCATCCATGCTTACCATGTTGAAATCACCTTCGACAGAGTATTTTAAGCAACTTGCAGCTACCGAAAATTCGATTATTGACTTTGCATCAAATCCTTCTAGACTTGCTGCAATCAATCCAGCACCAAAGCTATCTCCACCACCGACTCTGTCTACAATCTGCATCTTGTATTTATTTGAGAAATAGTAATCTTTTCCATCATACAACATAGCGGATCAGTTGTTGATATTGGCATTGATAGACTCTCTTAATGTGATAGCTACTTCCTTATATCCTTCGCGATTCCAATAGGATATCCATATTTAATAATAGGTTGCTCCTGGTATATCTTTCAACGTAAATTTATGTTTTTGGGCAATATCTTCAATAAGTGTAATCTCTTGTCCATCGACATTACATACAGTCCCTTTTTCCGGAGGGTATGGTGCAACAGCTGCTAAGTCGTTAAAATGAATCTTATAAATTTTTGCACCATTTCTACCTGTATATATTTTAAATATTTGATGTAAGTACTTACACAGAACAACTCTGTTTTTTAAATAAATCAATAGAAAAATTTAAAAAGCTTACAAATAAGTATGTTTCATATCTGTTTTTTGATAAAATATAGAAAAAGAGATAATAACCCCTTAAATACAAGTGTGAAAACGATTCTAAAAAAAAACTTGACTTATGAAATGTGAGTGGTTACAACAAGAAATATGATGTAAGTACTTGCAATTTTCAGTGCGTTGGAATAGGGCTGAGGAGTGAAACAATTATGAACATTTATGACATTGCCAAGTTATCAGGCGTTTCCATTGCGACTGTATCGCGTGTAATCAATAATAGTCCTAAGGTTTCAGAAAAGACAAAAAAGAAAGTCTGGGACGTTATG
>OGRF01002585.1_pt1 | contig 10034 bp, 8 predicted proteins | sample 1553381 | NCBI WGS metagenome assembly OGRF01 (sample SAMEA2580060, study PRJEB22360) | human gut metagenome | biome: human gut; feature: human-associated habitat; material: faeces | place: Denmark | collected 2008/2010
CCGGGGAGCTCACCGAGGAACCGGTGAAACCATTTGCACTGCCGCCCGCCAACAAAGAGATGCGCAGAGTGTTTGCGTATCTCATCAAGCATCGCGGCATCGCAAGAGATGTGGTGGCGCACTTTGCCAAGGCCGGACTTCTGTATGAAGATGCCGAGTATCACAACGCCGTGTTTGTTGGCATGGATACAGATGGTGTCCCCCACCACGCCCATAAGCGCAGTGCCAACAGCTACGGGAAAGCCTTTCGCTTGAATGTGGAGGGCAGTGATCCACGATACAGCTTCCACTATTTCGGCACAGACAGAAGCCTGTATGTGTTCGAAGCGCCCATCGATATGCTGTCCTTCATCACCCTTTATCCGGAGAACTGGCAGCGGCACAGCTATGTAGCCTGTTGCGGCACATCCATTCAGCCGGTATTGCAGATGTTGGAACAAGTGCCGCAGCTCGATACCATTCTGCTCTGTCTTGATAATGATGAAGCCGGTCATCAGGCCAGCCGCCGGATGCGGGAGCAGTTGGAAATGCGCTATTCCGTGGAGCGCCTGATCCCGGAAAACAAAGACTGGAATGACGATCTGACCCTGAGCATCGAAAACGCTCAGGGCTTTGCTATGAATGAAATGAGGTGAAATGTTGAACGCAAGTATCTGGATCCTGATCGCAGCGGGAGCAGCAATGTTCCTTGTTATCGGTGGGCTGTCCATGATGTCTCATCACTATACTCTTGGCAATATCAAATCCCGCACTGTGGGCGATGGGCAGCACGGCACAGCCCGATGGGCCACCGACAAGGAAATCAAGCAGACCTATGCCCATGTGCCCTTCAAAGTCAGAGAGTGGCGCAGCGGACAGAACCTCCCCACGGAGCATGGATTGATTCTCGGCTGTAAGGGGAAACCGCAGGAGCTCACCGCACTGGTAGACAGCGATGACATTCACTGCCTTATGATCGGCGCCAGCGGTATTGGCAAGACTGCATTCTTCCTGTACCCCAATCTGGAATATGCCTGCGCCTCCGGTATGAGCTGGCTGGCGCTGGACAGCAAGGGTGACCTGGCCCGCAATTACGGCACGATTGCAAAAAACTGCTACGGTTACAATGTATCTGTTATTGATCTGCGCAATCCCACTCGTTCAGACGGCAACAACCTGCTGACATTGGTCAACCGCTACATGGACATCACAAGGAAAGATCCCAAAAACTTGGCGGCTCGAGCTAAGGCGGAGAAGTACGCTAAAATTCTCGCCAAAACCATTGTCAACCCCGATGGCGATGACAGCAACCGCGGACAGAATGCCTTTTTCTATGATGCGGCGGAGGGGTTGCTCACTTCGGTCATTCTGATACTGGCGGAGTTTCTGCCGCCGGATAAGGAGCATCCACAGGAGCGCCGGCACATCGTCTCTGTCTTCAAGCTGGTGCAGGATCTGCTGGAACCCAGCAAGGTAAAGGGCAAGAGTCACTTCCAGCTTCTGATGGGCAAGCTGCCTCCTGACCACAAGGCCAGATGGTTTGCGGGAGCTGCACTCAATAGTGCGGAGCAGGCCATGGCCTCTGTCATGTCCACGGTGCTTTCTCGTCTCAATGCATTTCTGGACTCGGAACTGGAGCAGGTGCTTTGCTTCGACAGCGCCATCGATGCAGAGAAGTTTGCTTCTGAAAAGTCTGCCATCTTTCTTATTCTTCCGGAGGAGGACACCACCAAAAACTTCATGGCGGGCTTGATGATTCAAAATCTGAGCCGTGAACTGTTTGCTGTGGCGGATGAGAACGGAGGGAAGCTGCAAAACCGTGCGGTACTGTATTGTGATGAGTTCGGCACTATGCCGCCCTTCGATGTCCTTCCGCTGTTCTCAGCAGGCCGTTCCCGCCGCCTGACGCTGGTGCCGATCATTCAGTCCTTAGCGCAGCTTGAAAAAAACTACGGAAAAGAAGGAAGCGAAATTATTCAGGACAACTGCCAGGACACCATCTTCGGTGGCTTCGCACCAAACAGCCAAACGGCGGAGGTGCTGTCCAAGGCACTCGGAAACCGCACTGTCCTATCCGGATCGGTGAGCCGTGGGAAAAACGATCCCAGCCAAAGTCTGCAGATGATGGAACGTCCACTACTGACGCCAGATGAGCTGAAGTCCATTCCCAAGGGGAATTTTATTGTCCAAAAGACGGGACAGCATCCCATGCGTACCCGCCTGCGGCTTTTTCTGGAATGGGGTATCACCTTCGAGAAACCTTATATCGTGCCGGAGCGGGCAGATCGTGCGGTAGCCTATGCCAACCGTGAGGATCTGGAGCGTAACCTCCCGCAGTCAAATAAGGCGGAAAATGCGGATATGCGTGGAGCCTATGCCGTTTCCGGACGCGGCGGCATTGCCCATGAGCCTGCTGTAGATAAGCCTCGGCGCAGGGGCGGAAAGCAAATGAAAACTTATGGCGAGGAGGATCTATGAGTTACTTCGGAACAATTTATGCCGACACCGAACTGCCCTCCAGAGCGAGGGCAGTTTATATGTATCTGCGTGACCGCGCAGACAGCGAGGGCAAATGCTGGCCGGGAATCAAGACGATTGCGTCCGACATGCGATTATCCCGCTCCACGGTCAAACGGGCATTGATAGATCTGGAGCAGCACGGCTACCTGCAAAAGATCCCGCGCTATCGTGACAACGGGAGCAGTACATCCAACCTGTATTCCGTACAGTAAGGCCGCAGAAAAGCGCAGTCCTCCGCCAAGGGAGGACTGCGCCTATTTGCTGGACCCAGGGGAGGTTCATGATGGACCTCCCAGAAGGACTCACTCTATCGGAGATTTAACACAGAGAAAGAAATAAGCGTCACTTCCAGAATTGCTCTAAAACCCTCTATGATATGCAAACTATAAAAGAGCGTATTGGTTATCCGAAGTATAAGTATAACTCTTATTGGATATTCTCAGCATATCGTAATTCTTTGGATTTGCGATGGCATCGTAGCAAAACTCAGCACCCATCATTAGTTGGCGCTGACATTCGCCAATCTCAGGAACTACATCAGCATAGATGCTATTATTTACATAGCACATAGAACATGATATGGGATTTAACTCTACAATGTCTATATACGAATTACCGTTGCTGTCAATAAATTCGCCTAAATCTAATGCGTAGTTAGCTGGGAAAACGCCCAATCTTCTAATGTGATCTACCATATGTATGGCAATATTTTTGTGTGATTTTGGCACGGTGTGTTTGAGTGAATGGAGCGCCCTGGATGAGTTGACAACCTGATTATTCAAAATAATGTGCCTGATTTCGCGTGTGCCTAACTGCATGATTAACGCTCGCTTTAGATACATTCATGTACTCAGCAACCTCTACTGAACGAACTGAATGTTGCGCTTCAAGAATAAATAAGGCTTTTAGATAGTCTTCTCCTGAAGAATGAAGTCTTTCTTTTGTAACCGCCTCAGCCACACTGCTGGACATTATTTCACATGAACAGATGCAATGTCTACGTAGCTGGCATCTGTGTAGAAGTCATAGCCAGTTATCTTATCAGTATTCCACAGAGCCAGATCGTGAGTGCCGGTTACAGGCACCAGAAGATTCTGATCTGCAATACCATTCAGAATCATTCCATAGATTTCCTGCACACGCTGAGAATCAGAAGTGGAGTCCAATTCTGCGAAAATTTCAGGATTCTCAAAGAAAGCAGAGAACTGGCAGAGGATCGGATCACCCATAGCGCCAGGAGCCATATTGCTCATATCTGTTGCAGGGTCAAAGGAACCGCCAGCAGTATTGTAGAAGGTCAGATCATATTCGCCAGCCATCAAGGCTCCATACCAGGTGTTCATGTCTACTGCATCAATAGTAACATCGAAGCCGAGTTCTTTAAGAGAAGCTGCAATAGAAAGAACTGCATTGTCAACACTTGCAAGGCTCTGAGAATAGTTGAAATGAATGGCGAGAGAAGTTCCGTCCTTCTCCAGGATACCGTCATCATTGGTATCCTCATAGCCGGCTTCCTTCATGAGCTGCTTTGCCTTTTCCATGTCGGTAGGATAGGTCTTAACCTCCACACCGCAGTTGGGCTTTTCATTCGTAAAGAGGGTTTCGGCAGCAGTCTCCAGGCCATCGAAAACAGAGGTTTCCAACTCCTGCTGATTAACAGCGTAGGATACTGCTTCCCTTACAAGAGGATCATTAAAGGGAGCCTTATTCAGGTTCATACCCAGATAACGAGTTTGGTTGGTGCTGTCATCCATGGCATGACCGAAAGCGGCATCCCGGGAAATTTCCGTGTAGCCTTCTGCGCTAAGTCTGCTGGAGCCGAGAATTGCATCGATTTCGCCGTTGCGCAGAGCAAGAATTTTTGCAGCATTATCAGGAATCACTTTGACTTTGAACTCGTCCACTTCAGGAGCTTCGCCCCAGTAGTAGGGATTGCGGATAAAGGTATAGGTATCTCCCTCGACCCGGTCAAACATATAGGGACCAGTACCCATAGTTGCACTCACGCAATTCTCGTAAGCCTTTTCTACGCCGCCTTCAAAGGCTGCGGGATTCACAATACCAAGAGGCAGCGCCATGGTCAGATTGTCAAGAGCAGCGTAATAAGGGGTCTTCAAAGTCATTACAAAGGTTTTTTCATCCGGGGTTTCCAGCTTGTCAAACAAAGTAGTGAGCTTACCGAAGGCACCATTCTGGGGACCCAGATGGGTTACTACTGCTTCAAGGGTCATCTTTACTGCCTCGGAAGTCAGAGGAGTACCGTCAGAAAATTTGACACCATCACGCAGATGGAAGGTGTAAGTCTTGCCGTCATCACTGATTTCCCAGGTTTCAGCCAACTCGCCCTGGATCTTCCCGTTATCATCGTAGCTTACCAGAGTGTTGTAAAAATTACGACTCCAGAATCCGGCACCATAAGTGCTGGATACCATAGGCGTGATGACAGGATAGAAGCCTACAGAAAAGTCCCAATTCTCGGTGACAGTGATTGAGACCGGCTCTGCATCGGTTTTCTCGTCAGGGTTCGTGCCGCAAGCAGCCATAGCAAGGCACATCACAAGTGCGAGTCCGAAAGCTAAAAGTTTTTTCAGTTTCATGTACAAAATCTCCTTTATTTATTTTTATATCATGCTTTTCAGCAGGGTATACGTATTTATTGAATGGTTTAACCCAAATATGGAGCAATAGAATGCAGCAGAAGCTTGGTATACGGATGTGTAAAGCAGTCTGTCGAACCGTGAAATGTACGGTCTTCGATAATCTTACCGCAGCGCATCACCATCACACGGTCTGCAAGATATAGCGCAACGTCCAGGTCATGGGTAATGAAAAAGCAAGTCATTTTTCGCTCCTGATGGAGTCGCTTCAGCAAATCAAGAATATGTTTACGAACCAGGACATCCAGCCCACTGACTGCTTCATCAAAAATCAACACATCCGGTTGAGCCGCTAACGCTCTTGCAATACATACACGTTTTTGTTGTCCACCGGATAGCTCATGAGCTTTTCGCAGCTTGATCTCTTCGGGAAGCTCCATCATGGTAAGAAGATCATTGATTTCCCGTTCTTCTTCCTTTTTGCTGAGTTTTCTGAAATTGCGAATTGGCTCTGCAATGATTTGATATACCGTAAAGCGAGGGTCCATTGCTCCCTTGCCATCCTGAAGAATCAGCTGTATTTTAGATCGCAGTATCTGCTTTTGCTTGCCCCGGCAGAGGGAAATGTTTTTTCCTTCAAACAGTACCTCTCCAGAAGATGGAACCAGAAGACCGCACATGAGCTGAGCCAAAGTGCTTTTACCAGATCCGCTTTCTCCTACCAAAGCGCAAAATGAACCATTCTGAATAGTAAAATCTACATGATCAACGGCCAGAAGCTCGTTGCTTGTGCCTTGTTCGTGAAATTCTTTTGATAGGTTGTTGACTTTAATCATGATTCCGCCCCTTTCGTGAAAGCACAGGAAAGGGAGTAAGCTTCAATCAGCGACCTTGTATAAGGTTCTGTGGTATGATCGAAGACAGATTGAACTTCACCGGATTCTATAATTTTTCCTTCTTTCATCACCAACACGTTTCCACCTAATTGAAGAGCTGTTGCGAAATCATGAGTTACCATAAGAATCCCAACTCCATTTGCTTTCATCTGCGAAAATAAATCTATGATTCCATTTCTGTGAATCACATCCAAAGCAGTTGTCGGCTCATCGGCAAGCACGAATTTTGCATCAAGCATCATAGCCATTGCGATAATGACACGCTGAAGCATTCCTCCGGAAAGCATATGGGGGTATGCTCTGTATACCCTGTCAGGATCATCTAAGCCTACATCATGCAGAAGCCGCAGAATATAGTTGTAACGCTGCTGGCGGGATTTGTCGGAATGAAGCCGTAGCGTTTCATCCATCTGTCTGCCAATACGCATAGAAGGGTCCAATGCAGTCATTGGATTTTGCGGGATATAGACAATCTGGTTTCCGTATATTCCTCGTCTCTGCTTTTCTGACGAATTCAAAAGATCAGTCTCGCCGAAGAAAACGGAACCCGACACCTTAAATTTTTTAGGGTCCAATAAGTTTAGCACCGCACTACAGGTCATTGTTTTGCCGCTGCCTGACTGGCCTAACAAGATCAAAGACTCTCCTTCTTTGATTGCAAAGGATATTTCAGAAACCAAGTTATCCGTGCCTGACCGAAGATTAATGCTTAAATGATCAATCATAAGTGATGGCATCATAGGCTGTCCTCCTCCGGCGTCAGAATATCACGGAGTGCTTCTCCAAATAAATTGAAGCCTGCTGCTGTTACGAAGATGCACAAGCCTGGATAGATTAGCAATTCCGGATGAGAGTAAAGCGCTGTCCTGGCATCATTTAACATGGCACCCCATTCCGGTGTGCCGGAGGGAAGGCCAAGTCCGAGGAAAGCAAAGCTGGAAACCATAATGATGGAAGAAGCGACACCAGTGGAAACATACACAAGAAACTGTGGCAGAATGTTAGGAATCAGATGTCTGAAGACCAGCTTTCCTGTATTGCACCCAGAAATCCGGGCTGCCAGGATATAATCTTTACCCATTTCTTGAACGGAATAAGATCTGACAATACGAACAAACCAAGCCCAGGTCGCTATCACAACAGAAACGGCAATGTTTTGGAGTCCGTTCCCCAGAACGCCTATGACAGCAATAGCAATGATAAGAGAAGGAAAAGCAATAAACACATCACAGAGTATAGTAATGAAATGGTCTGCTTTTTCTCCAGCACAGGCGCTAAAAGTACCGACAATCAGACCAATCACAGACAAAATCAGCAGCACAGGTAAACTGATTCCGATGGAATATCTGGCTCCATACAGCAGCCTTGATAAGGTACACCTGCCCAATTGATCTGTTCCAAGAGGGTATTCTGCGTCAGGCTGAGCATACTTTTGCGATAAATTCACCAATTCAGGGTCGTGAGGCGAAAAAGCAGGTGCTGCAATCGCAATTACAATCACAATAGCAATCAGGCACAGACCGATGATTGCCTGCGGCCTTTTGAGTAGCTTATGTATCATTTTCTTCCCTCACCATCCATGGACAAAGCAGACGGTTGATTATGTCTGCCATGAAATTTGCGACGACAAAAATTGCTGCAATGACGACTATACAGGTAGAAACTGCAATCGTATCTGCTGCAATCACACTGTCCACCAGATAAGTTCCGATTCCCTTGATTGAAAAAACACTTTCGATTACTGCCCCTCCGGCAATTAGAAAGCCGAATTGCTGAAAGAAAATTGTAACAACAGGCGGTAAGGCATTTCGCAGAATGTGGCATACCAGAATTCTGTTGGCAGATAGTCCACGGGCTTTTGCAAACCGAACATAATCAGAAGATAATTCAGCCAGAAGAGAGGAACGCATGATTCGGATGAGTGAACACGAACTGGGAACCGCCAGGGCAAATGAAGGTAGTAAAAAGCCCCTCCAACCTGGACTTGGTAAGACACTGAACCATTTCAGATGAATCGCAAAGAACAGTAGAAGAAGGAATCCCAGCCAGAAAGTTGGCACACAAATACCGCAGATAGTAATGCCTCTGGTAACCTGATCGAAAAGGCGGTTCCGCTTTCTGGCACAGAGCAAACTAATCGGAACGGTGAGCACGATAATCCATAGAATGGCCATCCCTACAAGAGATGTGGTCGTAGCCAGATACTTGTGCAGATCCTTTACAATCGGTTGATGAGTGGTCAAAGAAGTCCCAAGTTCTCCTGTAAACATTCCGGAAAGCCACTGAATATATCGCACAGGGAGAGGTTGATCCAATCCCATTTCCACCCGAATCATCTCAATCTGTTCCGGCGTAGGATTGGATACGCCTCGGTGTGCAATAATTTCTGCAGGATCTTTTCCGGACCAAGCAATCAACAAAAAACTTAGAATGCTGACGCCTACCAGCACAATGAGGAAGCTAATGATCCTTTTTCCAATATATTTCTTCAAATAATGCACCTCCTCACATCAGAAATCAGTTAGATATAGTTAACCAAATGCCTTTATGTTACCCTTCAGTGCGGTCTGCATCTGAAGGGTAACCTGCTTAGTAGTTAAATTTCTCTGCCAGATTGGACTTTTCAATCATCTTTCTATATGTGGGCGACTGTTTCAGCAGATGAGCATGTTTTCCACAGGCTTCTACCGTACCTGCTTTCATAACGACGATCTTATCTGCATTTTCAATAGACTTCAGTCTGTGTGAAATAACAATCACGGTCTTGCCTTGAATCAAATGATTTAATCCAGTCTGTATCTGGACTTCTGTTTCCACATCTAACGATGCAGCAATCTCATCCAGAATGATAATTGGAGCATCCTTCAGGATTGCTCTGGCAATGGACAGCCGCTGACGTTCTCCGCCGGAGAGTTTGGCTCCATTTTCCCCGATTATTGTCTGGTAGGTATCTGGCAGACGGCTGACAAACTCATTGCAACCAGCCAGTTTTGCAGCTCGTATTACTTCTTCGTCAGAAGCATCCAGCCGCCCAAGGCGAATATTTTCCATAATAGAAGTATTAAATAGAATGACTTCCTGAAAAACAATGGAAACATACTTGAACAAGCTATCAGTGTGAATTTCTCGTATGTCGGTTCCTCCGATCTGAACGGTACCGGAATCTGCATCATATAGTCTGCTGATGAGCTTAAGCATTGTTGTTTTTCCGCAGCCGCTGGGACCGACCAATGCGGTTACCTGTCCTTGCTCCGCCGTAAAGGATGCATGGCGAATCACCTGGGTGTCTTTCTGGTAGGAAAAACAAACATCCTTTATTTCTACATTGAAATCTGAAAGGACTGCCTTTTCTCCGCCCTGAAGTTCATGATTCTTGATTTCACCAATCCGGGCAATTCTTGCGTCCAAATAAAAGATTTCCGTCAGATAGAGCAAAACACCACCCATGGCCCCGCTGAGTTTCGCCGCCATAATAATATAGCCCAGAAGAATCAGGATACTTACCTGACCGGAGGCGAGCATTGAAAGGCCAACAGTCGCCGTGATTCCAATAGGAAGAATAGATAAAGTCTGGCCGATTGTAACAGGAATCGTCTGGGTGATCTGAGCTTTCCATTGAAGATTTTCTGACTCATCCAACTGCTGGTCCATTTGAGCTTCTACTTTTTCTTTCAACCCATAGCTTTTAATTTCCTGATTCAGTTCGATTGCATTCTGAAAGCTTTCGGAAATATCTCTCAACTTATCATAATGTTTATTTACATCTCTGACCTGCAGTTTCTTTGTCAGGAAAAGAACCGAAGCAGAAGTAAGAACGGGAAGCAATACACAGAGACCTAATTTCCAATTCATGATCAGAAGGGCTACGCTGATAACCAAAAAGTAAATTGCAAACCCTATGGAATTAGCCACTGCGTTCGCAAAAGCATGCTCAATCGAAGCCACATCTGCCATGATTGTTTGAGCAAGGTCAGACAAATTGTGCTTTGAAAAATAGGATAGGGGCAGTTTGGAAAGCTGTTCCGCCAGATCAATTCTTAAA
>OGRF01002587.1_pt1 | contig 10031 bp, 10 predicted proteins | sample 1553381 | NCBI WGS metagenome assembly OGRF01 (sample SAMEA2580060, study PRJEB22360) | human gut metagenome | biome: human gut; feature: human-associated habitat; material: faeces | place: Denmark | collected 2008/2010
AGATTGCTCCGATTACCTGTGAAAATTTTGAAAAGCTGGTAAAGCAGGGCTTTTATAATGGCCTGATTTTTCACCGTGTGATTCCGGGCTTTATGATTCAGGGTGGCTGTCCGGATGGAACGGGCATGGGCGGCCCGGGCTGGAATATCAAGGGCGAATTTGCTGCAAACGGTGTCAAGAATGACCTCAAACACACCCGTGGTGTGATTTCGATGGCACGGGCAATGAACCCGAATTCTGCTGGTTCGCAGTTCTTCATCATGCACGAAGATGCACCGCATCTGGATGGACAGTATGCCGCATTCGGCAAGGTCGTTTCCGGCATGGATGTTGTAGATGAAATTGCAAGCGTGCAGACCGACTATGCAGACAAGCCGCTGACCCCGCAGGTGATGAAGTCTGTCACCATCGTAGACTGAAAGTAGTGCAATTGGCACAATGGGTTATCACACAAAGCAAAAAGAACGCATTCTTGATTTGCTGAAAACCTGTGCAGGCGAACACCTCACCGTTTCCGACTTGGGAAAGCAGCTGGAAGAAAACGGTACACCTGTTGGAACAGCGACGATTTACCGCTATCTGGAACAGCTGACAGAAGAGGGCGTTCTCCGGAAATATATTCTGGATGGAAAATCCAGTGCGTGTTATCAGTATCTGGGGGAACATGCGACGTGTCAGGAGCATTTTCACTTGAAGTGTCTTTCCTGCGGAACGCTGTTCCATGTACAGTGCACGTTTCTGGATGAGATGCAGGCACACATTGCAGCCCACCATCATTTCCAGATTGACCATACCAAAACGGTACTTTATGGATATTGTGAGCAGTGCCAGAATGCCCAGCAAAAAAAAGAATCGTAAGAAAAGCAGCATACAGTTGGAACAATCTCCAGCTGTATGCTGCTTGTTTTATTGAAATGCTGGCGGAAACGGGGATGTTTGCTGTTTCGGCGGCTTTTCATAGATGCGAACTGGGGCATGGTCTAAAAAGCCAGTCTGTTGCCGAACCGCCACGGATTTTACCTGTGGCTGATAAATTTTTACCGGAGCATCTGCGGGTGTCTGCGGTTGTTTTCCATATTCCATACCGATTCCTCCTTAGAGATAGGGCTTGAGGCGATTCAAGTACGCTTCTTCCTGCTGCATCATTTCTGCCCCTTGTTTCCGGACAGAGTCCGTCAGGTTGGCGTGACGGTTCATCAGCTGGGAAAGCTGAATCAAGCCCATGTTTGTTCCTTCCACCATCAGTTTTGCGATTTGGTGGCTGTCTGTACCGCCCAGACAGTGCAGGCGAATGCTGGCACTGCTGCAAACCTTTGCGAGCGTGCCCAGTTCTTTTGGGTATTGATAGAATGTTTTCATCTGCTGCCGGATTTTTTGCTGCTGGGTTTCGTAGTAGTCCAGCTGGGTGCAAAGTTCTTTTCGGAGGTCAGCATCTTGGGTGTGTTCCAGAACACAAAAGATGGCATCTTTTCCGACCGCAGCATTTTTATACAGTCCGTTTAAGACGGAAATCTCTGCTTGTTTCATAAAAAAATTCCTCCTATCTGATTCCGGAAATAGTATCTGCCAAATCGGCGAAATTATCCGCAAACCATCCAAAAAACATTGACAAAACTGTAAAAATCCAGTATACTGGACATAGATGCAAATTTGCAAAAAAGGGAAGTTTAAAAGAAGGAAATGAGAGGTACAACAATGAAAAAGAAACAATTTTTATGGCTGATGATTGCCATTGGAATGCTGTCTGCTGGCAGTGGCTGCGACACTGTAAAACCAGTATCCACCACGCAGGAAATTCCAACCGCAGAAGAAACCAATCTTGTGACAACTGCTCCGGTTTCTGAGGGAGAACAGCCAGCAGAAACCACAACCGTTCCGCAAATCGCAGATGTTCTGACGACCGCAGCGACAACCCCAACCACAACGGGTGAAGAATTTGTAGATACTTCGCTGGTGGAATTGCTGATGGGGCAAATGACGCTGGAGCAAAAAGTTTGTCAGATGTTTATTGTTACGCCGGAGTCGTTGACGGGTTATAATGGGGCAGTCACAGAAGCTGGTGCACTGTCAAAAGAATCCTTTACAGCCTATCCGGTTGGCGGACTGATTTATTTTTCAGATAATCTGGAGGATGCTCCGCAGACAGTTTCAATGCTCTCCACTATGCAGGATTATGCACAGGAAACAACCGGCGTCGGCTTGTTCTTGTCCGTGGATGAAGAGGGCGGAACAGTTGCTAGAGTGGCGGACAACCTCGGCACAACCAAGCTGTATGATATGGAATATTACGGCGAACGGCACGATCCGGAAGAAGCGTATGCCATCGGGAATACCATTGGTTCTGATTTGATTCAGTTCGGATTCAATGTAGATTTTGCCCCTGTTGCAGATGTCAATTTAAATCCCAATAACGAATTGGGCAGCCGGATTTTCAGCAGTGATCCGGATATTGTTGGCGATATGGTTTCGGGTGTTGTTTCTGGCTTGCAGAATATGGGTGTTTCTGCAACCTTAAAGCATTTCCCGGGGCTGGGTGCTGGAGATGGCAACACCCACTATGATGATTTTGTCCTGATTGAACGTTCTTATTCCGAATTGAAAGAAGAGGAATTCAAGGCGTTTCAGGCGGGCATTGATGCCGGAGCAGATTTCGTGATGGTAGGACATCAGATTACCACCGCCGCCGGCGACCAGTTGCCGAGTGATATGTCTTATACCGTTGTTACCGATTGGTTAAAGGGCACGTTGGGCTTTGATGGCATTGTCATCACCGATGCACAGAACATGGCAGCGATTACCGAAAATTACAGTCCAGCAACCGCAGCAGTCCAGTCGGTTTCCGCTGGAGTGGATGTGATTTTGATGCCGATGGATCTTTCCAATGCGGTCAGCGGTATTTGTGATGCGGTAGAGAATGGTACGATTTCCGAAGAACGCATTAACGAAAGCGTCTATAAAATTCTGATGAAAAAGTTGGAAATGGGCTTGCTGACGATGCCGGAAGAAGACCCGGATAGCACCACAACCAGCACGACCACAACGGACATCGCATTCTAATTGTAAACAATTTGTTTCTTATTGAGAATTAGTATTGACAAACAGAAAAAGGTGTGCTATACTAGAATCACAGTTCAAGAACGGACTGCACAAAGAAAAAAATTCATGTCAATACGATTCAAGGAGGAACGAATATGAAAAAGTTTGTATGTCAGGTTTGCGGTTACATTTATGAAGGCGAAAATCCGCCGGCAGCATGTCCAGTATGTAAAGCTCCGGCAAGCAAGTTTGTAGAGCAGAAGGAAGAAAAGACTGAGTGGGCAGACCAGCACTTTGTTGGTGTTGCAAAGGATGTTGATCCGGAAATCGTAGAAGGTCTGCGTCAGAACTTTGAAGGCGAATGCTCCGAAGTCGGAATGTATCTGGCAATGGCAAGAGTGGCACATCGGGAAGGCTATCCGGAAATCGGTCTGTACTGGGAAAAGGCAGCGTATGAAGAAGCAGAACACGCTGCAAAGTTCGCAGAACTGCTGGGCGAAGTCGTAACCGATTCCACCAAGAAGAATCTGGAAATGCGGGTTGCTGCGGAAAGCGGTGCTTGTGCAGGCAAGAAGGCTCTGGCAGCAAAGGCAAAGGCTCTGAATCTGGATGCCATTCACGATACTGTTCACGAAATGGCAAAGGATGAAGCAAGACACGGTTGTGCATTTGCAGGTCTGCTGAAGCGGTATTTCGGCGAATAAGCAATGAACTTTATCATTGACAGAAAATCATCATAAAAAAGCCGCCATTCACAGCGAATTTTCCCTGTGAATGGCGGTTTTTGGTTTTGAAAAACATCCTCAAAAAAGAGAAAAACTTAGTCCTTGCGAATCAGGAACTTTGTGAAGTCAACAACGTCCAGCAAGTCGAATTTCAGGTCTTCATTCCAGTCATATTTTTCCAACGGCCATGCAAGTCCCGGTGCATCATCAGTCAAAATGAACAGCTCCCGTTTCATACCAATTAAATCCACAACATTCAGAGCACCGTCCCCGTTGATGTCGCCCTTGATGGTGGTTTCGCTTGGGTCAGTCGGATCGGTTGGGTCAGTCGGGTCGGTTGGTTCTACCAACTTTGCAGCTGGCAGCAGTGCAATCTTATAAATCCGAGAGCTTGGAGTACCTGTACCCGTACAGAAGCTATTCAGTGTCGAAAGGTCTCCCCATGCCTTCTTGATATCTGCATAGCTGAAATATGCAATCCCCTTTTCCTTATCTACATCATAAGCAGCGACCGTTGTCCAATTACCCCACTCTTTATCCATGAAGTTCAAATCCGGCTTCATGATGTCCGTATACTGAACGGCAATTTCCACATCCTCGCTCAGTTCTGAACCATCCAACATCTGTGCGGAGAAATAAGCAGAATCATTTCCCTTATCATCCACGAATTTTCCGCCCTCAGCGTTTTCATAGATTACCTTGATTGCATCGGAAAGGTCACTGTGCTTGTATTCCGGCAGGTGGCGTTCGCTGCCCCATTTTACGCTAGAATCATCCAAAACGGAAAGCATGGCATCAATGACCGGTTCGGATGCACTGAACCACTGCAAGCTGCTGCGGTCTAAGTATCCATGGCTTTCAGAAGCATTGCTGCTGTTATTGATGGCATTGTTGTCCCAGAGGAAGCACGGAATGCCGAGTTTCTTCGCCCAGTTCAAATAGTAAGTTGCCCAGTCTACTCTTGCTTCGGTGTTGTTGTAGTTGGATGCACTGAATTCCCCGATGACAACTGGAATATCTTCATTGGTGAATGTGGTCTGGATGTCCTTGAAAATCTTGTCCAGTTCGGTCTTGTTGGTGTCGGAGAATGTCATGTGGTCGCCGTCACCCATTGCAAAGTTATACGGGCAGTATGCATGAACGGAAGCAGCGATATAGTTATCATCTTCTGGAATCTCCAAATAACCATAAATGGAAGAATATGCAGAAGCTGCATAGCCCGGAATCATCAGCAGACGAGTGTCCTTGTAAGGAGAATCCACGCTGCGGACAGTTTCAATGAAATCATTGTCCAGCTTGTTGACAACTTCATAGCATTCTGCGTTTCCGTTCCATTCCAGAGCACCGGAATTTGCGGCTCTTGGTTCGTTCATGCCTTCAAAAATCAGGTGCTGGTCATAGTCTGCAAAATAGGTTGCAATCTGTGTCCACATCTGTTTCAGCTGCGGAGACATTTCTTCGTAAGCAGTTGCAAAGTCGGAACGGTTGATCCATTCTTCGTGGTGCAGGTTCAGGATGACATACATGTTCTGCTGATACGCATAGTCAACAACTTCCTTGACCCGTTCCAGCCAGCGGCTATCAATGGTGTAGACCGGATTGCCGTTTTCATCGGTGGTCTTGGTGACATGGCGGAACCAGCTGGTCGGAATCCGGACAGAATCAAAGCCCTTTGCCTTGATAGTATCCACCATTTCCTTGGTCACTGCTGGGTTGCCATAGGACTTTTCAAAACTGGTGATGTCGTCATAGTTGCCATAGCCAGTGCTGTCCAAAGAGTTACCGATGTTGAAGCCCAGTCCCATTTCCTGTGTAATTTCAAGGGCACTCATAACGTCTGCAGCATCTGCGTCCACTGACACCATTGCCGCAAACGGAACAAGACAAGCAACGGAAAGTGCTGCTGCTAAGATGCGGTTCATTTTTTGATGTTTCATAAATTCCTCCTTCGATGATCCATCCTGCGATTTGCAGAATTGTGAAAATAATTTCCTCCCACGAGCCTGTATTTTGTGAAAAAACAAAAGTGCTCCCTTATAGTATAAAAAAATTTCTCCGGTTTGTCAATGCTTTTTATCGGATTTGTCAAATTTTATGGCTGAAGTTTCAAGAAGCACTCGAATTCGGCGTGGAGGGGCAGTCAAAATTTGAAAAAAATACGAGGAAAATGTTGTTTTTTGTAATTTTTCTCTGTACAACCGTCAGAAGATGTGCTATAATTGAGGGAAAGAACAGACACAAAGAACAGGAGAATGGAGGAAGATTATGAAAGGTTTCCAACGAGTAGTTGGTTGTCTGCTGGCAGTCGGGTTTTTGGGGATGATGCCGACACCGGCGATTGCAGCAGAAACACCGGCTGTGATTGAAATGCCGTATGCATCTTCGCTGACGGCAAAAGACGGCAGTATTCGAGTGGTCTTGCAGGACAGCCGAAAGGTGCACGTGACCATTCAGAAAATGACACAGGAGGGTTCCGATGCTTACTATGATGTGGTATTAGACCCGACACAATCCAGTGCAGCTACTACCGAATATGTTTTTTATCTAGATTGCTGTGAATATAATCTCAGTACGGCTTCGTATGTATCGACCTATCAGCTGACGATTGCTGATGAAAGCACGCCGGAAGCGGTTTATACCGAAACAGACATTGCGATTTTTGACCCGCATTTTTCTGATACAGTCAACATCACTTGTTATCGGTATGCGGTTACCATGTTAGAGGGAACGACCGGCGGCGTGGTTGCAACCGTACCGAAAGAAAATATTTCCAATGGTGTGCGAACAGTAGAAAATCAGGTGACCTTGCGATATGTTCCACAGACAACCGCAATCACAACGACATCCACGACAACGACCACCACACCATTCACAACCACTTCGACAACGACCACCACAGCACCAGCGTTCAAACTGGGAGATGTGGACGGAAATGGAATGATTGAAGTTACTGATGCAGTTCTGGTTTTGACGTATTATGCGAAATCAGCAGCAGGAATTGCAGTGACGATTGATTCCAAATCGGCAGATGTCAATCAAGATGGAATCGTAGATGTTGTGGATGCAGTCGGTATTCTGACGTACTATGCAAGACAGGCAGCCGGATTGCCGCCGACATTTTAAGACTAGAACAAATTGGAACAATTATAGGGGGTATTTTTTATGGAACAAAAGCAAATTTTCGGTGTAATACTTGGTGTTATTGTTTGTATTGTCATGCTGTTTGCAGGACTATATTTGACTGGACAGATTGGAATGAAAAAGAATGTTGTTCCGGCAGCTGCGGAAGTACAGACTACAGAAACAACTGACACTACCATGACAGCAGCAGAAACAACAGCAGAAACCACGACTGTGACAACTACCACTGCACAGTCAGCGGAATCCTTGTCCGCAGCAGAAAAAGAACGGCTGCACACGATTTATGGAGAAAAGATGACGGTTGTCGGGGATTCGATTGCCTATGGATTCAATGCCTACGGCTATATTTCCGATGAACAGAATCTGGCACAAGGCTCGGTCGGCATTCGGAACATTCATGAATTCACCTTTACAGACAATGACGGGCAGGAAGTTGATGTATTGGATGCCCTCGAAGAACGACAGCCAGCATACATTTATATGTCTATGGGTATGAATGATGTCAACATGTGCACGGAAGAAGAATACATCAACTATTATCAGGAGGCAATTTCCTCCATTCAGCAGCTTTGCCCGAACAGTAATATCATTGTTGCTGGAATCACACCCGTTGCATCAGATAGTGACTATACCGACAATGCAGAAATCCGGAAATTCAATGACGGTCTGGAACAGATGATTGCCGATTTACAGCAGCCCAATGTGGTTTATTTCGATGCCTATTCGATTGTTGCTGACCCGGATACACAAGACATGAATCCGGATTACTCCGGCGGGGATGGCATTCACCTTGCCTCTACCGTTTATCAGGAATTGCTGGATGCGGTGTATCCGCTCATGGATACGATGCCAATACCGGATTCCGTTCGGGAACTGTTACAGCAATCTGATTTTTCCGCTGCAACGGAGGAAACCACAGAGGAAACCGAAGAAGAAACCGATTTTGATTCTGGAGCAGATTCCGGAAACTGGACAGATTCTGAAACATACGAATAATGCGAATCAGTCTTTTTGCAGCAGCGGTTGCAGAAAGACTGATTTTTTATTTTTTCCGGCGAAAACGCTTGAAAAAAAAAGAACGCTATGCTATAATAACAATAATGTCATGTAGAAAAAGAGAGGTTACTATGCAGGAAACGACAAATTTACAGAAAACCATGTCCATACAGGCTTGTACCGAACGGGTGCAGAAAATCGTAGCAGTTTCTTACCCGTGTGCAAAAGCATATGTACATAGCTTTGGCTGCCAATTAAATGTATCGGACGGGGAAAAAATCAAAGGGTTGCTCCAGTCAATGGGGTTTTCGTTGACCGAAACGCACGAAGATGCAGACGTGATTGTATTTAATACCTGTGCCGTGCGGGAAAGTGCAGAAGACCGGGTATATGGAATGCTGGGTGTGATGAAAAAGTATAAAGAAACCCACCCTCGTACGATTTTGATTTTAAGCGGCTGTATGGGTTCTGAACCTAAGACGCTGGAAAAAGTACGGGCACACTATTCCTTTATTGATATTCTCATGGGAACTGCCTCCATCGGGGAACTGCCTCGTCTGTTGGCAACGTATTATGATACGAAAAAATTCGTCTATGATATGGATAGCACCGCAATGCCGTCCGAACAGATGCAGCAGGTTCGCAACAGCGGATTCAAAGCGTCTGTTCCGATTATGTACGGTTGCAACAACTTCTGCACCTATTGCATCGTTCCGTATGTACGGGGACGGGAACGCAGTCGGCAGCCGGAAGTGATTCTGCGAGAAGTCCAGCACTTGATTCAGGACGGATACAAGGAAATCATGCTGCTGGGGCAGAACGTCAACTCCTACGGAAAAGATTTGGAACAGCCGATTTCCTTTGCAGAATTGCTGCGGAAAATCAACGCCATGGAGGGTGAATTTGTCATCCGGTTTATGTCCTCCCACCCGAAGGATGCCACACCGGAATTACTGGATACGATTCTTTCTTGTGAAAAAGTAGGGCAGCATTTGCACTTGCCGGTACAGTGCGGCAGCGATGCAATTTTGTCTGCCATGAACCGCCGCTATACGGTGGAACAATATTTGAACATCGTCGATTATCTTCGGGAACGCCGACCGGATTTTTCGCTGACCAGCGATTTGATTGTTGGTTTCCCGAATGAATCTGAAGCAGATTTTCAGGGTACACTGGACTTGATTCAACGAGTCCAGTACGACAACCTGTATACATTTATCTATTCCAAACGCAGCGGAACAAAGGCTGCCAATATGCCGGATGCAACTTCTGATGCCGAAAAACGGCAGCGAATGGAACGACTGCTGACCTTGCAGCGAGAAATCGCCACCAAGAATTATAAACGGTTTTTGGGCAGAACCATGCGGGTTCTGGTAGAGGGCGACAGCAAGCGTGGCGATGGCTGGCTGTTCGGCAAGAGCAATGAAGCCATCATTGTGGAATTTATGGGCAATCGTTCCTTAATCGGAACTTTTGTTTCTGTGCAGATTACCGAGTCGAAAAACTGGGCAGTCAGCGGCAGATTATTAGATGATGAGAGAAAGGAAGCTGTGCAAAAATGACAGTCGAAGAAGCAGTACGGACACTGGGAAAATGTATTCAGGCAGACCCCCGTTATCAGCAGTATCAGCAGGCAAAACAAAACAATGATGCCGATACGGCTTTGCAGGAACAAATCGGTGCATTCAATATGAAACGGATGTCCTATCAGCGGAAGATGGACGAAGATCCGGAAGAAAATGCAGAAGCCTTGCAGACTCTGGAAAAAGAACTGGATGCCCTCTATACGGAGATTCTGAAAAATCCGAATATGGTTGCATTTCAGGAAGCCAAAAATAAAATGGACAGCATGACCAAGCAAATTGATGCCATTATTACGCTCTGTTTGCAGGGAGAAGATCCGGACACCTGTCATCCGGACTTGAGCCAGTGCAGCGGCGATTGTTCCGCCTGCGGCGGCTGCCACTGATTGAGGTGCAGGATTCATGGAGATACAGAAAGAAAAGCTCTCTCCGATGATGCAGCAGTACTTTGCACTCAAGGAAAAATATCCGGATTGCGTGCTGTTTTTCCGGTTGGGAGATTTTTATGAAATGTTCTTTGACGATGCCATCCGGATTTCTCGGGAACTGG
>OGRF01002591.1_pt1 | contig 10006 bp, 10 predicted proteins | sample 1553381 | NCBI WGS metagenome assembly OGRF01 (sample SAMEA2580060, study PRJEB22360) | human gut metagenome | biome: human gut; feature: human-associated habitat; material: faeces | place: Denmark | collected 2008/2010
CTTGAGCACCGAGACGATCTTGGCGATGGCAGGCTCTTGGCCCTTCACGCGGCGGCGCAGGGCGGCCGCGGGCATGGTTGCAGAATCAGACATTTGTTTTCTCCTTAATGTTTCCTTCTCTTCGGATATGCGTATACGTCATACCGGCTCGACGACCGACCCACCGTCCGGCAGCGCGGTGTCGACCAGCAAATCGGCGACGGCTTGGATATTGGTCGCTTCGAAATAGCGGTTTTCCAGCGGAATCCACTCGTCGACGAATCGTTGCAACATGCGTGGATTGCGTCGTTCGAGCCGACGCAACTGTTCGGCAGGATCGACCGCAAGACAGATCATGCAATCGTAATACCTCCGCAAGGCGGGGTGCATGCTGTAGCTGCCTTCCACAATGGTCAGCTGGGCCGGTTCGACGGCGTACGCGACGGCGAAATCGCCTGTATGGCAATCCCATGGCCGGTATTGCGCGGCTTGTCCGGCGGCGAGCGGTGCCAGCACTTCCGTTTCGAACCGTTCACGGTCCACGTTGCCGCCGGGTTCGGCGAAACGTTCCGGCGTGCGCTGTTCGGGACGGAGGAAGAAATCGTCCATGTGCAGCACGTTGCCGCCGAAACGCCTGTTGAGCATCGCGGCAAACGTGGTTTTGCCAGACGTGCATGGCCCGTCGATTGCGACGAACACACAATCGCGTTCGGCAAGCAACGTTTCGATACGTGCGATTGCGATGCTGGCTTCCGTAGGCTTCGCGGGTTTCGTGACCATTGCGTTCGCCGTCAGTCGAGTACGGTCAGACGGTACGCGCGCGAACCGATGCCAAGTTCCTCGGCGTATTCGAGGATGTGTTCGCCGTGGAGCGAGGCGATGCGTTCGGTGACGGACGCTCCGTCGGGGGCGGTGTGGATGAGGTCGACGCATGCCTGGTCGAGTGCCACCGGGTCGAGCGAGGACAGCACGCCGATGTCATGCATGTCCGGTTCCGTCGGGGAGGCCAGGCAGTCGCAATCCACCGACAGGCGGTTCATGACGTTCAGATACATCATCTTGCCATGCATGTGGCTGATCACGGCCTCATCGGCTTCGGCCATCGATTCGAGGAATGCATCCTGAGGAGTTTCCACCCACTTGTCCTTGGTGACGCCGGCGGAATGGATCCAGCGTTTGCCGTTCGACGAGGCTATGCCGATGGACACGTTCTTGAGCGCGCCGCCGAAGCCTCCCATCGGATGGCCTTTGAAATGCGACAGCACGAAAATGGAATCGTAGTCGTCGATATGCTTGCCGACGATGTCGTAGGCGATGTGGCGGTGCTTGGCCACCGGGATCTCGATTTCGCCGCTCATGTCCATGATCTGGATTGGCGCAAGATCGGCGTATCCGTGCTTTTTGAACGTGGCAAGGCTTTTTTCGGGGGTTTCACGATTGCCGTCGTATGCGGTAGCGCATTCCACGAGCGTGCCGCCGATCTCCTGCACGAGGTCCTTGACGAGCGAAGGATTGAGATTATTGGATTTTTCCGATTCGCCGGAATGGACTTTGATGGCCGTTTTGCCTTCCGGCTTGCGTCCGAGCGCATGGTAGGCGGCGACGAGGCTTTCCGGTGTGATGATCGGCGTGAAGAACACTTCCGGTGCGGACTGCGCGTCGGTGCGGTGTTCCAGTCCTTCCAGTCGCGAGGCTTCGAATTGCATCTTGACCCTCCTTGATTCTGCCTGTGTTTTTGGCTTGCATCTCCAGCGTACCAACTTAAACCCGACTTGAAGCAAACAGACCTCAAACCCGTTCGAGATATGTTGCAAAATATGGATTCCCGCGCGTGTCTCCCCATCCGGCCGGCTTGTCCGCATGAACCGGAACACTTGACGCTCGTGATTGATTTTTGCAAGAAATGGTGGACTCGCATAGCCACCAAGGAAATGGCGTTCATTGGCATCGTCACGTTGGCGGCCTCTCTGGTGGCTTCGTGGCTCAAGCAGTTTCCGGGATTCAGCCTGTTCGGCGCGTTGATCATCGCTCTGCTCATCGGCATGGTCGCGCAGTTCCCGATCCGCAAATGGTATTCGAACCGTTCCGCCGAACATAAGGCCGGTGTGAAGGATGCGGCCGGGCTCATTTCGAACAAGCTGCTTCGCCTGGGCATCATCCTGCTTGGTTTCAAGCTCAATCTGACGGTGCTGTTCACGCAGGGTATCAAGTGTCTGCCGATCGCGGCAGTGGTGGTGACGCTCACCATCGTGGTGTGCTACAACATCGCACGCAAGCTTGGCGTCGATCCGCAGCTCGCCATTCTCGTGGCGGGCGGTACCGGCATCTGTGGCGCGGCAGCCGTCATGGGATTGTCCGGCTCCATCAAGGTGCCGCCGGAAAAAGAGGATGAGAAGGCCAACAATGAGGTGATGGCCGTGGCCATCATCGCCATCATGGGCACCATCTTCGCATTGCTGGAAATCGCCCTTGGGCCGTTGTTGACGGGCCTGAGCAAGACGCAGTTGGGCATCACCGCTGGCGCGTCCCTGCACGAAATCGCCCATGCTGTGGCCGCCGGCGACGCGTTCGGCGCGGTGGGCATCGCCACCATCATGAAGCTTTCCCGCGTGCTGATGCTGGTGTTCGCGGCCATCATCATCGCCGTTTGGTGGGATAAAAACCATTCCGAAATGCCGGCCGACGGCAAACGCAAAGTGTCGTTCCCGTGGTTCATGCTCGGTTTCATCGGCGCTTCCATCATCGGCACGTTCGTGCCGTTCATCGGTGCCATCGCACCGAATCTGGTGGACTTCGCCTACATCGTGCTCGGCATGGCCATGGCGGCGCTCGGCATCAATGTGAATTTCAGCGCCATCGCGAAGAAGGGACAGAAAGCGTTCCTGGCGAGCTTCCTCACGTCCGTGCTGCTCATGTGCTTCGCGGCGGGAATCGCGGCGCTGTTCTTCTAATCGCCTTCCGTTGTGCCACGCTGTCGTTTTGCGGAGGGCAGTTGGATTTCGGACAGCAGAATCGCACCGAAAATCAGCGCGAAACCGCATAACGACGGCACGGTCAGCGTTTCGCCGGTGAAAATCACGGATACCAGCATGGCGAAGATGCATTCCGTGCTTAAGATCACGGACGCCTCGGAAGTGGGCAGATTCTGTATGGCGATGGTTTGAAACACTTGGGCGATCACCGTGGAGCCGATCACCAGGTAGGCGATGCACAGCACGATGTCCCACCGCGCCCAAGCCATGGACGGTCCGCCTTCGGTAAGCACCGCGCCAGCACCGAACAGCAGGGCGCACCACACGAATTCGGCAAGCATCAGCGCGATCGCGTCGAAATCCTTGCCAATGAAACCAACCAAAACCAGATTCAACGCGAAGAAAAACGCGCCGATGATAGTCATGGCGTCACCGAAGCTCATATGCATGAGTTCCGCGCCACCGCCGCCGCTCAGCGACACCAGACCAATGCCGAACGCGCAGACGAACGCGGCCACCAGATGCTGCCAGCTGGGGCGTTTGCGCGTGAACGCCCACACCACGAACGGCACCATCACGCAATAGGTGTCGGTGAAGAAGCTGTTGCGTCCGGGAGACGTGGTTTCAAGTCCTTTGAGCTGGAAGATGAATCCCAGCCAGTAAGTCAACGCGAGTATCAGACCGGGAACGATATAGCGGCGCAGGCGAATCCTGCGAAGACGTGGGAAAAACACGATGGCCATAAGCAGTACCGCCGAAGCCATGCGGAAGAACATCATCCACTGTGTCGGCATGTTCTCCTGCACATGCTTGAGCATGGTGTAGCCGGACCCCCATACCGCCGCGTTGACCAGCATCATCACGCGGGCGACCGGCTTCGATACGCTAATGCCTTCCGATGATTCCTGCCCCGCGTCTGCCATCCGTCCCCCCTTACACGCTTCCACACATCCGACGTCGTATTCACGTCATGCTTTCCGAAGGAAACTTTAGACGTGGCTGCGGAAGCAACACGCGGGAGCATGCTACTGCGCTTTGGCCGCCTGGCTGTTCACCCAGTTGTCAGCCATGTCAATGGCTTCGTCAAGCGTGACCTTGGCCGCCTTGTAATACTTGGAATCCTTGATGTTGCTGCTTTCGACGAGCTTCTGTCCGGAGTCCGCGGCCTTGGACAGCGCGGACAGCAGTTTGCGCCCGGTCAGGGTCAGGGAATCGTCCTTGCTGAGTTTGTCGACCAGTTTGTCTGCCTCGTCGATCGACTGTTGCAGTTCCTTTTTGGATTCATCCAACGATTTCGTGTCGGAGGTACCGTTCGAAGAAGTGCTGTTCGAAGAGGCTCCGTTCGATTGCCCGGATGGGTTATTGGACGATTGTCCAGCTGCCGCGCCATCCGAATCGGCCTTCGGATCCTGCAACGCGGTTTCGGCGTTTTTCTCTTGGATGCTTTTCAGACTGACGTTCAGGGAATCGGTGGCGCTGTCCAACGTTTTGGCTACGAGATTGAGCTGCGTGATGGTGGCTTCCGCCTTGCAGCCTTCCGTATCGACTGTGTTCTCGGCGCTGGTGGCCGCGTCCGCGAACGCGTCGATGATGTCGTTCACGCCGAGCGCGCCTCGAATCAGCTTCTGCAGTTCGCTGCCGTTTTCGGAAGTGTCGAGCACGGCTTTGCGGGCCGAGCTGAATTCCGCGAGCGATTGCCGGCATGTGGCCAATGCTTCCTGATGCTTGTTGCGGTAAACGCACACGCCGGCACCGCATGCCACGATGAGGGCCACGACCACGGCAAGGACGATCGGCCATGCCTTGCGGGGGCTGGAAGGCTGTTCAGTGGTCTGGTACTGATAATCCATACGTGTCACCCCTTGCGAACCGATAGCTGTCATCGTTCTTCGTCTTGTTAACCTTGCCTATTGTACGGGCTTGAAGATGGGAATATCCTGAATGGGCATCCTGCGCACACCAATGACGCAGGATCGGGCTGGCATATCGTCTCTCCGCAGGCGTGCCGCATGTCCATCACGGCCAGCAGCCCCCGTTTGTCCGCTCGTTCGACAGCCATGTCCACGAAATCGACCGGCAGATGCCGTTTGTCGGCGATTTGCCGCACCGTCAATCCTGCGGCGATGTCGCCGGCGATGCGTGCGACGATATCGTTCCGGCCGTCGCCGTATGTATCAGCCGTACGTGGCGTGCGCCGCCATCCGTGCGCGGAAGCGCCGGACCGTTCCATACCGCTCACCACATCAACCGCAATGTTTGGAAGGCGATGATGGCGATGACGTATGCCACGGCCAAGCTCAGCAGGACGGATCGCGCCGCGACTTTCGTGCCAAACTGCCGTCGCATTTCGGCGACCGTTGCAAGACATGGCGTGTAGGCGAGCGTGAACAGCAGGAAGGCGATGGCCGCCGCCTTGCCGTGGCCGTGCGATGACTGGTCGAACGAGGCGCGCAGCTTCTGTCCCAGCGTTCCCTCCCCGGCTTGTTGGGAAGCCGCATCATCCGGTTCGTCCGCATGGTATGACTGCGACATCGAACCGACCACGACCTCTTTGGCCACGAATCCCGTGATCAGCGCGGCCGAGGCATGCCAGTCATCGAAACCGGCCGGCGCGAACACGGGAGCGACCGCGTCGGCGAGCACGCCATACGCGGAATCATGCACGTCGTCGACATGAGCGAAACCGCCTGCGTTGGCGGTTACCGGAATGCCCTGCAGCAGCCACAGCGCCGTGATCATTGAAATGATGATCACGCTGGCTCCACGGATGAAGCCCCATAGACGCAGCAGCACCGAACGTGCCAGCTGCAACGCGCGCGGGCATTGGTATGCGGGAAGCGCCAGCATCAACGGTTCGGGTTCGAGGCCGCGGAACATGGTGTGGCGCAGCAGCACGCCGACCAGCAGGATGACCATGACCGAAGCCACGTACATGAGGAAGACCACGAGACCGGCGTATTTCGGGAAGAACGCGTGGGCGAGCACCAAAAACACCGATAGTCGCGCGGAACATGCCGCGAACGGCACCAGCATGCCGGTAAGCACCAGTTGCCGGGAATCGGATAGGGTTCGTGTGGCGGCCAAAGCCGGCAGATTGCAGCCCAAGGCGACGATGATCGGCAGGAACGCGCGACCGTCCAATCCCAAGGCGCGCATGGCACGGTCCATCACGAACGCGGCGCGGGCCATGTAGCCGGAATCCTCCAAGATTGACAGCAGCAGGAACATGATGCCCATCACCGGAATGAACGTCAGCACGGTGACCACGCCGTCAAGCAGACCGTCCACCAGCAGCGAACGCAGCCAGCCGCCGCTCACGGATGGTCCGAACAGGCCGAGCAGCAGGTCGAGTCCATCTGTGCACCATCCGCGGAAGGTCACGTCAATCCAATCCTGCATGGGGCTGGCGAGCGTGGTGGTGGCCTGGAACACGACGAACAGCACCGCAAGGAAGACGAGGACGCCAATCACGGGGTGCAGCAGCACGCGGTCGATGCGGTCGGACAAGGTGACGTGGTCGACCGCATGCATGTCGAGGCCGCGCAATATGCCGGCGGTCCAGTCGAGTCGTGCGTCGGCCCGCGATTCGGCCCAGACGCTCAGGCCGTCGGCGGTTTTCATGTCGGCGTCGGCTGTTGCGGTTGGCAGTGCGGTCAGCCCGTGCGGAACGGGCGTTCCCTCGAAACTTGCGGCGATCGCGTCGGCCAAAGCCTTGCCGCCGTCTCCGGTACGTCCGTCAATCGCGACGACCGGCATGCCGTCCAGCAAATGGGACAGTCGTTCCGCATCGACGCCGCAGCCGTTGCGGACGGCGAGGTCGTTCATGGTGAGTGCCACGACGGTGGGCAGCCCGAGCTCCACCACCATCGACAGCAGGTACAGCGATCGGGACAGCGCGGTGGCGTCCAGCACCACGACGGCAAGGTCGGGAACGGGCATGCCTGACATGCCGATCAGCGCGTCGACGGCAACCTGCTCATCGGGACTCATCGGCGCCAGAGAATATGTGCCGGGGGTGTCCACGAACTGCCAGTTTTGCGCGTTTCCCGCTGTTTTCGGTTTTTCGTAATGGTATTGCCCGCAGGTGATGGACACCGTGGTGCCGGGCGCGTTCATCGTGCGGGTTCTCGCGCCGAGCAGCGCGTTGAACATGGAAGATTTGCCAACGTTCGGATTGCCTACAAACACGACGCGTTTTACATTTTCGACGTTTCCCATATTGCCGGAGTCGCCGCCCATGCCGTCATTCGCGGGTCTGTTGACACGACAAGCGCGATGCCGGCAACAGCCATTCTGCGAACGGCAGCAGTCGCCGCCCCTCAGGTTCCGTAGATTCAACATTCGCGCATATTCCCGTTCTCTTCGCGTTACGCAACGTCGTCTTGCGCATGTTCATCCCGCGCGAACCGTACCCGGACGGCACGCGCGGTGCCGCCGTCCACCGCGACACGTTCGTTTCCGAATGCGACGACCCTTCCGCCGAAAGCGCTCCGCTGCATGACCCGTAAACCCGCGCCCGGAGCCAATCCTATCTCACATAGGCGGAACCGGTGCCGGTCATCCAGGTCGATGCCGTCCACGACAACGCGCATGGCGCGCGGACAGTCGCGCAGCGTCATGATGGCGCCGCGCTCCCCCGCCCGACGCCGCACCGTGTCATCGAAGCGGCGAGCATGCGTATTATCCATGTTTTCACACATAGCAGGAAACGAAGCAAAGCACAAGAGTGTTTTTCACGGAACTGAACCGCACCCCCAATTGTTGGACGTCGGTAAGTGGGATGCAGTCTGAGACCGCGATCTGGCACGCATCATCCAGACTTTGGTCGACGATCCCATTGAACAACGCATTCGCGAACGGCGCGTCCAAGAGCAGGACGGCGAGGCCGTTGCCGACAATGCCCCGGTCAATACAGGCTGTGGCAACGCTGCCGACAATGCCACTGCCGAAAAACGCAAGCCCAGTGCCGCCACATTGGCGGCAATAACAGTACCGGCACAAGCGGCACCGACGCGGTTGCCGACAATCCGCTGGAGCTGGTGGAATCCGGTTGGTCTGTAAGCCAACAGGGGTACGTTAGCTACGCATTCGCCCTGCGCAACACCAGCACAACCCTGCAGGTACAGTATCCAGAAGTCGCCATCACCGGCGAACCAAAGACGGCTCCATCGTGTTCTCGCAGACGCAAACGCTGAATATGGCGTTCCCGAATCAGACTATATATAACGCCGGGCAAGCGGGTCAAGGTACCGCACCGGCCACCGTGGACTTCGTTGCGCTCAGTCCGAATGAGTACAACGTCACGGAAGCACAAGGCACTGCCACTTTCCCCATCAGCGGAATCTCCAAAGTGCGCAACAACGACGGCGGCACGACCTTCAATGGCGAAGTCCGCGCCGTGACCGATGGTTTCAAGCCTTCAGATGGACAGCAGATCAAGGTTTCCCTAGTGTTGCGGGATAAGCAAGGTGCCATCATCTATGGAGAAATGGCATTTGTGGATTGGCCGGACAATGGCCAATCCATGCCTTTCTCGATACTGGTGTACGATTTGCCGGACTACACGTCCTACGAGTCGTACGCACAAATTTGGTAGTTCGGCTTAATCGCCATCAGGCCGCGTTACGCGCCGCATCGACACTAGTGTTGCGCCGTGCCTGGCCGAATACACGGCCAGCCATCTTCTCATCGGTCTCGGTCTGGATGATGGTGCGCATCGGGCCCATGCAGATGGCCGAAGCCAAACCGTTCACCACATCAATCAGCAAATACGCCAGCAGCTTGTGGACCACGCCAAGACCAACGACGGAGACGCCCACCAGAGTGATGCCGAAGGCGACCACGCGCATGTTGTTGCGGATGAGCTTGGCACCGATGGTAGACATCAGCGCGCCGCCGAGCAGCATACCGATGCTCCATCCCAGCTCGTTGGCGGCGAGTTTATCGGAGGCGGTGGTCAGGTTGATGAATCCGAGATTCAAATCGATGCCCTCATATTCGCGGGTCATGAGCAACAGCGTAAGGTTCATCGGCGCCACGGCCACGAAGCACACCAAGGTGTCACCGAGCACCACGTTGCGCAGGTTCGCCCGGCGCCATGTGTAGCTGAAGCCATCTTTCAAGTCAGCAAACACACGACGGACGCCGGCAATCAGCGAACGATCAGCATTGGCATCCGACATCGGTTCGAGTGCGGGTTGCCCGCTATTCTCCGCTTCAGCCATACGCCTCGCAACATGTTCCGCGCTCTTCTTCGGCGCTTTGATCAACGCCACAAAGCCGACGCCGATAATGGCCGTGGTCACATCGACTAACAGAATCGACCACAGCGGCACTGTGTTGATAAGCACAGCAGCCACCGCAGGGGCCACAATCATATTCGCCGAATTAATCACGCCGTATATTGAGTTGACGCGCAATAGTTTGCCCGAGGGAACAACATCCGGTATGAACGACTGCACAGCGGGCGTCTGCACACCGCCGCCCGCCGAACGAATGAACAGCACCACGAAAATCATGGTCAGACTCACCCATCCCATCGCGAAGCTCAGCGACAGCACGACGGTGACCACAGCAATCACCATATCCGGCAGCATAATCAGCAACTTGCGACTGTGACGGTCGGCCCAGGAGCCGCCGAAAATCGAGACGATCGCCTGCGGCACCACGCCAAACAACGTGGCCAGCAGCATACCCATGCCGCTGTTCGTCTGCAGCACGATCCACCACCAGATGGCATATTGCACGATGTTGGAGCCCAGCAGTGAGAACGCCTGGCCAGTGAGTAGAAGAACTACACGGCGGATCCACGCACGCTCGGATTCCTCATTGGCCACTGCTGCGGCATAGGCGGCACCGGGTTTGTTCGCGCTATGGACCGATGCGCGCGCATTCACATTGTCATCGTCGGAAACCTCGGGTGTTTCGCGCACAGTTGGTTCAGTTGTTTTTTGACTAGAAGACATACGAGTGTTCTCAATTCTTCAATTCCACTACAAAGGTCACATCACGGCATACGCACGCCGACGCGCGTATGCGTGCACGACTCCAGCAAC
>OGRF01002595.1_pt1 | contig 9993 bp, 8 predicted proteins | sample 1553381 | NCBI WGS metagenome assembly OGRF01 (sample SAMEA2580060, study PRJEB22360) | human gut metagenome | biome: human gut; feature: human-associated habitat; material: faeces | place: Denmark | collected 2008/2010
TTGATGAGCCGTTCGATGGTCCGCAAGTGTTCCATTTCGCGGGGAATGACGAAGGTCGTCGCTTCGCCGCTCTGGCCGGCACGGCCGGTACGGCCGACGCGGTGGACGTAGCTTTCCGGGTCCTGAGGCAGGTCGTAGTTGAAGACGTGCGTGACGCCGCTGATGTCGAGGCCGCGGGCGGCAACGTCTGTAGCGACGAGGATGTCGATGGTCTTTTCACGGAACTGGCGGATGACCGTGTCGCGCTTCGCCTGGGTCAGATCGCCGTGGATGCCTTCGGCGGAATATCCGCGCTTCTTGAGGGCTTCCGATACTTCGTCGACGCGGCGCTTGGTGCGGACGAAGATGATGGCCAGGTCCGGTTCCTGCAGGTCCAGGAGACGGCAGAGGATGTCGAATTTCTGGCGGTCCGGCACTTCGATGTAAGACTGTTCGATGAGGTCCATCGTGACTTCTTTGGCCTTCATGCGGATGATGAGCGGGTCGTGCAGGAACGTTTCGGCCAGCTGCTGGATCGGTTTGGGCATGGTAGCCGAGAAGAGCAGGGTCTGGCGCGTGTTCGGCGTAGCGGCCATGATGAGGTTGATGTCATCGATGAAGCCCATGTCCAGCATTTCGTCGGCTTCGTCGAGGACGATCGTCGTAATGTGACTTAAATCGATGGTGCCGCGTTTCATATGGTCGATGAGGCGGCCCGGCGTAGCGACGATGATCTGCGGGCATTTGCGCAGGCGGCGCAGCTGGCGTTCCATATCTTGGCCACCGTAGATCGGCAGGGCCTGGATGTTGGTGAACTGGGCCAGGTGGTTCAGTTCTTCGGCGACCTGCATGGCCAGTTCACGCGTCGGCGACAGGATGACGGTCTGGATATCCTTGGACGGTTCGGCTTTCAGGATTTTTTCCAGGACCGGGATGCCATAGGCTGCGGTCTTACCCGTACCGGTCTGAGCCTGGCCGATCATGTCGCTGCCGCTCATGGCGACAGGAATCGATTCGGCCTGGATCGGCGTCGGTTCTTCAAAGCCCATTTCGTTGAGGGCGCGGATAATGACTTCGCTAATATTCAAATTTTGGAATTGTTCTAACATGTACTTCCTCCTTGTTGTGTAACTTATTTATTATAGCATTAATCAAGGGAAAAAGATAGGGGCGGGAGTATAGGAGAAGACTTGCATAAAGATAAACGTTAAACCTGGTTTTACTGGTTTTTCTTAAATAAAGTATCACGTTTAAGTTAAAAATATTCGGAAAAGTTCTGGAAAAAGTCTTGCAAATTACAAAAGGTTATGATAACATACAAAGCGTCAACAGACAAACAATCCAAAATAAAAATGCGTTGAAGAGAACTAGTAAGTTCCGGAATGTTTCCAGAGAGCTGCCGGGTGGTGTGAGGCAGCAGCGGCACGGAACAGAACTCATCTCTAAGCAGCTCGCTGAAACAAAAGGAGTAGGTGGAGCCGGGGCCTGGCCGTTAACAGACAGGAGGGTATCGACAGTTGTCCGTACCTGTAGAGAGCCTATCTTCGGATAGGAATTAGAGTGGTAACGCGTAAGTATAATCTTTCGTCTCTTTGAGACGGAAGATTTTTTTATTTTGATTGTGTAATGATTTATTTTAAATTTATTTCATAATCATAGGAGAGATGCAGTATGAAAAACGTAGAACATTACAAAAAAGGTTACTTTATGCCCCCCGTTGTCGATATGTCCTGGACACAGAAAGAATATCCCGATAAAGCGCCGATTTGGTGCAGTGTCGATTTGCGCGATGGCAACCAGGCCCTCATCATTCCTATGAGCCTTGAAGAAAAGATTGAATTCTATAAAGTCTTAGTCGGTATGGGGTTCAAGGAAATCGAAGTCGGCTTCCCGGCCGCTTCGGAAACGGAATTTGAATTCCTGCGCTACTTAGTTGATCACGATATGATTCCTGATGATGTCACGGTCCAAGTCTTGACCCAGGCTCGCGAACACATCATCCGCAAGACCTTCGATGCCCTGAAAGGCGTCAAGAATGCTATCGTCCATGTTTACAATTCCACGTCCTTTGCCCAGCGCCAGCAGGTCTTCCGCAAATCGAAGGAAGAAATCAAGCAGATTGCCGTTGACGGTGCGAAATTATTACAGCGCCTGACGGACGAAGCCGGTGCCAACTTCCGCTTTGAATATTCGCCGGAAAGCTTCACCGGTACGGAACCGGAATATGCTTTGGAAGTCTGCAACGCCGTCCTCGATGTTTGGAAACCGACGGCTGACCGCAAGGCCATCATCAACCTGCCGTCGACGGTACAGATGTCCATGCCTCACGTCTTCGCTTCGCAGATCGCTTACATGTCTCAGAACTTGAAATACCGGGACAACGTCATATTATCGGTCCATCCCCACAATGACCGCGGCACAGGCGTTGCCGATGCCGAAATGGCCATGCTCGCCGGCGCCGACCGCGTCGAAGGGACGCTCTTCGGCAATGGTGAACGGACGGGCAACGCCGACATCGTCACCATCGGCATGAACATGTATGCCTTAGGCGTCGATCCGGGCCTGGATTTCTCCAACATGCCGAAACTGGTGGAAACGTACGAACGAGTGACCCGCATGCATGTCCATCCGCGTCAGCCTTATTCGGGCCAGCTGGTCTTCGCTGCTTTCTCTGGTTCCCATCAGGACGCCATCGCCAAGGGCATGCATTTCCGCCAGGAAAACAACGAACAGTACTGGACCTGCCCGTATCTGTACATCGACCCGCATGATGTGGGCCGCACCTACGATGCCGACGTCATCCGCATCAACAGCCAGTCCGGCAAGGGCGGCGTAGGCTTCATTATGGAACAGAACTACGGCATCGACATGCCGAAGAAGATGCGCGAAGACTTCAGCTACTTCGTCAAGGAGGTTTCGGACCACAAGCATCAGGAACTGAAACCGGCCGAAATCTACGACGTCTTCCAGAAGAATTACCTCAATGCCGAAACGCCGCTGAAAGTCGAAGACTTCTCGCTCAAGAAGAAAGGCGACAAATGGGTCGGCAAAGTCCTGGTCCGCGCCAACGACCAAGAAGTCGTCCTCGAAGGGGCTGGCAATGGCCAGCTGAACGCCGTCAGCAACGCTGTCTGCAAAGCCTATGGCATTGAATTCAGCAACCTCGTCTACAGCGAACACGATTTGGACCGCGATTCTGATTCCCGCGGCATTGCTTACTTCGGCCTGACTGATAAAGCCGGCCATACGACCTGGGGCGCTGGCGTCGATACGGACACCATCACGGCTTCTATCTTCGCTTTCATGACAGCCATTAACCGCATGGACGGCATGGCCCAGCGCGTCAAGTTCCGGGCCCTCAAATCCACGCCGGACACGATTACGGCCTTCAAAGCCACGTCGGGTCAGCATTAAAGTTTGATGCTTGGTGTTTGATGTGAGGGGCGTTATATTTAAAACTACTTACATCAAACATCAAACCTCCTACATCAAACTCAAGCATGATAGAAACTTAGCTGTATTAGATTTTAGTGACATATTAAGGAGTGTATATACATATGGGTATGACGATGACGCAGAAGATTCTGGCAAAACATGCCGGCGTCGACTCGGTGAAACCGGGTGATTTAATTACTTGTAATCTCGATATGGTCCTGGCCAACGATATTACGGCTCCTCCGGCCATTGCACAGTTCAATAAGATTGGCAAGCCCGTCTTCGATAAGACCAAGATTTCCCTGGTTCCGGACCATTTCACGCCGAATAAGGACATTAAGTCGGCCGGCTTGGCTAAGATTGTCCGCGATTTCGCTAAGAAGCACGGCATTACGCATTACTTTGAAGTCGGCCGCGTCGGCATTGAACACGTCCTCCTGCCGGAACAGGGCATCGTCGCTCCGGGCATGCTGACCATCGGCGCTGATTCCCATACCTGTACGTATGGCGCTCTCGGCGGTTTCTCCACCGGCGTCGGCTCGACGGACTTAGGCGTCGCCATGGCTACGGGTAAGGCCTGGTTCAAAGTCCCGGATGCTATCAACGTCCACTTGACAGGCTCCAAACCCGACGACATTACGGGCAAAGATGTCATGCTGACCCTCATCGGCATGATTGGCGTCGACGGCGCTCTCTACCAGTCTTTGGAATTCACTGGCGAAGGCGTAGCGGCCCTGGATATGACCGACCGCTTTACGATTGCCAATATGGCGATCGAAGCCGGTGCCAAGAACGGCATCTTCCCCGTCGACGAACAGACCATGGCCTATGAAAAGGGACGCGTCCCCGATGGCTATGATATCGTCACGGCCGACGCCGACGCCCATTACAGCCGGACCGTCGAAATCAACTTGTCCGAATTAAAGCCTGTCGTCGCCTTCCCGCATTTGCCGGAAAACACTAAGGTCATCGGCACTTTCGGCGACATCAAGATCGACCAGGTCGTCATCGGGTCCTGTACCAATGGCCGTCTGGAAGATCTGAAAATCGCTGCAGATATTTTGAAAGGCCATAAGGTCCATCCTGATGTGCGCTGCATCGTCATTCCCGGCAGCCAGCACGTCTACATGGAAGCCATGAAGGCCGGTTATATTGAAACCTTCATCACCGCCGGCTGTGCCGTTTCGACGCCGACCTGCGGCCCCTGCCTGGGCGGCTACATGGGCATCATGACGGCTGGTGAAAAATGTGTCTCCACGACGAACCGCAACTTCCGCGGCCGCATGGGTCACGTCGACAGCGAAGTTTACCTGGCTGGTCCTCAGGTGGCCGCAGCCAGTGCGATTCTCGGCAAGATTGCCGCACCGAAGGAGGTCCGTTAATCATGACATTAGAAGGAAAAGTATGGCGCTACGGCGACAATATCGATACAGACGTAATCATCCCGGCTCGTTATTTGAACAGCTTCGACCCGAAGGAATTGGCCACGCACTGCATGGTCGACATTGACGAAACTTTTGCCGGCAATGTCAAAGAAGGGGACATCATGGTCGGCGGCCACAACTTCGGCTGCGGCTCGTCCCGTGAACACGCGCCGATTGCCATCAAGGCTTCGGGCGTTCCCGTCGTCATTGCGGCCAGCTTCGCCCGCATCTTTTACCGCAACGCCATCAACATCGGCCTGCCCATCATGGAGTGCCCCGAGGCTGTGGATTCCATCAGTGCAGGGGATACCGTCAGCGTGGATTTTACTACCGGCCTCATCACCGATGAGACCACCGGCAAGACCTTCCAGGCGGAACCCTTCCCGCCGTTTATCCAGAAGATCATTGCCGACGGTGGCCTGATGAAGTCCATCAAAAATAAGAAGTAAGGAGCTTTCCCATGGAAAAAAACATTGCTGTCATCTGGGGCGACTGCTCCAGCCCCGAGATCGTGAAACAGACCATCCGGGTGCTTGATAAGGTGGCCGAAAAGTACGGACACACCTTCCACTATACCGATGCCGCCATGGGCGGCGAAGCCATTGACAAGTACGGTGACCCGCTGCCCCAGCATGAGCTGGACAAGTGCCTTGCTGCGGACAGTGTCCTGCTGGGTGCCGTGGGCGGCCCCAAGTGGGAGGGCCTGCCCGGTGAGCAGCGCCCGGAAAAAGGTCTGCTGCGCCTGCGCGCGGGCATGGGCCTGTACTCCAACAACCGCCCCGCCAAGATCTGGCCCCAGCTGGCCCCGGCCAGCCCCCTGAAGCCTGAGATCGTGGCACAGGGCATTGACTTCATCATCGTGCGGGAGCTGATCGGCGGCGTGTACTTCGGCAAGCACGAGACCCACACCCTCGAGAACGGCGAAAAGCAGGCCATCGACTCCATGCCCTACTCTGAGCACGAGATCGAGCGCATCGGCCGCATCGGCTTCGAGACCGCCCAGAAACGCCGCAAGAAGCTCTGCTGTGTGGATAAGGCCAACGTGCTGGATACCAGCCGCCTGTGGCGCAGTGTGATGCACCGCCTGCAGGCCGAGTACCCGGACGTGGAGTACAGCGAGATGTTCGTGGACAACTGTGCCATGCAGATCGTAAAGAACCCCGCGCAGTTCGATGTCATCGTCACCGAGAATATGTTCGGCGATATCCTGTCGGACGAGGCTTCCATGATCACCGGCTCCATCGGCATGATCCCGTCCTCCTCTCTGGGTGATGGCACCCGGGGCCTGTACGAGCCTATCCACGGCTCGGCCCCCGACATTGCGGGCAGGGATATCGTCAACCCCACCGCCTGCATCCTCTCTGCCGCCATGATGCTGCGCTACTCCTTTGGCATGACTGAGGAAGCCGATGCCATTGAGAACGCCGTGAACAAGGTGCTGGACAAGGGCCTGCGCACGGCAGACAACATGAGCGAAGGCTGCACCTGTCTGGGCTGCACCGCTATGGGTGATGCGATTTTGGCCGAGATCTGATCTGAAATGAATCGCCCTCTCTGTCAGCGTGAGCGCGCTGCCACCTCTCCCGAAGGGGGAGCTGGCAAGGCCTGCGGCCTTGACGGAGAGGGCATTTTCGTTCTCCCAAAAACAAAAATGCAAACTTTTTGCAAATTCCTCTTGCAATTTGCATCCGAAGCGTGTATAATCTCCCTTGCACGAAAATGCAAATTGATTGCAATTTACTGCAATAAAGCACATTACAGTTGTTTTTGGAGTATCAAATGGAATTGTTTCTGGATGTTCTGGGCGAATCTCTGGTGGACACCGCCAAGATGCTGCCCTTCCTGTTTTTGGCCTATCTGTTCATTGAATATGTGGAGAACCGCCATGGCGAGCGCATCGAAGCCATTCTGGCGGGGGGCGGGCGCTGGGGTTCTGTTCCGGCGGCGCTGCTGGGCTGTGTGCCCCAGTGCGGTTTCTCTGCCATTGCGTCCAATTTCTATGCGTCCCGGGTCATCAGCCTGGGCACGCTGATGGCCGTGTTCCTCGCCACCAGCGATGAAGCGGTTCCGCTGCTGGTCTCCATGCCTGCCTACTGGGATAAGCTGGTGCTGCTCATGGTCATCAAGGTGCTCTACGCCATTGCGGTGGGCCTGGTGCTGGATTTTGTCCTGCGGGGCGTTCTGCCCAGGAGCCTGCGGGGTGGCTATACCGGCAGCGCCGATGAGATCGACTGCCACGAGGAGCACAGCGATGAGGAGGGCAAGCCCGCCCCCATCTGGAAAGCCGCCCTTCGCCACACGCTGGAGATTTTCGTGTTCATCTTTGTGTTCAGTCTGGTGTTCGGCCTCATTGTGGAGGGCGTGGGCGAGGATGTCTTTGCCGACGCTCTGGGCCGGATGGGCTTCTTCCAGCCGGTGGTGGCCGCACTGGTGGGGCTGATCCCCAACTGTGCCGCCAGCGTCCTGCTGACCCAGCTCTATGTGGAGGGAGCCCTCCGCTTTTCCAGTCTGGTGGCAGGTCTGTGCACCGGCGCGGGCGTGGGCCTGGCCGTTCTCTGGCGGGCAAACCCCTCCTGGAAGCAGAACCTCTTTATCACCGGCCTGACCTGGGCTGCCGGTGCGGCTGTGGGTGTTGGGATCCAGATCGTGGTAGCCATTTTCGGTTAAAGTAAAATATTCAGTCAAAACGCCGTTTCGGGATATCCCGGAGCGGCGTTTTGTGTTATACTAGACAGTATCAAAACGATAAAATGGCTCACCCTCTCCGTCATCGCTTGCGCGATGCCACCTCCCCCAAAGTGGGAGGTCTTGACAGTCTTTGGGAAGTTTCCGATTATGTCAAAAGCTCTCCCTTTGGGAGAGCTGGACGCGAAGCGGCCTGAGAGGGTGAGGATGCTGAAATAGGAGCAACTATGCAATATAAACTTCTGGCAAGCGATTTCGACAATACCCTTGTTCCCTTTGGTGAGCCCTGCCCTCGCCCGGCGGTGGTCAAGGCCGTGAAAAAGATGCAGGCCGCAGGCGGCAAATTTGTGCTGAGCACCGGCCGCGGCTACTGCGTGATCAACAAGCAGCAGCTGGGCGGCATCCGGTTCGACTACGCCATCACCAACAACGGAGCCTGCGTGGTGGACAGGGACGGCGCGATCATCGCCGAGCACCCGATGACCAATGAGGAAATGTACGCCCTGGTGGATTTCTGCGAGGATTACAACTACCCTCTGCAGTTCAATTTCCGGGATGGCTACTATGCCTACTGCGAATACGAGAGCCTCCGGGATTTCTACGCCCAGCTGAGCGGCAGCGGCCTGACCTGCAAGGACGGCGAGGATCAGGACCGCCATCTCATCGATATGCCCCATGCCGCCTTTGCCTGCCTGCCCGATGAGGCGCTGGAGGCGTTCAGCCGGAAGTACGGCCACCTGAACCTCCGTTTTATGATGGTGGGTGCTGTGCGGGAGGGCAGCTGGCACTGCTATGATATCGTCCGGGAGGGCATTGATAAGGGGGTGGGTCTGGCTGACCTGTGTGAAACCGTGGGTCTGACGCTGGCCGATGCTGTTTCGGCGGGCGATTCCGCCAATGATGTGGGGATGCTGAAGGCGGCGGGACTGGGCTGCTGCATGGCCAACGGCTCGGACGATGCCAAGGAAGCCGCAGACCGCATCATCGGGGATGTGCGGGAGGACGGCCTTGCCGCCCTCATTGAGGAGCTGTGGTTCGACGGCCCCCGTGCGGAGCCCTCGGACCATCAACTTGGCTCTCCCTGGGGCCAGATGGAAGCTGCGGAGGAAAAGCAGTGAGCTTTGCACCGGTCTACAACGAGCACAGCCGGGCGCTGATCCTGGGCACCTGGCCCAGCCCCAAGAGCCGGGAAATGTCCTTCTACTACGGCCACCCGCAAAACCGCTTCTGGCCCATGCTGGCGGCCCTGACCGGGGAGCCTGTGCCCGCCCGGGAGGATATCGAGGCAAAAAAGCAGATCATCCTGCGCCACGGGCTGGCCCTGTGGGATACGCTGGAAAGCTGTACCATCACCGGCGCGTCGGATGCGTCCATCCGGGACGTGGTGCCCAATGATATTGCCGGTTTGCTGGCAAAAGTGCCCATTGAAGCTGTTTTTTGCAACGGGGCTACGGCATATAAGATCTATACAAAGTATCTCGAGCCGGTCAGCGGCATCCCAGCGATCAGGCTGCCCAGCACCAGCCCCGCCAATGCCGCCTGCAGGCCGGAAAAATTACGGGAGATCTGGAAGAAAGAATTGTCGAACTGGATTCTGCCTTGAATGCCGCGCGGACTTACCCGATCTGCCAGGGGCTCCCCTATGAGGAGAGCTGGCGCGCAAGCGCCTGAGAGGTTTGACATTTCGATTTCAAACCTGTAAATAATTCGTGAAACGCTTGCGCCCCGCTGGAAAAGGATTTATTATGAAAGATACAGGGGGCGCAGCTCCCGGAAAAGGAGGAACCCATGAGCAAGATCATTCGCACCCGGAAGCCCAGTGTTCTGCCGTACTACGCGGCGGCGCTGGCATTTGTGGTGCTGTGTGCCGTGCTTCCGGTCTATCGGCTGTGGGCACTGCTGGCGGCGCTGGGCGCGGCTGTGCTGGCCTTTGCCGGGGCCAAAAAGATCTGCCCGCCCCGGGTGGTGGAGACGGAAGTGCCCTTCCATACCGGTGTGGACGATGTGGATGCCATGCTGACCGAGATGCAGCAGCAGCTGGACACCCTCCATGCCCTGAACGAAGCCCTGCTGGACCCGCAGCTCTCCGCCGCCATGGCCCGGATGGAAAAGGCAGGCCGCTCCATTGTGGAAACGGTGGAAGCCACCCCCGCCAAGGCAAAGCAGGTGCGGCGGTTCGCCAATTACTATCTGCCTGATGCCGTGAACGTGCTGCAGCAGTACGCCAAGCTGGCAAAGCAGGGGGTGCGGGGCGAGAATGCCGCCTCCATCCGCGCAGAGGTGGAGCGCAACGCAGCCTCCATTGCCACGGCATTTGAAAATCAGCTGGATGCCCTGTATGCTGCCGAGAGCATGGACCTCTCGGCAGACCTGACCGTTTTGCAGAATATGCTGAAAGGGCAGGGATTGTAACAACCCTCTCAGTCAAAGCCTGACGGCTTTGCCAGCTCCCCCGAAGGGGGAGCCCTTG
>OGRF01002598.1_pt1 | contig 9984 bp, 10 predicted proteins | sample 1553381 | NCBI WGS metagenome assembly OGRF01 (sample SAMEA2580060, study PRJEB22360) | human gut metagenome | biome: human gut; feature: human-associated habitat; material: faeces | place: Denmark | collected 2008/2010
TCTTCGATTACTCCTGTTTGTCGGCTTTCCCCTGCCGCACCCGTTTCATCAGCACATCCAGATCATCGATCACCTCATCTACCCATCCCTGTGAATAACGGGTATGGGTAGCTTTCGGATTGATTTCGGCAGTGATACTTACACAACCGGCAATATTGCCTGCTTTAGGCTGAGCTCCCGACATACCTCCCAAACCTGCGGTAACGAACAACTTCCCCGCCAGACCTTCACCATGTTTGGAAATCTTACGACCGGCATTTAAAACCGTAATGGTAGTACCATGAACGATTCCTTGCGGCCCGATATACATATACGATCCGGCAGTCATTTGTCCGTATTGGGATACACCAAGAGCATTAAACCTTTCCCAATCGTCCTGTTTCGAATAATTCGGAATGACCATACCATTGGTGACCACAACCCGGGGAGCATCTTTATGCGAAGGAAACAATCCCAGCGGATGACCGGAATACATCACCAGAGTTTGTTCGTCGGTCATTTCTGACAAATATTTCATAGCCAGACGATATTGTGCCCAGTTTTGGAATACCGCACCGTTTCCTCCGTAAGTAATCAACTCATGGGGATGTTGTGCAACAGCCTTATCCAGATTATTGTTGATCATCAGCATAATAGCAGCCGCTTGCAAACATTTATGAGGATAATCGTATATATTATGAGCGTACATTTCATAATCCGGCCGGAACCGATACATATAAATCCGGCCATATTTTTCTAATTCTTCTGCAAATTCACGGGCCAAAACAGCATGGTGCCGCGGTTCGAAATAGCGTAAGGCATTCCGGATAGCGAGTTTTTTTTCCTCTTTCGTCAGGATATCCTTCCGTTTCGGTGCATGGTTTACCTCCGGATCATAAGGTTTCGGTGCAGGCAATTCCGCGGGAATACCTTCCCGGATAGATTGTTGGAATTCTTGTAATGTCATCTCATTATATATTTAATATTTATTACTTTTCGACCCGCTAATTTAATAATTTCAAACGATTACGCCCAAAAATATCACAATTAATCACACACCTTTCCTTTAAAATATAGTCACCGAGCGGGGTTTGATCACAAATCCAAACCGTAAGTAACGCCTGAACTGATTGTAGGCGATCATACTTTCGCCATATCCATTACAAAATTGCATAAATAAATACTGGTTATCTTCTCTGAACAATCGATAGGCAACCTCCAAACGCCAATTCGCATTCCAATTCCACCCACCCCGTTTTATCATTAAGGCCGAACAGGACAAACGTCCGTTATCACTGGCATAAGTCGCTGCCAAATGTCCGATTCCGGCATATCTGGTCAGGTGTCTGTTTTCTTTAGCTACCTGCATAGCTATCCAAACCTTGGCCTGAAAAGTATAATTTTTATTCATCAGATAAATACCGGTAAAAGTCAACCGGTTCCAACTCCTCGACCAAATACTGTCGCGCCCGTTCGATTCATGCTCGAACTGCACCATCCCGATACCTTTAATCCTTCCCTCCCCGATAAAATTACGTCCGAACCCTAAAGAAGGGTTATAATTATTGTCCGCAAAAGGGGCCGATTTCCGGTAAATATCCCAAAAAGACTTCTGGCTATACGTCAGGAATAAATAAATCCGATAAGGCAATAACTTACGGTAAAGCCGGTGGCGTAAGCTAATCTGAAATTTAGCATCCGAATTGTATTTCGAAATTTTTCCACCGGTGAAACTCGTTCCGGTCACCACATAATTATCTTTATATATAGTGAAAGCCGGTATATTTCCTAAAGCCTGCATCAGACTATCTTCCGATTGTCCCGAAAAGTCCGGCTCTTCATTTTGTGACCAGGCATCCAAGCCCCAAATACCTAACATCAAACTCAAAACAACAATTTTAAAAGTCATGCTTCTTCTCATTAAAAACCATTTCGTTATCAAGATTTTACGCCAACCACAAAAGAAAGGTTATCCGACTATTTCCAACCTTTCGGCAGAAAAAAACGTATTTCAGGTATTACAAACAACTTAAAACAGTATCATCATGGATTTTACAGACGAAACTATTCCGATGCCCCGGATCGGCGATCAGGCTCCGGTATTCGATGCAGTCACTACTCAAGGAAAAATTCATTTTCCTCTGGACTTTAACGGCAAATGGATTATTCTTTTCAGTCATCCTTCCGATTTCACTCCGGTATGTACCTCCGAATTCGTTACTTTCGGAGCTATGACGGAAGAATTCAAAGCGCTGAATTGTCAACTGATAGGACTTTCTGTCGACGGTTTATACAGTCATATTGCCTGGTTGCGGACCATCCGGGAAAAGATCGAGTACAAAGGAAAGAAAAATGTTGAGGTTCAATTTCCGTTAATTGCCGATGTGACCATGGAAGTAGCCCATTTATACGGCATGATCCAACCCCGGGAAAGCTCGACCAACGCTGTCCGTGCCGTATTTTACATCGATCCGCAAGGAATCATCCGGGCCATTATCTATTATCCGCTGGCTCTGGGACGAAATTTCGACGAACTGAAACGGGTACTTATCGGCTTGCAAACCATCGATAAATATGGAGTAGCCCTACCGGCCGACTGGTGTCCTGGAGACGAAGTGATCGCTCCTACCCCGGGCTCGTTCAATGCGGCAAACGAACGAATGGACAAACCTGCCAGTGGTACTCGATGCTACGATTGGTTTTTCTGTCTGAAAAAACTCCCCGAAAAATAAGGGAAAGGTGAGGATTAATAGCTACCTTTGTCCCTATAAATCGAATCTTATGAAAGTAGCTATTCCGACAAGAAATAATGTCGTCGACGATCATTTCGGACATTGTGAGTATTATACGATTTTTACAATCAGTGAAGACAAACTGATTGTCTGTACAGAAATTCAGGCTTCTCCGGAAGGATGTGGATGCAAATCCAATATAGCCTCGGTATTAGAAGAAAAAGGTGTTGAATTGATGCTCGCGGGCAATATGGGCGAAGGAGCCAAACATACGCTCGAAGACCACCATATCCGGGTGATACGGGGATGTTCGGGCAGTGTCGAAGCAGTAGTCAATGCCTGGTTACAAGGCGCACTCACCGATTCCGGAGAAGCCTGTCAACACCACGATTGTCCGGACCATCACGATTCTGGCCCGTTGACTTTCAAAGTGTTGAAATAATGCCGCTATTTCCCATTTTAATTTTATAACACAGCTATGAATATAAGGATAGGTGATATCGTACGTTTCATTTCAGAAAAAATGGAAGGTAAAGTAACCGGCATCATAGACAATACAACCGTCAATATCTTTGTCGACGACTATGGGTTCGAAATACCGGCTTCAACAAGTGACCTGGTCGTCATCCACTCTGATTTCACTCCTTCTAAACCGGATAGTAGTTCCGTAACTCAGGTACAAAAAGGGGTAACGATGGAATCGGGCGATACGTTGTATTTCGCTATTGTCCCCGATAATTTCAACAATTTACCGGATTCCCGCTATGAACTATTTTTGGTTAACGATACACAGCAAACTTGTCTCTATTCGATCGCTTTTCGCCATGGGGAAAAATATAGCGGTATCAGTGCCGGTAATTGTAATCCGGACAGCACTTGTCCGATAGGAACCTACTCGTTAAAAGATATCGATGCCGGTATAAAAGCCGTTCATATCCAGGCTATCTTTTTCAAGAAAGGTTCCACGACACCCAGAACTCCGATCGAAGCAGAAGTAAAAATCAATACCGTCAATCTTTGTAAATCCGGTATTTATAAACATACCCGCTGGTTTGATTCGATTTGCATCATCCGTGCTTTGGATAAAGAACATCTGCCTGCCACCGAAGAAATCGATGAGAAACAACTCACTCAGGCCATACGCGAGAAAAAGGACACAACACCGGCCCCGACTCCCCGGCCACAAAAACAGATTGTCGGTAACATCGTCGAGATAGATTTACATTGCCATGAATTACTCGAAACAACGGCCGGAATGAATAATAAAGACATCCTGGAATATCAATTGGAAATTTTCCGGAAAACCATGGAAGAATACAAACTACGGAAAGGCCAAAAAATAATCTTTATTCATGGAAAAGGAGACGGTATCTTACGGCAGCGCATTTTATGGGAACTCCAGACAAAATACAAACGCCACCATCATCAGGATGCTTCTTTCAAACAATATGGATACTGAGCGACAATTGGTACGATAAAATAAAACAGCCGTCTCACGACGGCTGTTTTATTTTTATTTACTTTCCAACTCACCGATATACCGTTCGGCATCGATAGCAGCGCGGCAACCAGAACCTGCAGCGGCAATCCCCTGACGATAAACCGGATCCATGATATCTCCGGCAGCGAACACACCCGGCACATTGGTACGGGTCGAAGCTCCTTCGGTAATAATATAACCTTGTTCATCTACCTTTACATACTTACTGAATACTTCGGAATTCGGATGATGACCGATAGCCAGGAAGAAACCATCGATAGCCAGGTCGTAGCGTTCTTCATCCTCTTCGCCCATACGTTTCACCAGATGAACACCTTCCACACCATTCTCTCCGAACAAGCCCACGGCATTGTGCTCAAATAGCACATCTATATTCTCATGCTTCATCACACGCTCCTGCATGATTTTGGAAGCACGCAGGAAAGGCTTCCGCACAATCAGATAAACCTTCTTAGCCAGTCCGGCCAGGTAAACAGCCTCTTCACAAGCCGTATCACCACCGCCGACCACTGCTACCACCTTCTTGCGATAGAAGAAACCATCACAAGTAGCGCAAGCACTGACGCCCATACCGGCATATTTCTTTTCATCATCCAATCCCAAATATTTGGCAGTAGCACCCGTAGCAATTATCAACGTATCAGTTTCAATCACCTTCTCTTCGTCAATCGTTACTTTGTATGGAGCCGCACTGAGGTCGGAAGCGGTTGCCATACCGTAACGCAGGTCGGCGCCGAAACGCTCTGCCTGTTTGCGCAAATCATCCATCAATTGCTGTCCACTGACACCTTCCGGATAACCGGGAAAGTTCTCCACATCTGTAGTTGTTGTCAACTGACCACCCGGCTGTAACCCTTCATAAAGCACCGGAGAAAGATTGGCACGACCTGCATAAATAGCCGCAGTATAACCGGCAGGACCAGAACCTATAATCAGACATTTTACTTTTTCTGTTTCCATAATCGTTATTTATATATTTAGTTATTATCTATCTCAGATCAATCACTTCAGCAGTCGGATAGGCTTTCTTGTCAAAAGTGAAAAGATGATCGTTGTATGATTCTCCCGCTTTATAAGATGTAATACGAATAGCCACGCTATTTCCACCCTTTTGCGTCATGCTGATACATAAAGGCTGAAAGTTGTCTTTCGTTACATAAATAATGACGCACTGCAAATCCTTCTTTCTATCAGAAGCAGTTAATATCACCTCATAAGCGGGTTTACCTCCATAAACATCAGTTTTGCCCAATTTCACGTGATACCCTTGCTTGTAAATAGACAGCAGGGCATAAGGATTGATACTTTGCAACTCTTCAGGAGTAGGTTCGGAAACGTTCACTTCGTCACTGTTAGTGAGATAGCTCCATTGCGTACGGCCATCAAACCAGGTCTTCACCCCGTCGGCATCCAACAGGAACTTTTCTCCTTTCAGACGGATAGTCCCGACAGAACTCCCCTGCAAAGCACCTTTCGCATACGTCTGAACCGTAAAATCCGCTTGAATACCTCCAGCCTGGCGGAAGGCAGTAGCTGTACGGTCCAATATATCTTGGGCATCCAATTTCTGTGCCGAAAGCGGTAATGCCAGACCGAGCAGGCAGATACAGATAAAAAGAAGATTCTTCATCATTAGTTTAACACGATTTACAGTAAATTGTTCAGGCGCATTTGCAGGTCATTTTCATCGACACAGAGCACCTCACGCGCTTTACTGCCTTGTGCCGGTCCCACAATACCGGCTTTTTCCAATTGGTCCATCAATCGCCCGGCACGATTATAACCGATAGCGAACTTGCGTTGGATCAACGATGTGGAACCTTGCTGATGGATGACAATCAGGCGGGCGGCATCTTCGAACAATGGATCCAGACGCCCCATATCCACATCTCCCAAATCGCTTCCGCCACCATCTTCACCCACATACTCCGGCAAATAGAATGCAGTAGGATACCCTTGCTGTTTGGCAATAAACTTGGTAATCTCCGCTACCTCCGGTGTATCGATGAAGGCACATTGCACACGTACAGGATCTGCCCCTTGCAGGAACAGCATATCACCACGTCCGATCAGCTGATTAGCTCCGGGGCGGTCGAGAATAGTACGCGAGTCTATCATGGCAGATACACGGAAAGCAACACGCGCCGGGAAGTTCGCCTTGATTGTACCGGTAATGATATTCGTTGTCGGACGTTGCGTAGCGATAATCATGTGGATACCCACCGCACGCGCCAACTGAGCGATACGGGCAATAGGCAGCTCCACCTCTTTGCCCGCCGTCATAATCAAGTCACCGAACTCGTCAATCACCACCACAATGTAAGGCATAAACTTATGTCCCTTTTCAGGATTCAGCTGACGATTAACAAACTTCTCATTATACTCCTTAATATTGCGCACGTGCGCGGCTTTCAATAAGTCGTAACGGGTATCCATTTCCACACAGATAGAATTCAGCGTCTGCACTACCTTGGTTACATCCGTAATGATAGCATCTTCCCCATCGGGCAGCTTGGCAAGGAAGTGATGTTCAATCACCGAATAGATACTGAATTCCACTTTCTTAGGGTCTACCAGCACAAACTTCAGTTCAGCCGGATGCTTCTTATAAAGCAAAGAAGTGATGATGGCGTTCAGTCCGACTGATTTACCCTGACCGGTGGCACCGGCCACCAGCATATGCGGCATCTTGCACAAATCAACCATGAAAACCTCATTGGTAATCGTCTTGCCCAAAGCTACCGGCAAGTCATAAGTAGACTCCTGGAACTTTTTGCTACCGATGATACTCTGTCCGGAAACAATCTTCGGATTGGAGTTCGGCACTTCAATACCGATTGTCCCTTTTCCCGGAATCGGCGCAATGATACGAATACCCAACGCTGAAAGGCTGAGAGCGATATCATCTTCCAAACCACGAATCTTGGAGATACGAACACCTTGCTCGGGAGTAATTTCATACAGCGTCACCGTAGGCCCCACCGTCGCCTTTATCGTACTGATTTCAATACCGAAACTGCGCAGTGTATTTATAATCTTATCTTTATTGGCATTCTGCTCCGCCATGTCGATAGTAGGCTCGGCATTATCATAATGCTTCATCAGGTCGACAGTAGGATAACGATAATTCTCCAGATCGAGACGGGGATTATAGGGTTCCTTTTCCGGACCTTTATATTCGTCATCATTTTCAGTAGCTTCTATTTCGAATACGGGTTCCGCCGCCGCTTTTTCGTGGAAAGGAGGTACAGGGTCAGGAACAGGCGTCTCAATAGTCATAGACACTTCTTCACCCGATACCTTGGCAGGCTGTGTTTCCGTAACGCCACCCAAATCCAGCGTGATTTCATTTTCCGGTTCTTTTATAGGTTCGGGAACTTCAACGGGAGCCTCTTCTTCTTTTATATCTGCCACATCAGGAACAGAAACCGGCTTTTTCTTTCCTTTTGCCGTCCAGGAGTCAGTAAACTCTTCCGGTGTTTCTCCTTTCTCTTCTTCCTCTTTCTGTTTGCGCTTCAGGAAGCTAAGGCTGAATAATCTGCGCAACCAGATAACCGTACGTGCGCTGAGGTAAATAAGGAAGCAGATAGCAGTCACCAACAGAATCATCCAAACGCCCGGAACACCTACCTGCGATACCAACCAATTGCTGACATTATATCCGTGCATACCGCCCAGATACAGGAAAGAGTCTTTGTACTGTTCCACAAAGGCAAAGCCGAAGAAGACAGAAAACCAAACCAACAACAACGAACAACCGATAAACCACTTCCAGAGACGAACCACCCGTACACGCATCAACTTCAACCCCGCCACTGCAAGGAATACAAGGATGAAGAAAGAGGAAATGCCGAAGCAGTCATTTATCAGATAACTTGCCAATTGAGCGCCGCGCGAACCGGCATAATTCTTCACCCCATTATTGGTAGAAGCCAATTCCTGTGCATTACCCGAATCAATGATACTTTGATCCGCCGCTCCCGTAAAGAAGAACGAAGAAAAGGCCAGTAGCAGGTACACAGAGAAAATGACCAGTACCAAGCCAATAACAAAGTGAATAGTTTCATTTTTGAAGATCGCCCTTATTTTACCAAACAGGGAAAGGGATTGTTCTGTATCTTTTGTAGAATTTTTCTTAGCCATGAAATAGAATTCCTTAGTAAATGAATGATAGATTGGTGCAAAAGTAATAAAAATCATTCACGTTCAAAAATGTGATGAAACATATTCTCACTCCTTCAATAAAGTTCCGACAGCTTCAATAAAAGCCGTTGCTTTAGGCATTAATTCGTCTATTTCCTCTTCATTCGAATAGGCAAAATCATCATAATCGCTACTATGTCCTATTATTCAATATATTGCGGTTCAGTTGTTCTTTCATAACACAATCCCCTCTTTCATTACATTTATGCCGAAAGGAGTCTGAAAAGGGCGGTTTTCCCAAATCTTCTTCAATAAAACGCGCACGTTTATCTGCACTCCCGTTTCAATCTCAATGTCGTAAAGCGGAGTAAGAATGCGATCTTCTTCCCCAACAGTCAATTTATTCCCATCGACCAATACCAACAAATCAATATCACTGTCGGGACGAGCATCTCCACGTGCTTCGCTACCATATAAAATGGCTTGTGCTTCCGGCGCCACCTGCGCCAAAGCCTTACGTATACGTTCTACAATTTGCGTACGTTTCATATTCATTTTTATCTGTGGACTATATGTAAAATATCCAAAACTTCAAGGAATAAAGCTACTTATTCCCTCATAAAAACAAGTTGGCATATCTGCATGTTTTAGTAGTATCTGTTGATTATCTCTTTCGCCTTGTTCACAGCAGTAGCAGCCGGCACCTCTCCCAACCTCCGCTCGTCAAACATTTGCAACGCTCTATCAATCTTCTTAATGGCGCCTTTATCGCCCTTCTTCGCAAATTCTTCCTTCAGAATACGAACCTTTTCAAAAGCCTGCACCCCCTCCGTCAAACGCTCCATGCGGATGGACGAACGCCCGTCAGGGTAGATCAGGTACGTATCACCTGCCGCCCACGCGGTAAAACGGCTATCCAGCAGCGGATTCTTCACCCAGCTATTCAATGCCCAACGCAGATAACCGTCCAGATGCTTCTTTGAAGAATAGAAACTCATCCAGGCAGCTTCGGCCGGGTCGGAGAAAGTAAACGTATTGGGGTGTGCTTCCGTGCAGCAAGTATAATAGGTAGTGCGCTTATTCTCGGCTTTACGGCGGAGACGTACATCTTCGGGATAGTTCTGACCGAAGGAAGCGTCGGAGTTCGGAACGCCTTCCGCCGTGGCGGCATCCATGAACTGGAACTCGTCGATGTGCGCGGCAACGATGGTGTCGCCATCCATCGCGACGGTCAGCACAGCGAAGCAGGACGTGCCATGTGCGGCATACTCAACCTGACCGATTTTGACTTCAGCCAGCGCAGCCGTGGACAGCAGCATGATGGACAGGAGCAGTGCGAAAAACTTTTTCATAAGAGCCAACCTCTTTTTTGCGAAACTTGGCAGAATTTCTGCCAGCAACACTATTATACGCGCAGCAATGCCGGTTTGTCCAGACAAGCTTGTCAGAAAAATAGCAAAATCGTCGATTGATGCAATCAGACGTTATTGCCGTATCGACCAGTCATTTGCGTCCGTACTTGCTCGATAACCTCATCCAGCACAAAATTACGGAACCAGTATTCCCCGTCATCAGGGAAATCAAGGTAGTCCGCGTAGAAGGGCATGGCGCGCGTGTCCTGCTGGCGGA
>OGRF01002599.1_pt1 | contig 9982 bp, 9 predicted proteins | sample 1553381 | NCBI WGS metagenome assembly OGRF01 (sample SAMEA2580060, study PRJEB22360) | human gut metagenome | biome: human gut; feature: human-associated habitat; material: faeces | place: Denmark | collected 2008/2010
GAAAGGCATGAAAAAAGGGATGGAAGAAGGCATGGAAAAAGGATTGCAAAAAGGAAAAGCCGAAGGAAAAGCTGAAGGACGACAGGAAGAGAAACACTCCATAGCACTTAATCTTAAGAAATTAGGAGTTAGTATAGAGCAAATCACCTTTGCCACCGGCCTCTCCATAGAAGAAATAGAGAAACTATAATAATCTGAGACCTTTCGCCTGATCAACAACTGATTAGGCGAAAGGACAACTCCCATCCCTCACACCCCAACCATTGTTCGCAAATTATTGTTACCTTTGTACGACAACTATAAGGATAAAACGATATGACAAACGAGAGACCGTTGATTCTGATCACGAATGATGATGGCGTATGGGCCAAAGGTATTAACGAATTGATTGAGTGCCTGAAAGATCTAGGCGATTTGGTGGTATTCGCTCCCGATGGACCTCGTTCCGGGATGGGTAGTGCCATTACATCTTTAGTTCCTATCAAGTATACCTTGTTGAAAAAGGAGGAAGGACTTACCATCTATAGTTGCACCGGGACACCGGTTGATTGCGTTAAATTAGCGATTAATGAGGTTTTGGAGCGCAAGCCCAATCTGTTAGTCTCCGGTATCAACCACGGGGGGAATATGGCTATCTGCGTTATTCCGGAACGATGGGTGCCGCCGCCGAGGGATGTATTTTCAACGTCCCTTCCATGGGTGTATCCTTACTGGACCATGCGGCCGATGCCGACTTCTCCGAATGCTGCCGTCTTGGACGTATGCTGGCACGCCGGGTATTAAAAGAAGGCTTACCGCACGGAACCTACTTAAACCTCAACGTGCCGAAGCTACCGCAAGTGAAAGGGTTGAAAGTTTGTCGCCAAGCGGATGGCCGTTGGGTACGTGAATTCAAGCGTTCCGAGAACGCCAGCGGAGAGCCCGTATTCTGGTTGACAGGAGCTTTCGAAAGCGCCAAACCCATCCACCCGGACAATGATATGCTTGCGCTGGACAGCGGATACGCCTCCCTAGTCCCCTGCAAGATTGACGTTACGGACTACGACTTCATGGCCACCCTAAACAACTGGATCCTTTAATTTTCAATTCTCAATTTTCAATTCATGAAGTATTACCTGATAGCCGGAGAAGCCTCCGGAGACCTGCACGCCTCGAATTTGATGGCAGCCTTGAAAGAGAATGACCCGAAGGCCGAGTTCCGCTTTCTGGGCGGCGATCTGATGAGAGCCGTCGGAGGAACTCTTGTCAAACATTACCGGGAGATGGCGTTCATGGGCTTTATCCCGGTATTGCTGAACTTGCGCACCATCTTAAATAACATGAGGACGTGCCAAGAGGATATCCGCCGCTATCAGCCAGATGTCGTCATTTTAATTGACTATCCGGGATTCAACCTGAAGATCGCCAAATACGTGAAAACCCAGTTGGGACTCCCGGTATATTACTACATATCCCCCAAGATATGGGCCTGGAAGCAATACCGCATCAAGGACTTCCGGCGTTATGTAGATCGTATGTTCTGCATCCTGCCGTTTGAGACCGAGTTTTTCCGGAAGCTTAATTATTCGGTAGATTACGTAGGAAACCCTTCCGTAGACTCCGTCGCCTATTACAAGGAGCATCAAGCGATTCCCAAAGATGCATTTATCAAAGAGGAAGGATTGGCCGACAAGCCTATCCTCGCCTTGCTATCCGGTAGCCGCAAACAAGAGATCAAGGATAATTTACCGACCATGCTGAAAGTAGCCTCCGCATACCCCGACTACCAGCCGGTAATAGCCGGAGCACCAGGCATCGATCCTGCCTACTATCAAGAATACATAGGCTCTTATCCTGCCAAGATCGTGTTCGGTAAAACCTATCCCTTGCTACAACATAGTGCCGCCGCCTTGGTAACCTCCGGCACGGCAACCTTGGAAACCGCCCTGTTCCGGGTTCCGCAAGTCGTTTGCTACTACGTCGTAGCCGGACAGTTGGCCAGCTTTATTTTCAAGCATTTCTTCCATACGAAATACATATCCCTCGTGAACCTGATCGGGGGACGGGAGATCGTACAAGAACTATTCGGAGCCCGCTTCTCCGAATCGCAAATACAAGACGAGCTAGGACGCATCCTACAAGATCCAGCCTATCGAAAACGAATGCTAGACGGATACGACAAGATTATCCATACGCTAGGAATGCCCGGGGCTTCAAAGCGTACGGCACGGCTAATCGTTGAATCCCTTGGTTCTTAACATCTTTTATTAACGTCTTTTGCAGCATTTCACCCCGAACTTACATCTTTCTTCATAGAACGATGAAATGTGAACTTTTTAAGAAACAAAAGGAATGAAGACGTTGAGAGCTTTTTTATTGGTTATCGGGATCGCTTTAGTATCCCTCACCCTACCCTCTTGCTTAGATGACGATAACTCGTATTCTTTAGGTGATATCTGGATAGCGGTCGCTACCGTAATACCGGAAGGCAATAACGTATATTACTTACGGCTGGATGACGGTGATAAGCTATGGCCCGCCGCCACCAACTATCCGAACTATCAGCCGAAGCCTAACCAACGTGCCTTGGTTAACTTCACGATATTGGCGGATTCCACCCAAAGTAACCTAGGAGGTTTCTCCCACTATATCAAGGTGAATGCGATCCATAACATCCTTACGAAATCCATCGCTAAGAACGAGGGAGCGGCTAATGATTCTATCTATGGTACGGACCCGGTAAGTATTTATAACAATAATATGTGGATCGGAGACGGATATTTGAATATCTATTTCGAGACACTCTGGGGAGGCAAGACCGCCCACTTTATCAACCTGATCCAACCGGATGCCGAGAATGATCCTTATACGCTGGAGTTTAGGCATAACGCTTACGATGATCCCCAATATACGATCGGGGCCGGACGTGTGGCGTTCAATTTGTCTTCCTTGCCGGATACCAAAGGAGAGACGGTCGATCTTGTCGTAAACTATTGGACTTCCGAAGGGAAACAGGCTTATAAATTAAAATATAATTCGGATAAGACCAAAATGGAGGATACTTCGCAAGGCTATACGAACGATAGTATCTCCAATATAACAGACATGAAATAAACCTTCCCACATAACTTTTATTTTTATCATTTAGTTCAGGAGGAGAGGCGTCGAGATGATGCCTTTCTTTTTTTTGTATTTTTACGCTACAAGATGCAACGGTCAAGGCATCACTCTCGTTTATATAAACAAATGGACAAAGTAACCGAACATCTGATCGAGGGTTGCCGCCGGGGAGACCGGAGCTCGCAACTGAAGTTGTACAAACAATACGCACAGCGATTGTATATAGCCTGCTCGCGTATCGTAGGCAACTCATCCGAGGCGGAAGAAGCCATGCAGGACTCGTTCCTCAAGATCTTCACACGCTTGGACCAATATCATGACGGGCAATGCTTTGAGGCATGGATGCATCGCATCGCCATCCATACGGCCATCGATTATGTACGCCGCCAAGCACCGGACCAAGAGGAGCTTTCCGACAATCTGGCCGAACCGGAAACGGACGGACCGGACGAGGAAGAAATCCAATATTCCGTGGCACAGATAAAGGAAGCTACCAAGAAGTTGCCGGCAGGCTACCGCATAATCCTCTCGCTTTACCTCTTTGAGGGATATGATATGGAAGAGATCGCCTCTATCCTGAAAATTCAACCGCCAAGCGTCCGTAGCCAGTACCTACGCGCTAAGCGGAAATTGTTAGACATTATAGCAGCCAATTAAACATGGATAAACTAAAGAATTTCATAGACGCAAACCGTGACGCATTCGAGGAAGATGAGATGCTTCCCGAAGGTCACTTCGAACGTTTCGAGCAAAAACTGCCGAAGCCACGGAAAAACCGTGCGGCCCTATACAGCCTATCGGCCTTTGTCATAGCTGCCTCTATCGCTTTGTTGCTCTTATTCCGCTTGCCGGAAGGGACCGGTCTGCCGGAACCCGCGCAAAAGACCACGGCCCAGACCTGCGAGACCCAAGAGGAGATCGAGGAACTACGCCTATATTACAATATGCAAATGAACGACGTATTGGCGCAAATGAAGAAGTTGTATAAACAGGACCGGACACCGGGAGCGGAGGAGTTATTGCAAGAGAGCAAACGGATCCTCACGGATAATTATATGTTCGAGGAAACGATACTCCCTACCTTGCCTTGTTCCAACGACGGTCTCTTCGCCATGACCCAACATTACAGCAATAGCTTGGAGGGCCTCACGCTGATGCTTAAGCAAATGGAACAAGTCACGGATAACCAGAAATAGTAATAACAATTAATACATATCAATCATGAACACGACACACGTAAAATTGAGTCCCGCCGTATTGCTGACTTTCGTATTGCTGCTATGCAATCTATCGGCAATAGCTAGGCCACAAGAGAAGATCAAGAAAAAAGAGATATCCCAATCCTACAGCGTAAGCGCCGGTGATCGTCTCCAAGTAGAAAACCGTTATGGAAACATCACCGTTACCCACTGGAATCAGAATACGGTAGCTATACGGGTTGAGGTAGAATGTAAGGCTCGCAGCGAGGAACGTGCTCAAGAGAACTTGGACCGTATCCAAATCGAGACCAAGAAGATAGGTGGTATTGTCTCAGCGGTCACTACGATAAAGAAGGAGATGAATAGCAATTCGAATAATGAGTCCATGACGATCAATTATTATATCCAGATGCCTCCTAAGCTCGCCGCAGACTTGAACCAGAAATACGGAAACATCAACTTGCCAAGCGATAATAACGGCAACATGGATATCCATGTAAAATACGGCAACCTGAATGCGGGTAATTTCACAGCCAACGCAATGATAGAGGCCAAATATGGTAACATCGAGGTAGGAAATCTGCAGGACGCCCAACTGGATCTGGGCTACGTAGGAACCGCCAAGATTCGCAACGCTAAAGATTTAACGATAGACAGCAAATATTCCAATCTGGATATACAGGATATACAATCTTTACGCATGGAGATTAAATATGGTAATCTCACCATTGAAAGCGTAAGCAGACTAGACATGGAGATTAAGTACAGCGACGCTAAAATCGGGACCCTTAAGGATGCATTGAATGTAAGTAGCCTTAGCTATAGTAACTTAAAGATACGGAACTTGTCTCCCTCTTTCTCGAAGGTGAACGTAGAATCCCATTATGGGAATTTAGAGGTAGCGCTTCCCGCAAAAACTTCTTTCCGGATAGTAGCGGAGAACATGAAGTATTCAAGCTGCGACGTGAACGGTTTCAATATCACCCGCAAGCATTTTGACGATGAGGATCGTGACAAGAATTACACCTATGAGATTAATGGTGGAAAGCAACCGACGATTCACTTCGAAGGAAATCGTTACGGAAATCTAAAAGTCAAGGCCAATTAATCAGTTGTAGAGACGGGGCGTGCCCCGTCTCTACAACCGGATATTTTTATTTTGAGGTGTTTTGCCGGCGTATCTCTTCTCTCTTCAACCAGTTATCGAGTTGTGTAAACAGGAAGAAACAAGAGATCCCGGAAGCAATCGTTAAAACAATCGGGAAATAGGCTCGCAAAGAGCCTAAAACCGTTTCCGCCCCGCCCGGAGAAAGCTTAACCAAATACAAGATGCCTACTAACACAAGCATATAAGCGACAAATATGCTAAAAATGCCTACAGGTGTAAATCGTTTCTTGATATAGTACTTATATACCCGCTTCTTCTCTTGTATAATCAATGCCATAATACGGGAGTTTAATGAGGCCGAAGGTTGTTCCGCCGTCCCTCGCATCAACTTACGTGTCAAATGATCAATATCTTTCTCATTCATATTCATAACAAATCAGCTGTCTCTAATTTCATTTTATCTTGCAACACTTCATAAAACCGTTTCCGCCCACGGAATAGTTTTACTTTCACATTAGAAGCGCTCAATTCAGTGATCTGACAGATCTCTTCCACCGAGCATTCCTCCAAATAATAAAGAGTAAGCAACAAGGCCTCATCAGCCGGAAGCTTTTTCAGCGTACGTGCGATCATCTCTTTCCGGTCCTCACGCTCTAATAAAGCCGTAGCCGATTCAACTTCGTCATTCGAAAGGTCTACAGGGCCCGCCTCCTCATAACTCACGAACATACGCTGTTGTCTCAAGGCCATCAACGCCGTACGATACACGATCCTATAAAACCATGTTGAGAACTTACTATCGAAATGAAAATCGGAAAGAGCACGATACATCTTCACGAACGCATCCTGTACGGCCTCTTCTGCCTCCTCGCGATTTTCCAAGATACGAAAAGCGATGGTATAAGCCATCTTCTCATACTTCGCGACAAGGCAGGAGAAACTTTGCGTGTCCCCTGCCAAAATACGTTCTATCCACTTTCGCTCATCCATCCGGTATCGTTTATTCTTCCAGACGCATTTTCTTCTCGTCCTCCAATCTCTCCTTCTCCATTAAAGAACGGGAAAGAAAGAAATAAATTATAAAAGCTACTCCACCGAACATAATCGTAATAGCCGGAACTAACAAAAAGAACCAATCGCTATCGTAAGTGAAAGCAGAGTCGAGCATCATACCGACAATCACACCCAATGACAAACCGATCATAAAAATACCGTTACGCAGGGTATTATAACGATTAGGCCTTCTCTCGGGGCGCATAGCCTCTTCCAACACAATTCCTTTCTCGATCATCGCCATCTTTTCCTCATGCTTACTTTTAATGGTCATGTAACTAGCGATAATACCTAACAATACCGGCATACCTACCGCACAAATAACACCTAAAATAGGAATCCACAACTCGTTCATATCTTTTATTCTTTAAAGGTTTAATAAATTATTCGCTTTTATCAATAAGACATGAGTAATCACAAATCGGTTACAAAAAAGAGAAGAAATTTTATACATGCACAAATAAAAGAAGCGAACTCCATCCATTTATGAAGTTCGCTTCTTGGGAAAGTTATTTATCGTCTTTTTAGATACTTACGCAAGTTCACCTCTTACGATCTCTTCTTTGTCCTTATCCCAGTACATCGTACGTCCTTCCAGATAAGCGCGAGTACCCATGTGGGCAGTCATAGCTTCTTGGAAAGCAGCGTCGATATTACAGCTAGGAGTCTTGCCTTGACGGATACATTCCAGCCACTCACGGATATGCAAGTGAGTCGTATCATAACGTTTACCATTTACATACGTATACAGCAAACCACGTTTAGCGAAATACAACTCCGTAGGAGATGTAACGGAATCCGAGCTATTTTGTCCCGGTACATAGGTATAGAACGGGGTATCTGTAGGAATAATACCTTCCTTGATCTTATCCGCATAACGAGTGGAATCTTGGTCAACCGTAATAGCCAAGATATTGGAAACCTCCATAGAAGCATCATGCCCCATGAACACCTTGCCACGGTTACGGCTACTTGCCAATGTAGCGCTATACAACATCGTCAAGTCACGATCCGGCCACTCGAAAGTAGTCTGCAATACATCAGGTACCGTACGTCCGTCCTTGAAGAAATAAACACCACCGGATGAAGTAGCGGAATGAGGTATACCTACATGCATGATCTGGTTGACAGCGTCGTACTCATGTGTCAACAAGTCACCGGAAAGACCTGTACTATAATCCCACCAGCAACGCCAGCGGAAGAAACGTTCCAGACTAAACTTGCTACGCTCGTCCGGACCGATATATCTTTCAAGCTTATTGGATGTCATATAATCCATATACTCCTTAATACGCTCAGGATCACCTTCAAACTGTTTCCAATCGATCGTATTCGGATTAGAGCCTTCGATAATATCATATACCCAAGCACCATTTGGAGAGTTACGGTTCGTACAAACCTCGATCAAGTTAACAGGGCCTAATAATCCGTTACCGATAATCTCCTCGGCCTTCTGATAGCAATCGGTCTGACGTCCTTGGTGACCTAACTGAAATACAACGCCAGTCTCTTTGATCACTTGGCGAACCATATACGTCTCAGGAACCGTCCATGATAACGGTTTCTCGCAATATACATGCTTTCCGGCACGTGCCGCAGCCATAGCGATCGTGCTATGCCAGTGGTCCGGACCAGCGATAATAACGGCATCCACATCCGGAGCCGTTACCAGCTCTTGATAAGTCCGGTAACGTTTCGGAGCAGGCCCGAACTTACCGCCGCTACCCTCACGATGGATATTGGAACCGGTCAATACAGCGGCCTCACCATATACATCAAATATATCACAAACCGCGGTTATCTCAATATTCAGATCATCTTGCTCCATATATTGCTGATAACGCGTGTCTTTCTTATTCAACTTATTAGCCTCTTTCATCTTATCGATCCAAGAAGGCTCAGCGAAACCTGCGGCACGCATCAATTGCTTTCCACGAATACCGAAGCCTACCAAACCGATACGGATCTTCTTACCATCGCCTTGCGGCTCTAAATAGGAGGCCTGCCTGTTACTTACCTGAAATACATCTGATATGTTACGGCCTCTTAAAGCGTCTTTCCTTTTTTGGTAAACGCCATATGCCAAAGCACCTAAGATAGGCACTGTAGCCAATGTCTTCAATGTGTCCCGACGTCCTTTATCGGGCATTTGCTCCTGAGAAGGAGTATTCTTTGCATCTTCTGTTGCCATGGGTATCAAATAAATTTAAGTTTATGCAATATCGGACACACACGTCCTAACACACGATCGAATCCTATGATTTGTGATGTAGGGAATACGCACATCAAGCCTAAAGCGGCGAACTCCACAAGGTTCTTGTCAATCCATAAATAAGAGCCTTCAAACGGCATCATATAGCTCGCTCCCACGAAAGAGGGGTGGGATAACGTGTACATAGCGAGAAGAATCATACCTCCAACAGAAGATAAACGATACAAACAGCCTAAAGTCAAGCCTAGGCCGATCAATAACAGAGCCCACTCATTCAAGAAGTTGATGGTTGTCATCAAACTGTCGTCTTGAGTCAATTTGATAAAAAATGAAGCAGCGGGACCCTTTGAATCGAGTAGATAGGGTAGAGATGTCCATTTTGGGTTCATGATTTTTACTAGGCCTTCATACATAAAGTGCCAACCTATAAAAAGACGCAGCATCATCAGCCAAGTCATCTGCGCTTTCGTGTAACCTTGTTCTATTTTCATTTCTTGGTCCTAAAAAATTGGTTTAGAAAAAGTCGATTATTAAAAACACAACACCCGAAGCTAAAATCATAGATTTAGGCCTCGGGCGTTATTTATGCTAAAATGTGCTTGATACGATTAATCCAAAACTTTAACAGTAATGTTACGGAACCAAACATCATCCCCGTGGTCTTGAAATCCGATGAAACCTTCTTTGTTAGCGCCACCGCAATTCAACAACAACTCATAAGCCAACGGCCATTTGTCTTTGCTAAATTTGCTATTATCCAACATTTCTTTCCATTGCGGAGTCCACAAGTGATACTCAACAACAGGTTCATCGCTATTCAAATAGTGAACAACTGTACCCTTATAGCACATGATCTTACCCTTGTTCCACTCACCGAACGGTTTTGCGTTCTGCGGTTTAGCAGGAATCATGTCATACAAAGAAGAAGATTTACGGTTGCCATCCTTACCTAACTTAGCGTCGGGGTGGTTCTCGTTATCCAATACTTGGTACTCAGGAGCAGAGATGTAAGAAGGTTGTCCCTCTACCTCTTGAATCATGATGAATACACCAGAGTTAGAGCCTTTACCTACTTTCCATTCGAACTCAAGCTCGAAGTTACCCAACTTATGAGCGAAGATCAAGTCCCCACCGTTGGAAGCACCAGCCTCACCAGCACCAGAGCCATTGATTTTGATCGCTCCGTCCTCGATTGTCCAAGCACCCGGAACGTCAGCACGGTCATAACCTCTCCAGCCATTGAATGTCTTACCATCGAAGATCACATATCTACCCTCTTTATCTTTCGGGAAAGTCGTGATATCTACAGTA
>OGRF01002613.1_pt1 | contig 9950 bp, 10 predicted proteins | sample 1553381 | NCBI WGS metagenome assembly OGRF01 (sample SAMEA2580060, study PRJEB22360) | human gut metagenome | biome: human gut; feature: human-associated habitat; material: faeces | place: Denmark | collected 2008/2010
TCGCCCTTTACTGAAACCTGGTCAAATTCCCCGGCTGCTGCCTTTGCACAGAATCCGGATTCCGCATATTTTTTTGCACACTCTGCCGCAGAAGCTGCATCCTCTGTGTAAGCGTCTGCTCCGATCTCATCTGCAAACTCCTTCGTGATCGGTGCTCCTCCAACCATGATCTTAACATTGCTTCTGAAATCTTCCGCATTAAGTGCTGCAACTGTATCTTTCAGAGCCGGCATTGTAGTTGTGAGCAGCGCTGAAAGTGCAATTACCTTAACATCCGGATTTTCTTTGTAACATTCAATAACCTTCGATGCAGGTACATCAACACCGAGATCAATAACTTCAAAGCCGGCACTTTCGATCATCATCGCAACAAGATTCTTTCCGATATCATGAAGATCTCCTGCTACAGTAGCGATGATAAGTTTTCCCATACTTCCTGTAGCGCCGGATGCAAGATGTGGTTTCAGAACCTCAACACCCTTTTTCATTGCACGGGCTGCTACCAGCATTTCCGGAACAAAGATTTCTCCGTTCTTAAATCTTTCACCTACAACAGCCATTGCATCGATCATGCTGTTAAGAATCTCTGTTGCCTCACAGCCTTCATCAAGAGCTGACTGTACAGCTGCACCTACAAGTTTTGCTTTTCCTTTTTCTACCAATTCTGCTACTTCTGTGATTTTTGACATAATCAAACACCTCCGCTTTTTATCCGCATTCCGCATATGCGTTTTATTTATTTTTTTACAGGTCCGATCAGACCTTCTCTGTATGCTCCGATGTATTCCATACAGTAATCATCCAGACCAAGCAATGCCTCTGTTGCATATACAAGTCCAAGCATATCTCTGTTTGTAGGATCCATGATCGCACTGTCAAGGCCGGCATTCATTGCAAGTACCACAAATCCGAAATTGATAAGCTTACGTACCGGCAGATTGAAGGAAATGTTGCTGATCGCCGCTGTAATGTGGATCATTGGATACTGTTTACGGACACTTGAAATTACTTCCACGTTCATCGCAATACCATCTTCAGATGTACAGAGCATCTCAACCAATGGATCAATATGGATACGATCCGGTGAAATTCCGTACTCTTTCGCTTTTGCCATGATCTTGTCAAATACCTTCAGCCTGTCTTCCGCACTTTTGGGGATACCTGTATCATCGCTTAGAAGTGCGATAACCTGCCACCCTTTATTTTCAGGCTGTGCCATAAGAGGAAAAATCTTATCGATCTTATCCCCTTCACCGGATACAGAGTTAAAAATACCCGGTTTTCTGCAGAATTTGTAAGCTTCTGTAAGAACATCTGCGCTGGGACTGTCTACGGAAATCGGAAGATCTGTCACTTCCTGAATACAGTCGATCATCCATTTCAAGGTTTCTACTTCTTCTGCTTCCGGAACAGATGCGCAACAATCGATATAGCTTGCTCCTGAGTTTGCCTGAGCAAGTGCCCGCTGCTTGATGAATTCTGCATCTCTGTTTGCGATCGCCTCCGCCACAGAGGGGATGGATCCATTGATTTTTTCACCTATGATTATCATACTATTTATCCTCCCGTTAACATATTCTGGCCTGCATCAAGAATTGTTACTGTCCATTCCGTTCTCAGTAACACGCTACGCAGAATATTACCAATGAACAGTAACCAAGAATTCTTATTTCAGTTCCATGTCTTTTATATAATGATTGTATCAAAATAAATGCAAAAGACCAGCCGCATTTCATACCATAAACATTGCATTTATTCCTACATTTTGTAGGAATGTTTTTCAGTGTTAAAGTCCGCTTGAAACAGCCAACCTAAGACCAGCAGAAACAACCAATCTGAGTCCAACAGAAAAAGCCACTCCGAGTCCAATTAGAAAAGCCATTACCATATTAATTCATGTTTTCTTCCTACTACACTATGAGTTGGAAACACTATAATACAGAAACTAAGAAAATCGAGGTTGTAAGAACTCTTGTCGGTGACATGGAGCAATTCGGGGCAATCGTTATGGCGGAAGATACATGGAATGTAATCTTGCAGGTCTCAGAACGTGTGCCACAGTCACGCATGAATACATTTGTTGATGATCTTCTTTTGATACTGGAACGCAAAGAAAACGAAACCGGAGATCCTTTTATCAGCAGACCATACAATTATATTATTCACATTGCACTTGATCCTGACGCTCAGAAAGATACTGCTCTTATCAGTGTTCAGAGAAAAAGCACCTATGAGTTTGTATGCAAAGATATCAGCATCCCATTGAAAGAATTATAATCTTCTCTCCTGCTGCCGGGTTCACTCTCTGGCAGCAGGATTTCCAAGGCAATAGAATCTATCAGAAAGGCGGTATCAATTATGAGGAACTACATACTTGCGGAAAACAGACCTTATACAGCTTGTCCCATCTGGAAAAAAGATCTCAGAAAGCTGATGATTGATTTCTGTATACCGGAGCCAACCATTGACCAGATCATTTCTCAGGCTGAACAGGAAGCGAAGCCAACAGAAACAGCTCGACAGGTTTATAACCGTGCATGGCATAAATTCCGTAAACATCTGCTGACAAATTAGTAGTAAAAGTAAGGTAGTATGCAAAAAGTAGTAAAACCATTACCATTTCAGGCTCCAAGGCAGTCTTATTACAGTGTCATTTTAAGGGAGCCTTAAATTTACTACAGGAAGGGAACATCATGAACAGATATTTTGGTTACGCAAGAATCAGCACACCACAGCAAAGCATTGAAAGGCAGATCAGGAATATCCTTGCTGCATATCCACAGTCTGAGATCATCCGAGAAGTTTTTACCGGAACGAAATTTCAGGGACGAAGAGAATTTGAAAAACTCCTGAAAAAGCTCAACGCAGGTGATACCATTATCTTTGATTCGGTTTCCAGAATGTCCCGTGATGCAGAAGAAGGTTTTACCATGTATGAGGATCTTTTCAGCAAAGGAATTAATCTTGTATTCCTGAAGGAACCACACATAAACACAGAGACCTATAAAAGTGCGCTGCAAGGTGGCATCCCAACAACAGGGACCGACATTGACTGTATTCTGGAAGGGATCAATAAATATTTGCTCCTGCTTGCCAAAGAACAGATCCGGCTTGCTTTTGAACAGTCAGAAAAAGAGGTTCAGGATCTCAGGCAACGTACTAAAGAAGGAATGCAGACAGCAAGACTTTCTGGTAAACAGATCGGACAGGCTTCCGGTTCAAAGCTTGTAACGAAGAAATCTATAGCAGCAAAAGAAATCATCCTGAAGCATAACAAAACGTTCGGCGGATCACTCAACGATCTGGAAACCATTACTCAGGCCGGGATTACCAGAAAGACATTCTATAAATATAAGAAGGAACTGCTCTCTGAGATGATAGAGCAAACGAATCAGCGTTGAATGTTTTGCTGCAATCCGTTATAATGAGAACAGGGACATGACTTATTAAGAAGGGAGTGTGAAATATGCCATTACTCAAAGAAAATACTTATACTATAGAAGATATATATGCACTTCCAGAGGGAGAACGTGCCGAACTGATTGACGGACAGATTTATTACATGGCTCCGCCTAGTCGCAAGCATCAACGGATTTCAACAAGGCTCACCAGTATTATTGATCGTTACATTGAAGATCATCAGGGACAGTGCCAAGTTTATGCTGCCCCGTTTGCAGTTTATCTGGATGAATCCACGAACACATATGTTGAACCGGATATCTCTGTTATCTGTGATCCAAACAAGCTGAATGATAAGGGCTGCAATGGTGCTCCTGACTGGATTATAGAGATCGTTTCTCCTGCAAGTAAACGGATGGATTATTATACCAAGCTCTTTAAGTACAGAACGGCAGGTGTAAAAGAATATTGGATTGTTGATCCTGACAAGAGCAGAATTATTGTATACAATTTTGAACAATCAACAATGGACGAGTATTCCTTTACGGATTCTGTTAAGGCTGGAATCTATAATGATCTGATTGATTTTAATGTGTTAAGTTTTTAACATAGTCATGTGCTGACCATGCTCAAAAATTGAAGCTTTTCTGAAGAAGAAAAGTTGGCGTAAACCCTTGCTCTATATAGGGAATCGCCAACTTTTTTATTATATCTCTGATGAAATTTTGAATTGCTACAAGCTGCATATGGGATATTTCTGGATCATACTAATCCGTCCTGATCGTAGAAGGATAATGTGATCCAGTCTGAAAAAGCTTGTATCTGGCAGCAGAAATTACTTACAGTGAGGAATAATACTGTAATCTTCTGCTCAAATGGTAGCTCAAAAAATTGGTTATCGTACTCATATTCTGTGGATGTATACATATGAACACCCGCTCACATGTTAAGAGTTTGTCAATCCCACCGATCCATCACCAACCAGGCACATCTCATTCCGCTCACCTGCCAGATCCAACTCGGCCCCGATTTAACAATATTCATCTTGGATTCTTCTATCTTCCAGTCCTCAGATTTTACTCCAACCATCCAACCCGATCCGTCCTCTCACCACCACAACTCCGTCCCGGCTCCACCGCAGCTCCATCTCACACTTAGTACAGCTATTTCTCCTAGATCTTCCCTGCACTTTCTACAGATCTGACCTTCTTTTCATCCTCTCTGAATCGACCTTACCGGAGCAACAACAGCTGCACGATAACTTAAGCTTAATACAACCTGCTGCCGTTTGCTCTTTCCGGTGATTTTCTGGTCGATTCTGTTCAATTCCAGTGATCGAATTTTACACCACTCAGGACGAATAAACTGAGTGTTTTAACGGATTTTCCGATAGACTAACCGACAAAAATTTTGAGGGTAACAATCGGAATAATCGGTGTGATTGCTGGGAAAATTGGAAATATGTTCACATCATCATTCCTATAATTAAAAAACTTTTTGTTCTTCCATAAGATTCAAATTGTGTTTGAGCATGTAAAAGATATACTTTATGAAATGGGACGGGGTCAAGTTTTTTACATATATCATTTGGTGAAATAATGGTATATATTCTTTTTTCACAATCTGGATTCTCTCGATACAACCTATAACATTCTTCAGCAACACCACCTGTATCAGTTTCATTTGTAATCGTATAATTTTTTAGATTTGTTATTAAAACTCCTGAACGTTCCCATTCTCTCAAATTTATAAAATTTCTCATAATAATAAGATATCCTATATTAGTATCTAAAAATAAATAGTCTTTATCCGAATGCTCAAAGTCACTCATTGCTTTTTTGTACTGCCATATATATTTTTTAACATACTATTTTGTGATGTAATCCTTCTTGTTAATTGGAGAATGTTGAGATCAATCATGTTCTCATAATGTTCTATAGCTTCTATTTTTTTTTGCAAAGTATTCTTTACTTTTTGATGTAATTTTAACAGATTTTTAAACTCTCCATTCTCAACATTTTCCACAGACATATTATCTAACATTTTTATTAGTTTATATTTATTAAGTGAATTCTTTTGAACATCATCCATACATTCATTTGAAACAGTTATATACCAATCTATATAACTATCTTCTTTATGCTTTAAAGATAAATATTCACTGTAATAATCATTACTTTCTTTTTCAATTTTTTTCAGTTCTTCAGTATATATTTCCTCTTGAAGTTCTGTAAATGACATTTTCCCCATATTATTCTCTCCCCTTGTTATATTACTTTTACTTCTTAATGTACTTATTAATGATCCTCTTCTCCAATGTTTTTCCAGAATCCCGGTACCATGGCAAGATCACGCCGCAGTATTCCTGTACTCTCATGGAGTATATCTCGCCACATATCATAAACACAATTAATCCGATTGCAGCAATCAGTCCTCCGTTGGCCACAATACATAATAGCAGACATGGTACAACCCAATACCAGTTATATGAGAAATGACACCATTTCACCAGCCATTCTTCACTCATCATATCAAAACGTCTAATCTCATCCTGAGATAAAGAAGTCTTAGGAGGATTTGCAGCTGCCTTGCGTCTCATTAATTCAGCATAACCAACCGTTGGTTCGTCCGGGCTGGTATATTTCTTAACATCCTCCTGCATCTGCTTTATTCTGCGTTCTTCCTCTTCTTTCTTCCTTCGCAAACTAGGACTGTTCCTATATTTAAACTCCTCATACGTGTTTCTTATTAACTGTTCCATCTGTGGAGGAGTTCCTGATTTAGTACAAATTTGATTATAAATATACTTCATCTCTTCAAGCTCTATATATGCTTTAGGGACGCTGTAACGTTCATAATAATTTTTCATACTTTCCGTTTGGCGTTTTGCTCCTTTTACAGCATCTTTTACATATCGCACATAGTCTTCGTAATGTTCTTTATTTGTTATTATACGATCACCGAACTGAATAATACAATTACATTTTGCATTTGCCTCTTCAGGAGTAAGATTATTAACAATATCCTCACACTTTTTAATCAGGTCGTCCGTAGAATCTGCATACTCCTTATAATTCTGTGCATCTTTAAAACTCATAATCATAAGTGTTTACCTCCCTTCCTTTTGTATTAGTAGTCCTGTATGTGCTTTCTGATTTTAATTTCAAAAATATTCTGAATTTATTTTTTGGTGTAAAAAAAAGATACACTATACCTGTGTATCAAACAATCACTTTATTTTTACTTTTGCTTACCTTAGCAAGCGGTGTTCTTCTATATGACATGGCATAATAATCCTCAACGTGGCATATCCCGCATGGCATATACACTACCTTCTCAACGAGCGCAAAGAAGGAATATACATTTACTAATTATTTTCCAAGACTTTGTAAGGTACGCTTACAGCACATTTCTTCTGTAATCATTTTAACCATAGCACCGTTAGTTGAAGTTGTAAAGAAAATTTATATATTTCAGCAATTAGTCTAAAAACGGATCGTAATTTTCGGTAATTATTACCAGATATCAGTATTGATATTTTTAGTTCATTTTGTTCTATGAGATAAGATTTTATCCTCTTAGTCCTCAAAAAATTCCTCATAGTCTACAGCAAATAATTTCTGCAATGCTTTAAGATCACTGGCTTTTATGTTTCTTCTGCCCGATTCAATATTAGCAAGTGTACTTCTGGACATACTGCTTCCCATCAACTGTAACTGACCTACGACTTCAGCCTGTGTCATGTTCTTTTTCATCCGTATGTTCTGGATATTTCTACCTATTGGAACGTCCTGTAAAATCCACTGCATAAGATATACTCCTGTGACTAATTAGTAACTTTTGTATTGAGTATATCTGGAAAACATGATATTATTGTCACTAGATAGAAACAATCGTATTAGAGAGGAATATAGCATTATGGATATCATAGATCAGCTTTACAACTCACATGTAAGTGCAGCCACACTGGACACCCTGGACAAGTACCGTATACATAAGGATCAGGCTTTACATGGTTATCATGTTCTTAAAGAACAACTCACAGAAGATCAGGCGGCCGCTCTGGATCAGGTCATGAATGAGAACCTTAATCTTCTGACAGACGAGTTGGAGCAGAATTTCAGAAACGGCTTCTGTCTTGGAGTGAAGATGATGTGTGAGGTGTTTGGGAAAGATGTGTAAGTATGCTATAATATATAAAAAGCTGACCTGTCAAATCGACGGTGCAGGTCAATAAGTAAATTTGGTGGCAGGGTACGCAAATTATATAAAACCTTATACCTAATTCAGGTATCTGGTTTTTGTACCCCTTCTTCCACTTCCCAGTGCGAAATCTTTAATCATCCAGAATTCGGAAATCTGCGCTGCATTGAGAAAGATGGAGAACCTTGGTTCGTGGGAAAAGATGTGGCAATGGCGTTGGGATATAGTAATACAAGAGATGCATTAAGTCGTCATGTGGATGTCGAAGATAAGGGCGTCGTGAATCACGACACCCCCTCTGGAATCCAGAAAATGACCATTATCAATGAATCCGGTCTCTATTCTCTCATCCTCAGCAGTAAACTTGAATCTGCAAAACGTTTCAAACGCTGGGTAACATCTGAGGTATTGCCGTGTATCCGGAAACATGGTGGATACTTAGAAAATTATTTTTACCTTGTTCTCCTTCATCATTTGCAGTATTCTTATGATATCAAGAATCATTGAAGGAGGAAACATCTATGAAAAAGAAGCTCAAAAAATCACTTATCATTCTTTTGTCTGTTATCATGATCTTCTCACTCCCGATCTCAGCATCAGCAGCCACCAGAAAAGACGTAACAAAAACATACCGCAAATCGGTTACTAAGATGTTAGAAGGATTTGACAGTTATTTTGCTTACTGTTGTGGTAGAAGGCAATATTTCAAATTCGATGATTACGCCAGAACAACCATGGTAACTATGAAAAATTACAATTTGTGGGAGAAAAATATTTCTTACGTAAAGAAAAAAATTCAGCCACAACTGAAGCTTTACTTCAATACTTCTACCGTAAAATTTACGAAATTTACAAAATATGGTATCCCTAGAAATCCTTCTTACTTGCTTTGTAATAAGAATGGTAAGATTGTTTATACTGGCGGTAACTGGGGCGAAGATTCTCCAAATGGTGTCGTAAAAAAGATCATGAAAACAGGTTCCAAGACATACGAAGTAACATATAATCTTTACTTTTATAATTGGATGACCAAGAAAAACTATGGGTATATGGGAACATACAAAATATATTTAAAAAAAGCCAATAACAAAAACGGCTTCATTATTACCAATATCAAACAAACTGTAAATAAAAAGAACTCTCTTTAGTCTTTTCATAGAGGGGCAGATTCCTAAATCGGGGATCTGCTCTTTTTTCGGCCTTGTAATTCGTCCTATAATCCGTTTTTATTTTTCAAGCGAACAAATCCTCGTCTTAACGCTTTCAATCCCTTTACAGATCAAATACGTACTCACAGGGCAGCTATATATGCAAGTCCCGGTGAAGATGTGAATACTGGATAAATAACAGATAAACGATATGAAAATTTGGCATAAAAGTTCAGAATAAAAAGTAAAAAAAGGCTCATGACTTGTCCGCAAACTGTACCTCTACAGTCTCGACTTATCATGAGCCTTGAAATTCGTCTCTCATATACTACGACAGATGGGTTATTTGCTGAAAAGGTTCCATCGTATATGTAGGATTTTCTCTACGCCATTTTTTCTTGTTCTTTACGCCATTTTTACCCCATTTTTGTAAAAACTTACGTGAAATTACGGTAACTTACGTGAAGTTATTCGCCCTCGGACTTTTTTGTGTCAAATCTCGGGAAATGGCTCAACCATGCGGGTTTCATATTCCTTAAATTTCCCTGAAATCCGGTGTCCCGTACAGGTCATACGGAGTACTCTGGTATACGTAATAATTCAACCAGTTCGTATACAGGTTGTTGGCATGGGCCCTCCAGGTAAGGAGTGGTTTGTTGTTTGGATCGTCATCTTTGTAATAGTTCTTCGGGATTTCAATAGGCAGACCCTTGGCAAGGTCTCTCTTATATTCGCCATCCAAAGTCACGCGGTCGTATTCCGGATGTCCCATGATAAAAATCTTTCTTCCGCCGTCTGCCATACCGAGGAAAAATCCTGCCTCATCGGACTCTGCAAGAATCGTGATCTCCTTTGTCGCACGGATGTCATCGATGGAAACTTCAGTATGTCTGGAATGTGGTGCAAGAAAGACATCATCAAAGCCACGCACCAGCGGGATCTTGCGGTTCAGCACGCGATGCCAGAACAGACCGAACATTTTCTTTGACAGCTGACGTTTTTTCAGTCCGTAGTGGTAATACAGTCCCGCCTGCGCGCCCCAGCAGATGTGCAGGGTGGAGTGTACATGGGTCTTGGTCCACTCCATAATCTGGCATAGCTCATCCCAGTAGTCCACGTCGGTGAAGTCCAGGTTTTCTACCGGGGCTCCGGTGATAATCATGCCGTCGAACTTCCGGTCCCGGATCTGGTCAAAGGTAG
>OGRF01002616.1_pt1 | contig 9938 bp, 5 predicted proteins | sample 1553381 | NCBI WGS metagenome assembly OGRF01 (sample SAMEA2580060, study PRJEB22360) | human gut metagenome | biome: human gut; feature: human-associated habitat; material: faeces | place: Denmark | collected 2008/2010
TTTTCCACCCCTCTGCCAATGCCCGGCAGAGGGGTTCTTTACGTTTCAGCCTGAAGTACAGAGGTGAATTCTGATTACTGTTTACTGGTAATATTCCGCGAAGCGTGTTGCTGAGAACGGAGTGAACAGTAACGAATTCTGATTAACTTTACACTCTTTCCTCACTCTGTTATACTTGGAACAGGTAAACAGCGGAAATTCGGCAATACTATAAAATTGGGGAAAGAGTTTTTACAGAGGTGAATATATGGGAGATAAGATCAAGGTTATCATGGACTGTGATCCCGGAATCGATGACGGGATCGCACTGGCATATGCGGCAGCACATCAGGATGAACTGGAGCTGCTTGCAGTGACGACATCTGCAGGAAGTACCAGGATAGAAAGAGTGACCCAAAATGCACTGGAGCTGGTGGATTTTTACGGACTGAAGGTTCCGGTGGCAGGAGGCCAGGACCGTCCTCTTGTGAAAGCGGCAATTTATGCGGAAGAATTCCACGGAGAGACAGGGCTTGGCCATTGCGTACTGCCGGAAGCAAAATCAGAGGCTGCTTCTGATAATGCAGTGCTTTTTATACGTGACATTCTGAATGCCATTCCTGAGGGCGAGCAGGTAGTAATGATCGAAACTGCACCAATGACTAATCTTGCACTTCTGTTGAAGGTTTTTCCTGAAATAAAGAATAAGATCAGAAAAATTGTATTTACAGGCGGCGCAGCAAAAGGCGGAAACATCACACCGGCAGCGGAATTCAACATCTACGCAGATCCGGAGGCGGCAAAGATCGTATTCGATTCCGGAATCCCACTGATCATGTGTGGACTGGATGCTACCCTGAAATGTAATCTCACCAGAAACCAGATCATGAAGCTGTGCCAGTCCGGTGATCCGGCAGCCAGAGCCTGTGGAGATATGGCTGGCTACGTACTTGAAAATTTTTCCAAATATCGCTGCGTGGCAAGTATCCATGCTGCTGTACCGTTTATGTATCTCATCCATCCGGAGTTCTTTAAAACAGAAAAAGTATTCCTGGATGTGGATTGTTCAGACGGTGCCGGACGGGGTGCCACATTATGCGATTTCCGCTGGTGGCTACACGAAGAAGACGAAATGAAAGATATGATTCTGACAGATGCAGATACAGAAAGCTTCCAGCAGGAGCTGTTTGAAGCGATTTATTCTGTGTCCGAATGCAAAAATATGAAATAGCCGGACAACGATCCGGAAACAGCTGCATTTATGAAGCAGCTGAGCAGTCAGATAAGAGGACAGAAAACCCATGAACTATATTGTATTTGACCTGGAATGGAACCAGAATCCGGATGGAAGAAGACATCCGGATAGTCGGCTCCCGTTTGAGATCATAGAGATCGGGGCAGTAAAATTAAATGAAAAAAGAGAGATCGTTGATACCTTTCAGTGCCTGATCAAGCCCAAAGTGTACCACTGGATCCACGACAGTATCCATGAAGTGATCCACGTGGATTATCATGAACTGGAAAAAGGCATCCCTTTTCCAAGGGCGATCCGCAGATTTCTGGAATGGTGCGGGGAGGAGTATCGCTTTTTTACCTGGGGAGACCAGGATGTGATGGAACTTCAGCGCAATATGAAATACTATAATCTTCTGAAGCTGATGCCAGGGCCGGTGCATTACTACGATGTGCAGAAACTTTTCAGCATAAAATTCGAGGATGGAATATCCAGGCGTTCCCTGGAATATGCTACAGACTACCTGCAGCTTCCCAAAAACCGGGATTTTCACCGGGCACTGGCAGATGCCAGCTATACTGCCAGGATACTCCTGGAGATCGATGAAGCCTGCATGATCCGCCATCCGTCCCTGGATGTATATCAGAATCCAAAATCCAGAGACAGCGAGATCTATATTTCCTATACAGACCATGACAAGTTTGTGTCCAGGGAATTTGTATCAAAGGAGCGTCTGATGAAGGATCGTACCATGGTAAGTACCATGTGTCCTATTTGCAGATGCCCTGCCAAGAGGAAGATCCGCTGGTTCAGTACCAACAATTCCAAGGTGTATTACAGCCTTGCCCTTTGCCATGAGCATGGACCTGTTGCCGGAAAGATCCGGATCCGAAAAACCGATGAGGGAAAATATTTCGGGGTGAAGACCCTGAGAGCAGAAGATACAGAAGCGGCGGATGAGATCCGTGAAAAGCACGAATCTCTCCGCCGCAGGAAAATGTTACGAAGCCAGGAGAAGATCTGATACGATGTTTCGTTCGTATTGCATTCCCCATCCGACCATTTGTTTCTTATAATAATATTTGCTTTTCAGACGCAGTGGGCCGACAGCATTCTGAAGAACGGCCTGGCGTTTGTTAAGCTGTGATTTTTTGATACCTTTTGGAAGAGTCACATAAACCTTTGTCTGATAATAAAACGGATAGGTGTTTCCGTTATTCTTAAGGATATATTTGTCACAAGGGAGTACCTTAAACGGGACTGGCTCCATGGACACCTTCATATCCACCTTTTCAAAATTTTCAAAACCATAATTAAAAAGAGAAGTGGTATCGCTGTAAGCATTTGCCGCGGAAGTAGAATTCAAGATCACGGCTACCAGCGTTATATTTCCTCGTTTGCAGTAGGTGACAAGTGTGTTGCCGGATGCATCCGTGTAGCCTGTTTTTCCGCCACGGACGCCTTCATAATAATATTCGCCGTTTTTCATCATCTTGTGATGATTGAGCAGCTGGCGGGCTTCCGCAAATTTATTGGTAGGCGGGATCTCGTAATAACGTTTGGTGCAGTATCGCCGGAAAAGAGGATTCAGCCAGGCGGATTTGGCGATCTTTGCCATGTCGGAGGCTGTGGTGTAATGATTTTCATCCGGAAGACCGTTGGGATTGTTAAAGTGTGTGTTCTTGCAGCCAAAAAGCTTGGCGCGCCAGTTCATGAGTTCTGCGAATTTCTTTACAGAGCCGGAAACTTCTTCCGCAACGGCGACAGACATTTCATTAGCGGACTGGAGCATGACAGCCATCAAGGCCTGATCCCTGGTGAATTTTTCACCGGGAGCAGCATAAATACTGGAATCTCCGGCAGTTACACTGGTGGAAGCTTTTTCAGATACGGTAATGTTTGTCTTAGCATTCAGATTTTCACAGGCAAGCAGTGTAGTCAGGATCTTCGTGATGCTGGCAGGGTAGAGCTGTGTGTCCGCATTTTTGGAATAAAGAACGGCTTCTGTATTTACGTCCATAAGGACTGCAGCCTGTGCTTCGATGCCGGGACCTTTGGGCCACCCGTCAATGGAATCGGTGTCGGCAGCCTGTGAATAATAGCTGGAGTGAGCAGGCGTGACTGCTGCGGCCTGACCATCAGGAACCGGTGTGGCAGTGACGATAGGATCACCATATTCATCGTATCCATAGGCAGCCGCCGCGCAGGGAGCTGCGCCTGTGAGCAGGATCCCTATGCCGAGAATGCCTGCAAAGATCCGGCGCAAGGATCGTTTTTTCATATTTTTCATAACAAGATACCTTTCAGTGATAAATCCGGGCGAGAAGGTTATTATTCATTTGAGAATCAGTAACCGAAAAAACTTGCCCGTTTTGTGATGAGGTGCAGTATTTCATTAATTATAGCATTGTATTAATGAAACGCTGTATTTTTGCCCTCAAGATTCTGTAGTAGTATACCACTTTCCTCCCGGAAAAACCACTTGCAGTCTGTGAAAATTCCATTAAGAAGAAGTGAACATACATATAATAAGAAAAATCCATGAAAACACTTGACATATGGATTTTCCCCAACCTATAATAGACAGCGTATATAGAAAAAGCTGTGATGGAGACAGTAGGCCATATGGAAAGCTTGCAGCGAACCGGGGATGGTGGGAGCCCGGGACGAGTAAATATGGCGGAATATCACTCTTGAGCTTCAGTTCCGAAGTTGTCCGGCAGCAGCCGGAAGAATATCTGATATACAGATGATCATTAAGTAAGAACTGACGGATTTCCTCCGTTACAGGGAACATATATCGGCAGATACAAAGAATTGTCCGCCATGAACAGACATGGAACAACAGCCCGCGCCATAACACAGAGCATAAGAACACAGCAGAAGACGCAGGGATCCGGACACAGGCCCGTATAATGTAACAGGTGGTACAGCGAATCAGACTTCGTCCTTTTACAGGATGGGGTCTTTTTTTATAAGTGCCCGAAGCATTGGCACGAACAGGTATCTGTGAAGAAACAATCCGCTGTGGCCTTACAGATGAGGCAGCAGCCAGTAATCAGACACAGGAGGTAAATATTGTGTATCGTAAAGTTGACACGAATCTGAATTTTGTTGACCGTGAAAAAGAAGTCGAGAAATTCTGGAAAGACAACAAGATTTTCGAAAAGAGTATGGACAGCCGTAAAGAGGGCGAGACATACACATTCTATGACGGACCGCCTACCGCAAATGGTAAGCCACATATCGGACACGTTCTGACACGAGTTATCAAGGATATGATTCCGAGATACCGTACAATGAAGGGGTACATGGTTCCGAGAAAAGCAGGATGGGATACTCACGGACTTCCGGTTGAGCTTGAGGTTGAGAAGAAGCTTGGCCTTGACGGCAAGGAGCAGATTGAGGAGTACGGAATGGAGCCGTTCATTCAGCAGTGTAAGGAGAGCGTATGGAAATACAAGGGAATGTGGGAGGATTTCTCCTCTACCGTTGGTTTCTGGGCTGACATGGAGCATCCGTATGTAACATATGACAACAATTTCATCGAGTCCGAGTGGTGGGCGCTGAAAGAGATCTGGGAAAAAGGTCTTCTTTATAAAGGCTTTAAGATCGTTCCTTATTGCCCACGCTGTGGAACTCCGCTTTCCGCACAGGAGGTTTCTCAGGGCTACAAGACTGTTAAAGAGCGCTCTGCGATCGTACGTTTCAAGGTTGTTGGTGAGGACGCATACTTCCTGGCATGGACAACAACACCATGGACACTTCCATCCAACGTTGCACTTTGTGTAAACCCGGATGAGATCTACTGCAAGGTAAAAGCTGCAGACGGCTATACCTACTACATGGCAGAGGCGCTTCTGGACAAAGTTCTCGGCAAGCTTGCAAAGGATGACGAGCCTGCATATGAGATTCTTGAGAAATACAAAGGAACAGACCTTGAGCGTAAAGAATACGAGCCGCTTTTTGCATGTGCAGGAGAGGCAGCAGCAAAACAGCACAAAAAAGCTCACTTCGTAACCTGCGACAGCTACGTTACCATGAGCGATGGTACCGGTATCGTTCATATCGCACCTGCATTTGGTGAGGATGACAGCCGTGTCGGACGTGAGTATGACCTTCCGTTCGTACAGTTCGTAGACGGACAGGGTAACATGACCAAAGAGACACCATACGCAGGTGTATTCGTAAAGAAAGCGGACCCGATGGTTCTCACAGACCTTGACAAAGAGGGCAAGCTTTTTGATGCACCGAAATTCGAGCATGATTATCCGCACTGCTGGAGATGTGACACACCGCTTATCTACTATGCACGTGAGTCCTGGTTCATCAAGATGACTGCAGTAAAGGATGATCTGATCCGTAACAACAATACTATCAACTGGATTCCGGAGAGCATCGGTAAGGGACGTTTCGGTGACTGGCTTGAGAACGTTCAGGACTGGGGTATTTCCAGAAACCGTTACTGGGGAACACCACTGAATATCTGGCAGTGTGAGTGCGGACATATGGAATCCGTAGGAAGCCGCCAGGATCTCTATGAGAAGAGTGGTGACGAGCGTGCGAAGACCATCGAGCTTCACCGTCCATACATTGATGATATCACCATGAAGTGTCCGGATTGCGGCAAGACCATGCACCGTGTACCGGAGGTAATCGACTGCTGGTTCGATTCTGGAGCAATGCCTTTTGCACAGCATCATTATCCATTTGAGAATAAAGACCTGTTCGAGCAGCAGTTCCCGGCAGACTTCATCTCCGAGGCTGTTGACCAGACAAGAGGATGGTTCTACTCCCTTCTTGCTGAGTCCACACTGCTTTTCAATAAGGCTCCGTATAAGAATGTAATCGTTCTGGGACATGTACAGGATGAGAACGGACAGAAGATGAGTAAGTCCAAGGGAAATGCAGTAGATCCGTTTGATGCACTGAACAAATACGGCGCAGATGCGATCCGCTGGTATTTCTACATCAACAGTGCTCCATGGCTTCCGAACCGTTTCCATGGAAAGGCAGTTGTAGAGGGACAGAGAAAGTTCATGAGCACTCTGTGGAACACCTACGCATTCTTCGTACTGTATGCGAACATTGACAATTTTGATGCGACTAAATATACTTTAAATTACGATAAGCTTCCGGTTATGGATAAATGGTTGCTCAGCAAGCTGAATACCATGGTGAAGACTGTCGATGAGGATCTTGGTTCCTACAAGATTCCGGAGGCTGCAAGAGCACTCCAGGAATTTGTTGACGATATGAGTAACTGGTATGTAAGAAGAAGCCGTGAGCGTTTCTGGGCAAAGGGCATGGAGCAGGATAAGATCAATGCTTACATGACACTTTACACAGCACTGGTAACAGTTGCCAAGGCTGCAGCTCCGATGATCCCGTTCATGACTGAGGATATCTACCAGAACCTTGTAAGAAGCATTGATGCAGACGCTCCGGAGAGTATCCATCTTTGCGATTACCCGGAGGTAAACGAGGCATGGATCGACAAGGATCTTGAGGCAAACATGGAAGAGCTTCTTGAGATCGTTGTTCTCGGACGTGCATGCAGAAATACCGCAAACATCAAGAACCGTCAGCCAATCGGAACCATGTATGTAAAAGCTGAGAAAGCTATGGATAAATTCTACACAGATATCATCGCAGATGAGCTTAACGTAAAAGAAGTGAAATTCGCAGATGATGTAGAGTCCTTCATTTCCTACAGCTTCAAGCCGCAGCTTCGTACAGTAGGACCGAAATACGGCAAGCTTCTGAACGGCATCCGTACCGCACTCTCCGAGATTGATGGAACCGCAGCAATGAAAGAGCTGAGAGATAATGGTGTTCTCGTTCTTGACATTGGCGGAAACAGAGTCGAGCTTGCAGAGGAAGACTTATTGATCGAAACAGCCCAGAGCGAGGGCTATGTGACAGAGACAGACGGTGAGACATCCGTTGTCCTTGATACAAACCTTACACCTGAACTGATCCAGGAGGGCTTTGTCCGCGAGATCATCAGCAAGGTTCAGACCATGCGTAAAGAGGCTGGTTTCGAAGTCATGGACAAGATCATTGTCTATGCAAAAGATAACGATAAGATCATGGATATCATGAAAGCAAACCAGGATGAGATCAAACGTGAAGTACTGGCAGAAAACATTATTCTGGGAGAAGCAGAGGGTTACACCAAGGAGTGGAACATCAATAAAGAGGCTGTAACACTGGGAGTATCCAAAGTACAGGAGGAAAACTAATGATTGACAAGCAGTTTGAGAAAGAGGAATTCAAAAAAAGTGTAAAAGAAAACGTAAAATTCCTTTATCGAAAAACACTGGAAGAGGCTACACAGGAGCAGATCTTTCAGGCTGTAAGCTACACTGTGAAGGACGTGATCATTGACAACTGGCTCAAGAGCCAGAAGGCGTATGAAAAACAGGACCCGAAGATCGTATATTATATGTCCATGGAGTTCCTTATGGGCCGTGCCCTTGGAAACAACCTGATCAACCTTGGTGCATACGGCGAGGTTAAGGAGGCTCTTGAGGAGCTTGGACTTGACATTAACTGCATCGAAGACCAGGAGCCGGATCCGGCTCTTGGAAACGGTGGACTCGGAAGACTGGCAGCATGCTTTCTGGATTCTCTTGCAACTCTCAACTACTGTGCATACGGATGCGGAATCCGTTACCGTTATGGTATGTTCAAGCAGGAGATCCGTGACGGTTATCAGGTAGAGGCACCGGATAACTGGCTGAAGAACGGCTATCCTTTCGAGCTCCGTCGTCCGGAGTATGCAAAAGAGGTTCATTTCGGCGGATATGTACGCGTTGAGTGGGATCCGGTGAAGAACGAGAATAAATTCATCCATGAAGGATATCAGGCAGTTAAGGCTGTTCCTTACGATATGCCGATCACAGGTTATAACAACGATGTTGTAAACACACTTCGTATCTGGGATGCAGAGCCGATCGTAGACTTCAACCTTGACTCTTTTGACAAGGGTGATTATCACAACGCAGTAGAGCAGGAGAACCTTGCACGTACTATCGTAGAGGTGCTTTATCCGAATGATAACCATATGGCAGGTAAAGAGCTTCGTCTGAAACAGCAGTATTTCTTCATTTCTGCAAGTGTTCAGGCAGCTGTTGCAAAATATAAAAAGAATCATTCTGACATCCGCAAATTCTATGAGAAAGCAACCTTCCAGCTGAACGATACACATCCGACTGTTGCAGTAGCAGAGCTGATGCGTATCCTGCTTGACGAAGAAGGTCTGGAATGGGATGAAGCATGGGAAGTTACCACAAAGACCTGTGCATACACAAACCACACCATCATGGCAGAAGCACTGGAAAAATGGCCGATCGAGCTGTTCTCAAGACTGCTTCCTCGTATCTACCAGATCATCGAGGAGATCAACCGCAGATTTGTGGAAGAGATCCAGAAAAAATATCCGGGCAACCAGGAGAAAATCCGCAAGATGGCTATCATTTACGATGGACAGGTTAAAATGGCACATCTGGCTATCTGTGCAGGTTACTCTGTAAACGGTGTTGCTGCACTGCATACAGAAATTCTGAAAAATCAGGAATTAAAAGACTTCTATGAGATGATGCCGGAGAAATTCAACAACAAGACAAACGGTATCACACAGAGACGTTTCCTGCTTCATGCAAACCCGCTGCTGGCAGACTGGGTAACCGAGCATATCGGTGATGAATGGATTACAGATCTGGCTCAGATCTCCAAACTGAAAGTTTATGTGGATGATGAAAAAGCACAGCAGGAGTTCATGAACATCAAATACCAGAACAAACTGCGTCTGGCAAAATACATCAGAGAGCACAACGGTATCGATGTAGATCCTCGTTCTATCTTCGATGTACAGGTTAAGAGACTTCATGAGTACAAACGTCAGCTGCTGAACATCCTGCACGTTATGTATCTGTACAATAAGATCAAAGATCATCCGGAAATGCCGTTCTATCCAAGAACCTTCATCTTTGGTGCAAAAGCAGCAGCCGGATATCGTCGTGCAAAACTGACGATCAAACTGATCAACTCTGTTGCAGATGTGATCAACAACGATAAGAGCATCAACGGAAAACTGAAAGTTGTATTTATCGAAGATTACCGTGTATCCAATGCAGAATGGATCTTTGCAGCAGCAGATGTTTCCGAGCAGATCTCCACAGCAAGTAAAGAAGCATCCGGAACCGGAAATATGAAGTTCATGCTGAACGGTGCACCGACACTGGGAACCATGGACGGAGCAAACGTAGAGATCGTTCAGGAAGTTGGAGAAGAAAATGCATTTATTTTCGGTCTGTCCGCTCAGGAAGTTATCAATTACGAGAACAACGGCGGCTACAATCCGATGGATTACTTCAACAACGACCAGGATATCCGTCGTGTCCTGATGCAGCTGATCAATGGAGAATATGCTCCGGATGATCCAGAAAGATTCCGTGATATCTACGATTCTCTGCTGAACACAAACAGCAGCGACAGAGCAGATACTTACTTCATCCTGGCAGACTTCAAGTCTTATGCAGAAGCACAGAAGAAGGTGGAAGCTGCTTACAGAGACAGCGAAGGATGGGCGAAGATGGCTCTTCTGAATACTGCCAGTGCAGGTAAATTCTCTTCTGACAGAACGATTCAGCAGTATGTGGATGAGATCTGGCATCTGGATAAGGTTACGATTGAAGAGTAATTTCAACAAGTTAAATAT
>OGRF01002618.1_pt1 | contig 9932 bp, 5 predicted proteins | sample 1553381 | NCBI WGS metagenome assembly OGRF01 (sample SAMEA2580060, study PRJEB22360) | human gut metagenome | biome: human gut; feature: human-associated habitat; material: faeces | place: Denmark | collected 2008/2010
GTCATGCAGACCCGTGCCGTCATCCGCGCCGCCATCAACGTCCAGAAGAAGCACCCCGACTGGAACATGGTTCCCGAGATCATGATCCCCCTGGTGGGCGAGGTCAAGGAGCTGAAGTTCGTCAAGGACGTGGTGGTCAAGACCGCTGACGAGGAGTTGGCTGCTGCCGGTATGAACATGAAGTACCTGGTGGGCACCATGATCGAGATCCCCCGGGCCGCGCTGACCGCCGATGAGATCGCCAAGCAGGCGGACTTCTTCTCCTTCGGCACCAACGACCTGACTCAGATGACCTTCGGCTTCAGCCGTGACGACGCAGGCAAGTTCCTCGGCGCTTACTATGATAAGAAGATCTACGAGAACGATCCGTTCGCAAAGCTCGACCAGGTTGGCGTAGGCAAGCTCGTTAAGATGGCTTGCGAACTCGGTAAGTCCACCCGCCCGGACATCAAGCTTGGTATCTGCGGCGAGCACGGCGGCGACCCGACTTCCGTCGAGTTCTGCCACAACGTTGGCCTCACCTACGTTTCCTGCTCTCCGTTCCGTGTACCGATCGCTCGTCTTGCTGCGGCTCAGGCTGCCATCCGCAATCCGCGCCAGTAAAAAGTTGACGCAGTAGCGTAGGCAAAACAACCGATATAAATACGGTCACACAGTCCCTTTGGATTGTGTGACCGCTATTTTTTTGCCCATTTTCAGCTGAACACACCGCAAATCAAGCCGCTGGTTTCACTACGAAATCAGCGGTTTTTTTCATTCCCAAAAAATTTTTTGAAATTTTTTCGTTTAGGGGGTCTATAAATGAGCCTTCTCGCTGCCTACCTATTGAGGGACAAAACGAATTCCCTCGTGAACCTTGAAAACCGAATACACATTCAACAGGTACATTCCTGATTGGGGGCGAAAGCCCCAGCCGGATGAAGGTGCGCCACGAACTTCCTGCCCACAAGGGTTATCACGGAAAGCAAGGTTGGTAGCGATTCCGAACCATTCTGAAATATCCGCTTGCTACGGATAAGGCGATGAAACGATTCAGGGACAATGATACTTCCCTATGGGGCTGGCGGAGTACCCGGCAGAGGTGAGATTCCTATGAGTTCGGTCAGCAGCCGAACGCCTGTTGATTTCCTTTTACGCATTTGGGGGATGAGATCGAGTTAAATGCGACCACCAAAGCACAGGACTCCGCTTCCTGTGTTTTGGTGGATCAAGCGATCCAAATCTAACAAGAAGGAGGAAAAGCGAAATGCCAAACTGTAAAACCATTGCTATCTGCAATCAGAAAGGCGGCACAGGCAAAACGACCACAACGGTCAATTTGGGTGTCGGTCTTGCACGACTCGGTAAGAAGGTACTCCTTGTAGATGCCGACCCGCAGGGCGATCTCACGACTTGCCTTGGATGGCGAGATAATGACAGCCTTACGACGACCATTACCGATAAGCTATCCGGGGTTATCCGTGAGGATCATTCAGACCCGCAAAGCGGTATTCTGCGTCACGAGGAAAATGTCGATCTGCTCCCTGCCAACATCGAGCTGTCCGCTATGGAAATGATGCTTGTCACCGCAATGAGCCGTGAAACCATTCTGAGAAGCTATCTGAGCAAGGTCAAAGACAATTATGACTATGTACTGATTGATTGTATGCCTTCGCTCGGTATGGTAACTTTGAATGCTTTGGCGGCGGCAGATAGCGTAATCATTCCCGTGCAGGCGCAATATCTTCCGGCAAAGGGAATGACCCAACTGATGCAGACCATTGGAAAGGTCAGGCAGTACATCAATCCGAGCCTGCGAATCGACGGTATCCTATTGAACATCGTAGATAACCGCACCAACCTCGCCAAAAGCACTGCCGACGCACTGCGAAAGAACTTTGGGAGCGTTATTAAGATATACCGTTCCTCCATTCCTATGGCAGTGAAAGCCGCAGAGGTTGCTTCCAAGGGCGTAAGCATCTACAAGTATGAGCCGAGCAGTCCTGTTGCAAAGGCTTATGCTGAGTTCGCAAAGGAGGTGTCTGCCGATGGCAGGAAGAAAGAGCGACTTCACTCTGCCGACGCTCGATGACCTGTTTTCTACACAGGAGCTTCGGGACGATGCCAAGCTCAGTAAAATCCGAGATATTCCCCTTGAGCTGATCGACGATTTTCCAGACCACCCATTTAAGGTGCGGGACGACGAGGATATGATACAGCTTGTGGAGAGTGTCAAGGAGCGAGGAGTCATTACTCCGGCTACCGTCCGTCAAAAAGAGGACGGCAGATACGAGCTGATTTCCGGCCACAGGCGAAAACGGGCTTGTGAACTTGCCGGATTTGAAGCACTTCGCTGCGAGGTCGTAGACCTTGACCGTGACGCCGCCACCGTCCTTATGGTGGAAAGCAATTACCAGCGGTCGCAGATACTTCCCTCAGAAAAGGCATTTGCCTATAAAATGCGGCTGGAAGCGATGAAGCGGCAAGGACAGCGTTCAGATTTAACTTCGTCCCCAGTGGGGACAAAGTTTGATAGAAGTTCTGAAGCCATAACAGAAGAAACCGGCGATAGCAGAAATCAAATTCATCGCTATATCCGTCTGACAAACCTTGTGCCTGAACTGCTCGACCTTGTGGACGAAGGCAAAATTAAAATGCGTCCTGCGGTGGAGCTTTCCTATTTGGACGAGGACAGCCAGCGGGCGGTGGTTGATGAAATCGACCTGAACCAATGCACCCCGTCCCACGATCAGACCATTCGTATGCGGAAGTTCTTCACAGATGGAAAGCTCACGCCGGAGGTGGTGTCCGCCATTATGGGCGAGGAAAAGCCAAACCAGCGTGAGAAGATCGTCCTGCGTGGGGACAAGGTGCGAAGCCTGATCCCGAAAAATATCCCCGTAAGCCAAACGGAGGATTATGTGGTCAAAGCACTGGAGCATTACAGTCGCTTTCTTCGTCAGCGGGCAGAGCGTGACAGCCGATAGGTACACGGAGTATGTTTCCTGCTGTCCCCTTCCTCACACTCCAACCCCTGAGAACTACCAGACTAACCGAAATAAACTATCTCCTGATTTATCTCTATCTCTCTAAGCTAAATCAATCTAAGAGCAAACGGAGTTCGCACAATTCGGAAAACTGCGTTTTGGCGGTATGATGAAAAGTTACGATTCAAAACGCACCTTTGTCGGAGCAGTTCTCATCGGGTAGAATGTTGTCGAAGGGAGTGAAGCGTATGAAATCCAAAATCGCAGTTATTATGCTCGCCGTATTTCTGTGTCTGACTACGGGATGCAACAACTCCTCGCATATTGCAGAAACGCCTGACCCCATTTCTTCTTCGGACAGTAACATCGTCCCCAGCGAATCAGAAACGGCTCAGGCAGAAAAGAAAACGGAGGTTGACCGTCCCCAAAGCACAGAATCGCAAACGGATAGCCGTGCCGCAGAGTTCCCGGCAAGCGTATCGGAAAGTGCCACCCAACCAACAGAGGTTCCCGATCAGGCTGACCACAGCACGGCAGTGCTGCCACAGCCGAGCGAACCTGAAAAGAAAACAGACGAGTCCGAACGCCGACCGGAAACCGCTGCCCCGACAGAAAAAGAACAGCCCACACCTCCGGCAACTGAGGAATCGACGCCACCGGAACCACCGAAAGAAGAACCTACTGAGCCGGTCTTTGGCATTGACTACTGGATCAGCTTTGCCAAGAGCTACGCTGAGAGCATCGGACTTGCGCTTGACAGAGGAGCCGTGTATTGCTGGGATAACCCCATCGCAGCAGGTGAAAAATGCAAATACACCGAACGGGATATTCGTGGCTATCTCGACCGATATGCCAAGGACGACGAAATCACCGATGTGTGGATTTGGTATGAGCAGACCGGAAGTGGCTCTTATGAAATCTATATCGGCTACGCATAACAACAAAACACATTTCACCCGAAACGCATCGTCATTGCACGGTGCGTTTTTTATTTCCAAGGAGGTAACAAACAAAATGAAAAAGAACTTTTTCAAGCGAGGGATGGCGGGACTGCTTTCCCTCGTGATGTGCCTGACAGCCCTTGTGGGGATCGGCACAACTACTGCCTATGCCGCAGGAGAGAGAGCAGAGGTCTACCTTGTTTCTTTTCCGAGAAGCGGCGATGCTAATATTGATTACAGCGGTACTTGGGGGCATCCCAATCTCCGGTATATGAACGGCTGGCATTCCGGTGAGTCCAAGTACACTACCATTCGAGCAATGCACTCGTATGACGGTAACATCTGTTACTGCATTGAGCCGGGAGTACAGCAGGATACCGGCGACACTTATGCCAGTAAGGACGAAACCTTTTGGGACAACCTGCCCTCAGACATCAACAGCACCATTTCTCCCTACGATATAAAGCTATTCATCGGGCGTATTATGCAATACGGTTACACGGGACCCATCAGCACCTCGTGGCGTTCACAGAACCCTGCTGATGCCGCAACGCTGGCGGAAGCTATGGCAACACAGGTTCTCATTTGGGAAACCGTTGTCGGTGAGCGTGACGAGGACTTCGATTATGTAAGCCCCGGTAGCTACGATGCTGTTAAGGGCGTTATCAGCACTGCCCATCCGCTGTATGACCTGTTTTGCGATTACTATGACAGTATTGAAGCAAGCGTTCAGCGTCACTCTGCCATCCCCAGCTTTATGTCAAAAAACCCGAACAGAGCGCAGAGCGTGGAGTTGGAATGGGACGGTAGCAGTTACACCGCTACCCTGACAGACCACAACCGAGTGCTTTCCGATTACAGCTTTTCCGCTAATGAGGATGGCATTTCTTTCAGCGTCAACGGAAACCAGCTCATTATCACAGCAACGGATGCTCCTTCTGACAGCGTAAGAATTACCGCCAATAAGGTCGGTTCAACCCGCCGAGGTATCATTACTTGGACGGATGGGAGATACGCTCCCGGAGGCGGTATTCAGGATGTTGTCAGCTATGCTCAAGAGGTTAATGACCCGGTGCAGGCATTCCTCAATCTGAAGGTGTCCTACGGCGCTGCTAAGATCGTCAAGACTTCGGAGGACGGCAAGGTGGATAACCTCACCTTTACCGTCACCGGTAACGGCATCAATCAGACAGTCAAGACCAACTCCAGTGGCGAAATTCAGATCGACAACCTAATGCCCGGCGTTTACACCGTGACCGAGATGGATTACGACAAGTATGAGCCGCAGGAGTCTCGCCGTGTGACGGTGGTTTCCGGTCAGGTTTCTACCGTAAACTTCAACAACAAGCTCAAGCGTGGAGATTTGCAGATCGTGAAGTCTTCGGAGGACAATCTCAACGAGGGTGTGACCTTCCACCTTTACGGAACTTCACTCTCCGGCATTGCCGTGGACGAGTATGCCGTAACCGATGCAAACGGCGTGGCGACCTTTGAAGATGTCCTCATTTCCGGTTCCATCCCCTATACCGTGGAGGAAGTGGACACTGCCGTTCGCTATGTTGTTCCCGAAGCGCAGTCTGCGCCTATCAACTGGAACGAAGTCACGAACCGCAGCTTCCTCAATATTTTGAAGAAGTTTTCCGTGACCGTTACCAAGAGCGACGCTGAAAACGGCACGGCGCAGGGTGATGCTTCTCTTGCCGGGGCTGTTTATGGCATCTATAAGGGCAAAACACTTGTTGATACCTACACCACCGACAAAAACGGGCAGTTCGTAACCAAGGAGTATATCTGCGATAACGACTGGACGGTGCGAGAAATCACACCCTCCGAGGGTTATCTGCTTGATACCACCGTTCATAAGGTCGGTGCAGAGCCGCAGCTTTATACCGTGGAGCATAATCAGACGGCAAATGATGTGACCGAGCAGGTCGCAAAGGGCAATATCGCCATCATCAAGCACACCGATAACGGCGAAACGCAGATCGAAACACCCGAAAGCGGTGCAGAGTTTGCTGTGTACCTGAAAGCCGCAGGCAGCTACGAGGTTGCCGAGGACACCGAGCGTGATTATCTTACCTGTGATGAAATCGGCTTTGCTCAGACAAAGGATATGCCTTACGGCATCTACACCGTCCATCAGGTATCCGGCTGGGAGGGCAGCGAACTGATGCCCGACTTTGATGTGTTCATTTCTCAGAATGGGGCGACTTATCGCTACCTTATCAACAATGCACCTTTTAACAGCTTCATCAAGATCGTGAAGCAGGACGCAGAAACCGGCAAGACCATCCCTTACGCCGGTGCAGGCTTCAAGATTTATGACCCGGACGGCAACCCCGTAACAATGACCTTCACTTACCCGACGCCCACCACCATTGATGTGTTCTACACCAATGCAGAAGGTTCTCTTGTTACGCCGGAAAAGCTGCCCTTTGGAAAGGGGTACTCTATTGTCGAGGTACAGGCTCCCTACGGCTATGTCCTCGACGAAACGCCTGTGTACTTCGATGTCACGGAGGACAATTCCACAGAAGAAAGCGGGGTTACGGTAGTAAAAGTGGATAAGCCCAATATGGCACAGAAAGGCACCATCACCGTGGAAAAAACCGGCGAGGTGTTCTTCGGCGTTTCCGTCATCGGCGGCGTAGATGAAAGCGGAAACGAACTGCCCGCCATCTATCAGCCGCAGTATGAAAAGCGTGGACTCCCCGGTGCGGTCTATGAGATCATCGCCGCAGAGGATATTATCACGCCGGACGGCACTGTCCGAAATCAGAAGGGCAATGTTGTAGACACCGTTACAACCGATGAAAACGGTACAGCCGTGAGCCGTGAACTCTATCTCGGTAAATACGAGGTGCGTGAGATTACTGCACCCCACGGGATGGTGCTAAACCCGGAACCCCACTGTGTCGAGCTTGTTTACGCCGGTCAGAATGTTGCCGTAACGGAAACGGCAACTTCGTTCGAGAACGAGCGTCAGAAGGTGGAAATCAGCCTTGTAAAGTCCATCGAGCAGAATGAGCGCTTCGGCATTGGCACAAACGGTGAAATGAAGAATATCTCCTTTGGACTGTTCGCCGCCGAGGAAATCGTATCTGCAAGCGGCACTTCCATTCCCGCAAATGGTCTTGTTGAGATCATCTCTCTGAATGAGGACGGAACGGCGAAAATCAAGACTGACCTTCCTTTTGGAAGCTACTATGTGCAGGAACTTGCTACCGACAGCCACTACAAGCTCTCCGATACCAAGTATCCCGTAACTTTTGGGTATGCCAGTCAGGATACAGCGGTGGTGAAAATCGCTGTCAATGGTGGGAATGCTGTTGAAAACAAGCTGATCTACGGTTCTGTTTCCGGTAAGAAGATCGATGAAAACGGCGATTCCCTCGGCGGTGCGCTGATCGGACTGTTCCGCACGGATGACGGCGAGTTTACAAAGGAAAATGCTCTGATGACTACCGCTTCTGCTGAAGATGGTAGTTTTTCTTTTGAGAGCATCCCTTACGGCACTTGGTATGTCCGTGAGATCGAACAGCCCGCCGGCTTCGTGCTGGATGACACCATCTATCCCGTGACCATCGGCGCAGACGGGCAGGTCGTGGAGATCGAAATCGTCAACAGGTATGTCCGTGGAAACATCCATCTGACCAAGGTGGATTCCGAATATCCTGACAATAAACTGACCGGAGCGACCTTTGAGGTCTATAAGGACAGTAACGCAACCGGCAATCTGGACGACGGTGATGAACTGCTCGGCACACTGACCGAAAAGGAAATCGGAGAATACAGTATGAACGACTTGTTCTACGGTCGCTACTTCGTCAAGGAAACCAAAGCACCGGAGGGGTTTGTCCTTGATACCGGCGTGTATGAAGTGATGATCGACACCAACGGCAAGACCTACAAGGTGGAGAACAAGGCAGGCGTCGGCTTCGTCAATGATGCAATGCGTGGCAACCTGAAAATTATCAAGACCTCCTCTGACGGGAAGGTCAAGGGCTTCGCTTTCCGAATTACCGGAGCAAATGGCTATGACATTATCCTTGAAACCAACGACAAGGGTGAGATCTTCATTGACGGGCTTCGCATCGGGGACTACACCATTTCCGAGGTGAGCAACTCGGCTTCTTCGATGTATGTCATCCCTGCTGATAAGAAGGCAACGGTCAAGATCGGCTCCACTACCATTGTGGAGATGCACAATGTTCTGCGTGATACGCCCAAGACCGGCGACGCCACCAATCTGCCACTGCTGTACGCACTTGCGGGATTGTCCGCAGTGGGCATTGCCGTGACAGCATTTGTTGGCTTTAAGAAAAAGAAGACCTGCTAAGAAAAGTCAAGTAGAAAAATCAAGGTAAGACTGGATTGAAAAAGGCCACACCAAACTAAGCCGCTTCGCATTTCAAAATTGAAACGACGGCCAGTCAATGGTATTGTAGCAAAGTTAGAACCGCTCTAAAGTTTCCAGGTAGGCTTTCACAGAGGCATAGTAGATCCGCAGGAACTTGTTAGCGGAAGCCATCATGTAGACACGGTAAGGCTTGCCTTCTGCTCGCTTCCGGTCCATGAACTGGTAGACGGGTTCGTCCAGAGGTTTGTTCTGCAAGTAGACGGTCATGACAAGAAACAGCGTCCGGCGCAGTGATGACGCACCGATTTTACTCATGCTTTTGTGTCTGCCGCTCACATCGCCAGAATCGTTTGGCGGAGCATCCAGCCCAGCGTAGGCTACGAGCGCTTTCTTGGAATAAAAGCGGCGCACATCCCCGATTTCAGCTATGAGCTGCGGCCCCAAAGTCGGGCCTACACCGAACATCTTCATGACGATTGGATATTCCGGCAGTTGAGAAGTAAGCGAGAGCATCTCCTGTTTGAGAGCAGCTAATGCGGAGGAAGTTGCCCGGAGTTGGGAAATAGCCTGTTCCACTAAAAGTTTTGCCGTATCCGTTTTGGGCATGACACCGAAGTGCCCACGGGCGGCGGCATAAATGTCCAGCGCCTTGCCTTCACTGAAATTGTAGCCGTACTTCTTGCACCACTTCTGGTATTTGGCGGCAAAGGCCTTCTCAGACAGGTCACAAACGCACTCGCGATGCCAAAAAGTAGCTACAAAGTCTATCCACTTCTCGCGGCCATCGTCGCGGGGCGGACTGGTGAACAGGCGGTTTGCATCTGGAAAAGTAGTGTCCAGCAGGGAGATCAGGTTATTCTTCAGCATGGTCTGTACTTTTGAATACTGCTGGTATTGCCGGTAGCAAGCCTTCAACATGAGACGAGTGTCCTCTTCCGGGACATATCTCGGCAGCGTGAGCCAGTGGTCAAGGCCGTAGTTGGCCAGCTTTATAGCGTCCTTCTTGTCGGTCTTGGCCCGTCTTAAACTGTTGTTCCCATAGTCGTGCACCAGCATTGCATTGACTACGGAAACATAAAGCCCCGCGTCGTGGAGCAGCCAAGCCACTGGCGCGTGGTAATTACCCGTGGATTCCATCACCACACGGGTCTCGCCGTCCAAGCTTTTGAGTAGCCCTGCCAGCTCGCTCAGTTCATTGGCGGTATGACGTACTTCAAAAGGTGAAACCACCACTTCTCCGAAAGGCCGCATGACGGCGATCATGCTTTTCCCTTTGGAAACATCGATGCCAACGCAGTTCATCCATATTCCTCCAATACAAAGAATCTGCAACCGGAGTCCATCTTTTCTCGCTGCCGATTCAATCTATTGGGTGACGCGAACTCTCCGGCATCCGGTGGCTCAACCTGCTTAAATCGAACGCTACAACAAGAGGATGGCTAACAGTCTTTCCAACGGACATAGAAGCCCAAGGAGGGATAGGTCAGCCAGTTGCTCCTCTCATTGTAGCTTAGGCACGAGATGGAGGGAAAGCCGGACTGGCTGCCCGGCTTTCCTGTCCAAATTTATTGTAATAGGAGGAATGATTTTTGGCTACCACAACTTTGTTGCAGCGCCATGCGGGCGAAGGCGAAACGATTGCTGAGGCTATCCGGGATTGTCTGG
>OGRF01002620.1_pt1 | contig 9923 bp, 5 predicted proteins | sample 1553381 | NCBI WGS metagenome assembly OGRF01 (sample SAMEA2580060, study PRJEB22360) | human gut metagenome | biome: human gut; feature: human-associated habitat; material: faeces | place: Denmark | collected 2008/2010
TGAATTGGGATACGGTGATTGAAAATGAAAGTAGAAATGGATTAAATGTCGTTTCTAAGACGGCAGATGATTCCAAAAAGTCTACTGCAGTTGGAGCATATGATTGGGCTACAAACACGTGGACGGAGTATGAAAAAGGCTGGGTATCAGCTAATAGTGCATATATAGCATATATTATGGATCCGAGAAATTTTCTTGATGAAACGAATATATTTCAATTCCAAAGCTTGGCATATTCAGCTAATGATAATTTATCAGGAGTAAATGCGATTCTAAAAGGGACATTTATGGAAGGAACAAAAAAATATTCCACTGAATCTATTAATTATGCGAACACTTTTTTAGATGTAGCTAAAAATACAGGTGTAAGTGCATATCATTTAGCATCGCGAGTTAAGCAAGAACAAGGAACAAATGGGACTAGTCCGCTTATTTCAGGAACATATTCCGGATATAAAGGGTATTATAATTTCTTCAATTTTAATGCTTATGGAAAAACAAAGCAAGATATATACAAAAATGGTTTATATTTTGCTAAACAACAGGGATGGAATACTAGAGTAAAGTCAATTCAGGGAGGAGCTGAAAAAATTGGTAAAAATTATATAAATAAAGGTCAAAACACGTTATATTTTGAAAAATTTAATGTTGTAAACAATTGTCCATATTATTCACATCAATATATGACAAATGTTACGGCAGCGCTTACTGAGGGACAAAGTGTTGCTAAGGGATACTCTGATAAAAATCAAGCTTTTACATTTAGAATACCAGTATACGATAACATGCCTTCATCGGCAGTTGGATTTAATAAAGCAGGCGATACGAATAATTATTTACAGTCGCTTTCTATTAGTGGAGTTACGTTAACTCCATCATTTAATGGAGCTACAACAAGTTATTCAGCAGTTGTTTCTAACTCAATTAGTTCTGTTGTTGTTTCCCCTAATCCTGTATCAGCTAATAGTGGAATAACAGGCACAGGAAGTTACTCACTTACTGTTGGGAATAATGCAATCAAGATTAATTGTAAGTCACAAAGTGGTGACACAAGAACTTATACTATTAATATAAATAGACAGGCATCAGCAGCAAATAATACAAACAATAATAACAATACAATTAATTCATCTGTTAGTATCTCATCGTCTAAGTATAAAATAGATACATATGTTACTGGCGTAGAACCTAATGTTAGTTCAGATGTAATTAAGAAGAATATTTCTGTTTCTGCAGGTTCGATTAAAATTTTAAACAGTTCGGGTGTAGAAAATAATGGAATTGTTGGTACTGGAAATAAAATAGCTGTATATGATCCAAATGGAAACTTGGTAAAAACAGTTGATATTGTTATATTTGGTGATGTAAATGGTGACGGAAAAGTGACCATTAAAGATATAATGCTTACAAATAGAAATATTCTTAAAAAAATATCATTGAATGGAGAATATTTGGAGGCAGCAGATGTAAATAAAGATGGAAAAGTAACTATAAAGGATATTATGCTAATAAATAATTCGATTTTAGGTAAATCAAAATTAACACAATAGGAGTAATTAATAGAGATGAGAAGAATTCGTAGTATTATTTTAACAATGATGTTGATTTTAACGACGACATTATTTAGTAGAGTACCGGTACTGGCGGCAGCCCATATTAGTGTTTCAGTAAATAAGTCGAATGTTAAAGTTGGTGATACTGTAACAGTTACGTTGTCGATTACAAGCGGATATGGAGCTCAGGGAATTTTGCAAAAAAGTTCAGGAGTGCTTGGCGGAAGCAGTGATGAGTATTTTACAATTGGAGCTGGTGTAGGTGATGTTAAGAGTTTTTCATATAAGGCAACATCTGTAGGTACATGTACTTTTTCGATACCAAGATTGGATGATACTACAGATGCGGGTGGTGGAACTCCGAGTATTGGAGTGGGTTCTGCAACAGTGAACGTAACAAGTCCTTCATCAAACAACGATTCAAACAGCAACAAGGATAACAAGGACAATTCCGGCAGCAATACCGGCAATGACAGCAATGCAAATAAAGATAATGAAAACAAAGAGGAAAAGAAATCCTCAAACGCATCTCTTGGTTCGCTGGTTATCTCAGCAGGTACGCTTTCCCCTGAGTTTTCTGCTGCGACAAAGGATTACACAGCTACAGTAGATTACAGCTGTTCAAGCCTTGCGGTTACAGCAAATCCGGCTGATTCCAAGGCGAGTGTGACATCCGTCACAGGCAATGATTCACTTGAGGTTGGCGAGAATACGGTCAGCGTTGTTGTGACAGCAGAGGACGGCAGCACAAGCACATACAATATAGTTGTTACCAGAAGAGCCGAGGATGATCCGGAGAATGCAGATAAGCAGGATAACTGGAAGAAGTTCGATATAAATGGCACAGAGTGGACTATGGTAAATGACATTCCGGAGGATGTTGTTCCTGAAGGCTTTGAGCACTCAAAGACAGTGATTGACGGACTTGAATACAATACCCTTCATGGCACTTTTGGTGATATCACGCTTGTGTATTTACAGTCGGAAAGCGGCAATGGGCTTTTTGTATATGATGCAGCACAGAATACAGCATATGAGTTTGTCCGTATCAATTCAGAGTCCCATTTTATAGTTGTTTTACTGCCTAAGGTGGATGATGTGCCTGAGGGATATAATGAGATATCGCTCTCTATAGAGGGCAAGGGTGTGGCAACAGCCTACCAGACCAAAGCCGAAAAAACCGATGATCAGACAAAGGATTTTTACCTCGTATACGCTATGAATGACAATGGTGAGAGTGGCTGGTATACATATGATAGCGTAGATGGCACATATATGAGAACCGAGCTCAGTACACCTACAGTGGCACAGGAGGAAAACGATACAACAAAGAGCGAGCTTGTCCCGGGAATTGCCAATAAATATCTTGTTTTAGCTGCAATACTGGTTCTTATTATCATTATTCTGTTACTGTTGCTTATTGTATCAGCTGTGAAAAACAGAAAATATAAGGCAATGGACTATCATGATGACGATGATGATGTAGATGATGCAGCAGAAGATGTATCAAATGAAGCTTTGGAAGAAACAACTGATGAAACTGCGGACGAGATAGCAGATGAGCTGGAAGAAGAGGTTACAGAAGAGCCGTTAGATGAAGTGGCAGAAGAAGCTGCAGAAGAAGCAGCGGTGGAGGAAGCAGCAGTGGAGCTGGAGGAGCCGCCGCAGGCGGTCAGAACGCCGGCAGCACCCACAACAGCAGAAGCCTTCATAAAGTCACGACGGGAAATCATTTTCATAATCTTGTTCTCCTTCATTCGCATATCACAGCATCTCATGGAATATACTTACATGTATGTTCCATGGTTTCTGTTTGTATTATAACCGTCTGGAAAATCATTCGCAATGGGACAAGTTCACAAGATTCCGGTCATTTCTTTGTGCATTCTTCACAGTTGATATTGTTGTGTACAACATTCTTTTTGCTATCCAGCACAAAATCAGTCAAAAATGCAACATACATCCAAATTCCATGCCAAAAATCCATAAATCCTTTCAAAATGGTTACAACATCGTTCTGTTCATGCAACAAATTTCTCTGTACAGAAAATGCCCGTTTTTTCCCGGGAGTTTTGCACAAAACGTACATTTCCGGGAAAAACCGGGCATTTTTTTCATTTTTCACTTTTCTTTGTGTTCGCGGCGGTAGCGGGTGGGGGTGACTCCCAGCGTCTTTTTGAAGATCTTTGTAAAATAATTCACGTCCAGAATGCCCACTTCCTCGGCCACGGCGGCAATGGTGTGGTTGTTCTGCACCAGCAGCTGGGCCGCGCGGTTGACACGCTGGGTGTTGATATAATCGATCAGAGTGCTGCCGGTCTCCTGCTTGAACAATGCCGACAGGTACGATGGGCTGATAAAGCACATGGCGGCCAGACTTTTCAGCGTCAGCGGCTCGGCCACGTTCAGGTTGACGTAGTTCATCACCTTCTGCACCGCGGGCGAATACTCCTTCAGCGAGTAGCGGCGGACATAGGCACAGTAATCCCGCGTCATCTGCCACATCATCTCGTTGGGCACCTCGTTGGCTTCCTCAATGATGCGGCTGTACTTGCTGGAAATGGCATCAATATAATAGGGATGCACCTTGCTGGGCTCAATGGCCTTGCGCAGCAGGGTGTTCAGCACGATCATCTTGTTCTTCTGCTGGTAGAGTGTCCCCTCGAACCGGCCGCCATAGGTAAAGCGGGAGTGCTGGTGCATGGCCTCGATGGCGGCTTCCTCATCGCCCCGGGCCACCGCGTCCAGAATGCGGTTCTCTGATTCATACCGCTGCTCCAGCATGGTGACCGGGATCTCCTTCTGGAACTCCGGCTCGTGGAAATAGCGGGTATCCGGGTGGAACTGGAAGGGCAGGAATTCCTTCAGCTCCTGCACCGGGACAGTGCGGCCGAACATCGTATCCACCACAACCCGCAAGGCTCCATAGAAATCGCTGGCCTCCAGGATCTTCACGCCGTTGTAGTACTCCTGCACAGCGGCCTCTCCGGCTTCCCCCAGATAGCGTCTGACCCATTTGCGAGCGCTCGGGGTGCGGGGGCCCACCGTCCAGGGTCCAATGAGAAAGACCGTGTTTTTTTCATCGGGGATGCGAAACAGGGCAAAGTGCAGCTCAAAGGTGCCCTCCACCAGCAGCAGGGTATTTTCAGGGGTGCTGTCCAGCAGCAGCTGGCCGAACTCCTGCCAGTCGAACTGGGGGTCCAGCGATCGCCGCAGGCCGTAGTCAAACTCTTCCAACCCCTCAAAGGGCGGGGTGACCCGCCGGGTCGGGATATTCTGCACCGCTGCCAGCTTTGTAAGGATCTGCAAAGGATCCACCCGCATCGTACACCGCTCCTTTTTCCTGTTGTTCCGCTCGTGCCGTTGTATCATTCCTGATATATTAGTATACATCAATTTTGAAGCAGAAACAAGCCGCCCACAGGAATTTCCCGTGGGCGGCTTGATCCGTTTCCTTACTTATTATGGCGCTGTGCCAGTGCGGCCACGTTCTCCTCCACCTTCTGTTTGGTCAGGGGGTAGATGAAGAACAGGCTCAGGGCCACGGCCACAAAGCCGATGGCGGGGGCAATACAGGAGATGTTGAAGATGCCCATGGTGACCTCCGGGTCAAAGGCAGTGGCAGCGCTGTAACCGATCATGGTCAGCAGGCCGCCGGTCAGGCCGGAAGAGAACGCCTGACCCAGCTTGCGGGCAAAGGAGTAGACCGCATAGATGGTGCCGTCCTCACGGATGCCGTTGCGGACCTCGGAATCATCGATGACATCGGTGATCATTGCCCAGATGATGGTATTGAAGAAGCCCAGGCAGATGAAGGCGGCGCAGAAGAAGCCGACATAGACCCAGACATTGGTGGGCTTGAGAACAAAGCAGATGACCTCCAGCACCGTGGCCACGATGCAGGATACGGTGGCCAGCTCTTTTTTACCGAACCGGTTGGCCAGCTTGGAGGCAAAGGGTGCGCAGACGAGCAGGATCAGCACGCTGCTCAGCAGAGAAGCGGTAGACTGGGCGGCGGCACTGCCGTAGAAGTTGGGGAACACATAGCCTGCCATGCCCTGCATGGTCAGCATGGCCAGCAGCAGGAAGAGGGCGGCAGCAATGATGCCCAGCAGGGCACGGTTGGTGAACACGCTCTTGAGCATCTTGCCAATGTCCATCTTGCTGTTGTTGGCGGGCACATCCACACGCTCACGCACCAGGTTGAAGCAGAGCAGGTAGCAGAGAATGGCGCAGACAGAGAAAACACCTGCAATGATGGTCATGCGGCTGCCGGAGAGGACCGTCTGGCCATTGACGGTGACGTAAGCCACCATGGGGGTGCCAACGCCGATCACAAGGCTGGCCAGGGTGCTGCCGATGGTACGCCAGGTGGACAGCTCTGCGCGATCCTTGGGGTCAGCAGAGATGGCGGAGGCCATGGAGCCGTAAGGGATGTTGACGGAGGTGTAGAAGATAGAGCCCCACAGGATATAGGTCACAAAGAGCCATGCCACCTTGAAGCCGTAGGACATCCCGGCCAGACCGGACTGGAAGATGAGGAAGGATGCGATGGCCACAGGGCCGCACATCCGCTTGAGCCAGGGGCGGAACTTGCCGTCCCTGGTGGGCTTGGAGCGGTCCACGATCTGGCCCATGGTCACATCGGTAAAGGCATCCACAAAGCGGGCGATCATCATGATCATGCCCACAACACCAGCGCTCACGCCCATCACGTCGGTATAGAACTTCATCAGGAAGCTGGACGACAGGATAAAAGTAAAATCGTTGGCGAAATCGCCGAACATATAGCCGACCTTGTCCCGCATCCCAAACGGGGTGGTCTTTTGCATTTCATTTGCCATTGTATTCTCCTTCGGTGGTCAATTCAAACGGTACAGCGTCCCTTCTGCTGTATCCAAGTTTGTACCCCAATATTATGACAAACTTTTATCAAAAAATGTTAGAATATTTTTTAGGTGAATTCGTACAATTTTAAGGTATTGTTTTTGTACATTTTCACAGTTCGTTCACATTCTGTTTTTTCCTCTTTTCCCCAGCATTCACTTTTTGTGGCACTCTTTACGGAAGTTTTTAAACTCGACCGGAGATAATAGGTATTCTGCCCAGAGCAGCGCCTGTTTTCCTGAAAAAAGTCTGGATTTATTCAAAAATCTTTCTATCCCTTTTATAAAATTTCTGTCATACTGGGTACAAAGACAATAAACGCCCCTGTGGCACGCAAAATGCCGCCGGGCTGATGAATGTGAGGTCATCCTGATGAACCGCTCCCTGCTGTATCCCCGCGCTACCACCACCCGCCGTCTCATCGGCCTGGACGGGATGTGGCGTTTCAGCTTCGACCCCGAGAGCAAGGGTGTGGAGGACGGATGGGCGCTGGACCCGCCCTCCTCTCTTTCCATGCCGGTGCCCGCCTCCTTCTGCGACCTGTTCACCGACAAGGCCTCCCGCGAATACTGCGGTGATTTCTGGTACGAGACCAGCTTTTTTGTCCCTGCGGAATGGAGCGGCTGGGACATCGTTCTCCGGTTTGGCTCGGTCACCCACCGGGCCCGGGTCTTCGTCAATGGCGTGGAGGTGGCCCAGCACGAGGGCGGCTTCCTGCCCTTTGATGCCACCGTGACCAACATCGTGCGCTACAACCAGTTCAACAAGCTCAGTGTTCTGGCGAATAACGAGCTCAGCGAGACGATGCTGCCCGCAGGCACCACCCGCACCCTTGCAGATGGCAGAAAGATCGCCGCACCCTACTTTGATTTTTACAACTACGCCGGCATCCACCGGCCCGTCTGGCTGATGGCCCTGCCCAAGGAGCGGGTGCTGGACTATTCCACACGATACCGCCTGACCGAGACCGGAGCCGAGATCGACTATACCGTGTCCACCAACGGCCCCCACCCCGTGACTGTGGAGCTTTACGACGGCACCACCCGGGTGGCCGAAAGCTCCGGCACCACCGGCACTCTGGTGGTCAAAAACGCCAAGCTGTGGAATGTCCACGCCGCCTATCTCTACGATCTGGTCATCCGCATCCACGAGGGCAGTGCGGTGGTGGACGAGTATCTGGACCGGATCGGCATCCGCACCTTTGAGATCCGGCACGGGCGTTTCCTGCTCAACGGCAGCCCGGTCTATCTGCGGGGCTTCGGCCGGCACGAGGATGCCGACATCCGGGGACGTGGGCTCGACCTGCCCACCGTCAAGCGGGATTTTGAGCTGATGAAGTGGATCGGCGCAAACTGCTTCCGCACCAGCCACTACCCCTACGCCGAGGAGATCTACCAGATGGCCGATGAGGAGGGCTTCCTTATCATTGACGAAGTCCCCGCCGTGGGCTTTATGCAGAGCACGGCCAACTTCCTGGCCGCCAATCAGGGCAACGGCAGGCAGCAGGGCTTTTTTGAGAAGGAGACCACGCCTGCGCTGCTCAAGAACCACAAGGCTGCCCTGACCGATATGATCGACCGGGACAAAAACCACCCCTCGGTCATCGCATGGAGCCTGCTCAACGAGCCTCAGTGCACCAGCGCGGGCACTGAGGAATATTTCAAGCCCCTGTTCGAGCTGGCCCGCCGCCTCGACCCCCAGAAGCGCCCCCGTACTTATACGGTCCTGATGACCAGCCTGCCCGACACCAGCAAGGGCCAGCGCTTTGCCGATTTCGTCAGCCTGAACCGCTACTACGGCTGGTATGTACTGGGCGGGGCCGGGCTGGCAGATGCCGAAGCCGCCTTCCACCATGAGATGGACGGCTGGGCAAAAGTCCTGCATGGCCGCCCGCTCATCTTCACTGAGTACGGCACCGACAACCTGAGCGGTGCACACAAGCTCCCCAGTGTGATGTGGAGTGCCGAGTACCAGAATGAATATCTGGAGATGACCCACGCCGTGTTCGACCACTATGATTTCGTGCAGGGTGAGCTGGTGTGGAATTTTGCCGATTTCCAGACCACCGAGGGCATCCTGCGGGTGGACGGCAACAAAAAAGGCATCTTCACCCGCCAGCGTCAGCCCAAGGATGCGGCGTATCTCTTCCGGGAGCGGTGGACAACGCTGCCGGTCGATTTCAAGAAGCGAAAAAAATGATCCCAGAAAACAGCAGCACCCTGCCGGTTTACCCCGGCAGGGCGCTGCTTGTTTGATATGCGTTTACTTGATGCAGCTCGAACACGGGCTGTACCCTGCCGCAATGGCCTCCTCGTAGCTGGAGAAGAGGATCTGGTTCTTCTCCGCAGGGAGATTGGCACAGCTGGGCAGGTGGAACTTTTTGCTGTTCACGTTGCCGATATACCCCTGCTGCGCGGTGGACGATGCCGCCGGGTCGGTGGGGTTGAGCTCAGCATCGGTGGCCGTTTTCTCGGTGCGGATGGTATAGTTCTGTCCATCGGAACCAATCACGATGGCCCCCAGCAGGTCCGTGCGGTAAACATCCACGCCCGCATCCCGCAGGATGCTCAGGGTCTCCTCGTGGGGGTGGCCGTACTTGTTGTTCACACCACAGGAGATGATGCCCATCTCGGGCAGGACGGCGTTCAGGAAGATGTAGCTCGTACTGGTGCTGGAACCGTGGTGGCCCACCTGCAGAACATCTGCCTTCAGGTTGGCACCGCTGTTCACAAGGTCGCGCTCCGCATCCGATTCCATATCGCCGGTGAGCAGAAAGCTGGTGGAGCCGTAGTCCACCCGCAGAACGATGGAGGTATCGTTGGTGTTGTCATACTGCGCCACAGGGCCCAGCATGGTCACAGTGGCACTGCCCAGCGGCCAGACCGTGCCCGCAGCGGGCACCTCCACCTGCAGGCCCTGCTGCTGGGTGTACTTGACGAAATCCTGAAAGCACTTGGTGGAGGCTTCCGTCACGGGGCTGTACACATGGTCTGCCGGGAAATAGGCCAGCGCAGCGGACAGGCCGCCCACATGATCCTCGTGGGCGTGGGAGCAGAACACATACTGCAGCTCCTCCACACCGAGATTCTGCAGGTAAGAGACGACATAGCTGCCATCGTCCACGTTGCCGCCGTCGTAGAGCATATACTGGCCGTCACATTCCACCAGCACGCTCAGGGCCTGCCCCACATCCAGGAAGTGCATCTCGAAGTTGGCGGTCTGGCCGTCTCCGGCAGGCTGGGCAGTGCTGACCGTAGGGGTGCTGCTGCCCGGCACTACCGCCGAGGCATCACAGGCGGCAAGGCCAAGGGCCAGCGCCGCCGCCAGCCGCAGCCACCGTTCATCACCTCCACCCTGCAGCAGGATGCCAGCCGCGCACTGGGATTTTCGGCCACCCGCACCATGCGTGCCGCCCAGCGCCTGTATGAAGGTATGGAGGTGCACGGCTATGGCCAGATCGGTCTGATCACCTATATGCGTACC
>OGRF01002622.1_pt1 | contig 9916 bp, 4 predicted proteins | sample 1553381 | NCBI WGS metagenome assembly OGRF01 (sample SAMEA2580060, study PRJEB22360) | human gut metagenome | biome: human gut; feature: human-associated habitat; material: faeces | place: Denmark | collected 2008/2010
TTGCACTTTGGGATATTTGTCATTCGTGTATAAGAAAGACGAGTGCGGATAGTGAAATCAAAGATATAGAGCCAAATGATATACAGGAATTGTTGAATAGATATAAGAATATTGAAAAGGTCATTTGTAATGGAAGGACAAGTCAGAATACAATGCAGAAATATTTTCCGAATATTGAAACGGTATATTGTCCTTCAACGTCCAGTGCAAATGCTAGATTTTCATTAGAACAATTGATTGAAATATATAAGAAGGAGATTTATGAATAAATTATATTGGGCAAAGGTTAAGCCGGATGCTAAGATTCCGCAAAAACGTTATGAAGATGCAGGGTATGATTTATACCCATGTTTTGAAGAGGATTACATGGTAATTGAGCCTCATGAAACAAAGTTAGTTCCATTAGGTGTTGCGAGTGCATTTGATCCAGAGTTTGTAATGATTCTAAAAGAGCGTGGTTCAACAGGAACAAAGGGGATTGCACAAAGAAGTGGCGTGATTGATTCGGGTTATCGTGGAGAATATATGGCTCCAGTTACAAATTTGAATACAAAGCGTGTAGTTATTAAAAAGCAAGATGTAGAGTATAAGGAAGATGCGATTATTTATCCTTATGAAAAAGCAATTTGTCAGGGTGTATTATTGCGTATGCCTCAATTAGAAAGTGAAGAAGTTTCTTTTGAAAAACTTCAGTCTATGGAATCTGAAAGAATGGCTGGAAAACTTGGAAGTTCAGGAAAATAGTGAAATGGATCTATTGTCATAAGGGCAATAGATCTTTTTTTAGAAAAAAGATGATTTTTAAATTATATAACCGGTCTATAACCATACAAAGCCTATACTAAAATCAGATAATGAAAGGGATTACAACCATATCAAGAAGGAGGGCTTTGTATGTTGAAAAACTTGAAGAGAGCGGCAGCAATTGTATTATCATTTGCGATGGCAATCCAGTTTGGACTAGCAAACTCTTACTATGTAAATGCAGAAGAAGAGCCTGTTGAACCATAACAGGAACAAACTACGACTGTAGAAAATAATAGTGAAGTACAAGAAGAGGATGCAAATGAGGTTGCAGTGCCAGAAACGAAATCTGTAGAGTTAAGCTATGTGGCTGAAGATGGAACAGTTTTACAGGCAGCTACATATCGTGATTTTGATTTAAATTACGGCTTAAATACAGATAGTAGTGTTATGCTGAATTTTGATGGTTATACATTAAAAGATGTAATCGTCAATAATTCGCAAGCAGTAAGTGCAGATCAGGCAAGTCTAAGTGTGACTTCAGATCTTGTAAGTGTTCAATTTGTTTATAAGAAAATAGTTATTGAAACAGAGAATCAAACAACTGAACCTTGTAAGACTGAAGAAAAGAATGAAGACGATGCTGAGGCAGACCCGGAAGTCAAGGAGGAATTAGTTGAGTATCCGGCGTTTGATCAAAGTGAGATGGCTGGTGATGTAGTTGTTCATGCAACAGCAGCTGAGGGTGTTTTACCAAGAGATTCTAAGCTTGTTGTAAAACGTATCACAAGAAAAGCTATCTTAAATGCAGTTGAAGAAACGGTTTCTGAAAAGAATATGGAAGTTGAATCAGCTGTAGCATTAGATGTTACGATTCAAAGCAAAGATGGTGTTGAAATTCAACCAAATGGTTCAGTAAATATTAGTTTTGAAAATGTAGCAGCAAGCGCTCAAGAAACAAATGTTTACCATGTTACGAATGATGCAAGTACAGTAACTGAGGTAGCTACAAATGTACAAAGCTTTGATGCAGATCACTTCTCAATTTATGTTATTACGAATGAAAATAAAGTCCCATTAACAACATTCAACTTTGTTGCGAATGGTACAACAGTAAGTACACAGATTGTTAAGTCTGGGGATACATTAATTGCTCCTACAGCTCCAGATATGATTGGACAAGCATTTGTAGGTTGGGTTGATGAAGCTGGTAATTCATTTACTGGTTTTGGTAAACAAGCAGAAATTACTGAAACTACAACACGTACAATTACAGCTAGATATGAAGCAGCATTATATGTATACTTCTTAAATCCAGATGGATCACAAATTATGCGTACAGAAAAAGTTGGAGATCATGAAGCACATGATTTTACAACTGTATCTTATGAAGTAGATTCAACTCATAAATTAGTTGGTTGGGCAGCTAAAGCAAATGGAACTACAAATATCGCAGATAAGATTTCAGTTCCAGCAGATCAAACTTCTGTAAATGTATACGCAATTATTAAAGAAGGTTATTGGGTTTCATTTAATTCAGATGGTGGATCTATTGTTGATTCTCAATTCGTATTACATGGAGATAAGTTAGTATTAGGTAAAGATACAACTCCTACAAAGCCTGGTTATTCATTTGATGGTTGGTATAATGGTTTAACTAAGGTTGAAAATGGTGCAACAGTCACTTCTCCAATGACTTTAACAGCTCATTGGAAAGCAGCAAAAGTTAGTTACACAGTTATTCACTGGTGGGAAAATGCAGATAATGATGAATACTCATTCCATGAATCTCAAGAATTACAGGGCTTGACTGGTGCAACAACAACAGCTGCAGCGAAGTCCTATACGATAAAGGGTAAGGATATTCATGGTGAAGATACGAGTGATAAAGTCTTTACTGCAACTACAATTGAACAAAAAACAATCAAGGGTGATGGTTCAACAATTGTAAATGTATACTACAAGAGAAAAACGTATACAATGCATTTTAAAGAAAGAAGTAATTCAAGAAAAGATTATACAACTATCACTAAAAAATGGGGTCAAAGTATTTCAAAAGAAGAATGGCCTACATATGATGGAAATGGTAACTGGCAGATTTCAAGTAGTAGGTATCTAGCTTTTACGAGCTCAATGCCAATGAAAGACTCTACATTATGGAGTACAAGTGGTTATTACACTCATAAAGCATATTATTACGTGAGAAATATAGAAGATACGAATTATGAATTACATCATACAGATGTGATTAAGTCTAGTAGTTATTATCTAACTATTGGTAAAGAGGATTGTTATGCGATTACAGGATTTACATATTCTCATGGAAATCCTGGTGTAGATGGCGAGTACAATAATTCTAAGTTTTATTACACTCGTAATTCTTATAACTTAAAGTTTATCAACAATGGTAAACAAGATAAGACAGTTTCTAAGAAATATGAGCAAAGTATTTCAAATGAAAACTATACTCCTGCAAGACCAAGTTCACTACCAGATTATTATGAATTTGATGGTTGGTATGATAATGAACTTTGTGAAGGTGAAAAATATGTCTTTAACGGAAAGACAATGCCAGCACAGAATGTTACATTATACGCAAAATGGACAGCTAAGAAGATCAGCTTAACTTATAACTTGAATAATCCTGAAGGCACAGTAGATAAGGGTACTAAAAAAGTTGCAGCTGGTACGATCGCAAGCAATGTTTTACCAAGTATTCCTACAGTGGATGAATATTCATTTGCAGGTTGGTATGTGGCAGATGAAAATGGTCATATGACAACAGTAGCATTCAATGCGAATGATGCTATTTTGAAAGATACTAACGTTATTGGTAAGTGGTTATACAATGGTGAGCTTAAAGTTAAGTATGTAGCAGATGGTGTAGAGGCTCCAAAAGATAACAATGTTTATGCGGGTGGTGCTAAAGCTACAGTTGCTAACGGTGTATCAAAAGATGGTAAGAAATTCTTAGGTTGGCAATTAGATGGTAATGTATATCAGCCTGGTCAAAACTTTGAAGTAAATAAAGATTTGGCAGGTGACAAGAATGTGATCACTTTAACAGCTGTATTTGGTGATTCAGAAACTTCAGCAATCTTAAATTATCATCCTGGTAATGGTAATGGTGAAGATCAGAGCGTTGCGATTTTGAATAACGTTGAAGTTGCTTTAGAAAGTACATCTAATTTACATTATTCAGCTCCAGGTGAAGATTACTACTTTGCTGGTTGGGCAACATCAATGGAAGATGCTCAAAAAGGTAATGCTAAATATGCAGTTGGTGAAAAAGTCAGAGTGAATGCAGATTCAAGTAATGATTTATATGCAACTTGGGTTAAGAAAACTGTGATTGAAGTTACCGCAAATAGCGATACACTTCCATATAATGGTGAAGTACAAAAGGTTGAAGGATTTAAAGAAGTTACTGGTGGATATGTAGTAACTGGTTTAACTGCAGTAGCTGAAGGTAAAGATTTTGGTAATTATGATACTGAAATTACCGGTACAGCAAGAGTTACTAAAGATGGTGTTGATGTAACGGATAAAGTAATCGTAAATAAGATTAATGGAACATTAACAATTTCTAAGCGTGAAGTAACATTAACGAGTCAAACAGATTCTAAGGATTATGATGGAACTCCATTAACTAGACCAGAAGTAACTATTGCTGGTGGATTTGTCAAAGATGAAGTAAAAGAAGTTAAGGCAACTGGATCTGTCACAAATGTTAGTGAAGGTGAAGTAACAAATACAATTACTTATAAAACATCAGATAACTTCAATTCTGAAAACTATTCAATTACTAAGAATGAAGGTAAATTGAGTATTACTCCAGTTACGGATGAAGTAACAGTAACAATTAAGGGTAATAGTAAAGCAACTCCTTATAATGGAACAGTACAAAGTGTAGGTGGATATACAGTAGAATCTATTAGTAATACACTTTATACATCAACAGACTTTACATTAAATGGTCAAGCAATGGCTACTGGTAAAGATGCTAATACATATCCAATGAATTTGGATGCAACTCAGTTTGTTAACAACAATACAAACTTCTCAAATGTTAAATTTGAAATTGCAGAAGATGGACAGCTTGTTATTAATCCACGTGCAGTCACATTAACGAGTGAAAAAGCTTCTAAACCTTATGATGGAACTCCACTAACTAGACCAGATGTTAAAGTTGAAGGAAACTTCGTTGATGGTGAAGTAACAAAAGTTGAGGCAACTGGATCAGTTACTTATGTAAGTGATGGTGAAGTCACAAATACAATCGTTATTACTGAAGGTGAAAATTTTAAAGAAAGTAATTATTCAATTACTAAGCATGAAGGTAAATTGAGTATTACTGAAGTTAATGCTGAAGTAACAGTAACAATCAAAGGTAACAAAGATACTGTAACTTATGATGGCAATCCACATTCAGTAGAAGGCTATGTGATTACTGATATTTCTAACAAATTGTATAAAGCTGACTATATTGGAGTTAAAGGTTATGCTAGAGCTGAAGGAACTGCAGCTGGTACATATAAGATGAACCTTACGGCACAACAATTCAGTAATACAAGTGCAAGCTTTGATAAAGTAACATTCAAGGTTGAAGATGGATCATTAACAATCAGTCCTAAGTCAATTACTCCAGATGGACCAGATACTCCAGATGAAAAGAAGACTGGTATTACAGTAACAGCTCCAGAAGATTCTAAGTATGATGGTGAAGAACATAGAAACAAACCGACAGTTACAGATACTAAGACAAAAGCTACATTAAAAGAAGGTACTGATTACGAATTATCTTATAGTAAAGATGTAATCAATGCTGGAACAGTAACAGTAATAGTAAAAGGTATTGGAAACTATGAAGGAAGCTTTGAAGTAACTTATGAAATCACTAAGCGTAATGTAACATTGACAAGTGGATCTGCTTCTAAAGTTTATGACAAGACTGCGTTGACAAATGATACAGTAACAGTAAGTGGAGAAGGATTCGCTAAGGATGAAGGTGCAACTTATAAAGTAACTGGCTCTAGAACAAAAGTTGGTACAAGTAAGAACACATTCACATATGAATTGAAGTCAAATACGAAAGCTTCTAACTACAACATCGAAGTTAAGTTTGGTGAATTAAAAGTCACTGCTCAAGATGGTGAAGTAGTCGTAACGATTACTGGTCATTCAGATTCAGTTGAATATGATGGAAATGAAAAGTCAGTAAGTGGATATGATGTAACAATCACTGAAGGAAGTAAGTATACGACAGATGATTTCACATTCAATGGAACTGCAGAAGCTAAAGGTACTGAAGCTGGTACATATTCAATGGGATTAAATGCAGATCAATTTACGAACACAAATGATAACTATACTCAAGTAACATTTATCGTAAATGATGGAACATTAACAATCAATCCTAAGTCAATTACTCCAGATGGACCAGATACTCCAAAAGAAGAAAAGACTGGTATTACAGTAACAGATCCAGAAAATTCAATCTATGATGGAAATGAACATATCAATGGATTAACAGTAACAGATTCTAAGTTAAATACAACATTAGTTGAAGGTACAGATTACACATTAACTTACAGTGGAGATCTAATCAATGTTGGAACAGTAACAATCACTGTTAAAGGTATTGGAAACTATACTGGTGAATTTACTAAGACATATCAGATTCTACCAAGAGAATATACAGTAACAACAAACACGGATTCTAAAGTTTATGATGGAACTGCATTAACAGCTGGTGGAACGGTTAATAACTTGGTAGATGGTGAAACAGTCAACTTAACAATGACTGGTAGCCAAACAGATGTTGGTACTTCAGATAACACTTATGAATTGAATTGGACAGGAAGTGCAAAAGAATCGAACTACAAACATGGTAAAGATTCAATTGGAACATTAACAGTAAAAGCTAAGTCAATCGTTCCGGATGGACCAAATACTCCAGATGAAAAGAAGACGGGTATTACAGTAAGTGATCCTAGTGATTCTAAGTATGATGGTAAAGAGCATAGAGAAGTATTAACAGTTCAGGATACTAAGAAAAATGATGAATTAGTAGCTGAAAAAGATTACTCTGTAACTTATAGTGATGATTTAGTAAATGCTGGTACAGTAACAATTACTATTGAAGGTATTGGAAATTATACTGGATCATTCACAAAGACTTATGAAATCACAAAACGTTCAGTAACATTAACAAGTGCTACTGCAAGCAAGACTTATGATGGTCAAGCATTAACAAGCACATCCATCACAGTAAGTGGTGATGGATTTGTCAAGGGTGAAGGTGCTACATATAATGTAACTGGAACTCAAACAGAGGTTGGAAATAGTGCAAACTCATTTGAATACAAATTAAATGAAAATACATTAGCTTCTAACTACGACATTACAAAGGTTGTTGGAACATTAACAGTTACACGAGATACAACTCCAGTAACTCCAGCTCCTACACCTACAACTCCAAGCGTACCGCCAGTTGTTCAAAGAGTAGTTCCTACTCCTACTCCTGTTCCTGAAGAAAAGGTCGAAGAAGAACAAACGCCTAAGGCTGAACCTAAAGAGGAAGAAAAAGTTGAAGAGGATTACACTCCAAAGGCAACACAAGAGTACTATTGGGCATTAATCAACTTGATTTGTGCAATCGTAACAGTATTATTCGGATTATTATTGTTGATCTCTAAACGTCATAAAGATGAAGATGATGACGAAGAAGATGATGAAACAAAACAACAAACAAATAACGATGATGAATCTAAAGAACAAGAAAAGAAACGTGGATTATTCACTCGCGTACTTGCAGTTCTAATCGCAATCGTATCTGTTGTATTCTTCCTAGTAACTGAAGACATGAGTCTTCGTTGGACTTGGACAGATCAATGGACAATTTGGATGGTTGTTATTGGATTCGTACAAATCGTAGTATTCTTCGTAGGACGTAAATGGAAAAACGTTGATGATGATGAAGACGAACAGGCACAACAAGCTTAATGAAAGTCAATAATCACACAAAGGGGGTAGCCTAGTGCTACTCCTTTTGGCTTTGGTTATTTTTTGTGTTGTAAACATTCGTTCACAAGGTATATAATTAATAGTGAATGTAAAGGAAACAGTTATGAAAAAACAATTAACGCAGTTAATGCCTACGCTTGTCGTTATGGTCTTGATACTGGCATTGACTGTCGCAACATACAATATTAGTTTAAGACAAGAAGAAGAGGAATGTTTTAACTGGTTAGAAAATGCGAGTGAAACCATGGTTCAAAGTATTAAAAATCGTGTGAATGATGATTTGAATTATTTACGCTTGATTGGAAAAGATTTCTCAAATGAAGACCATTTACCTACGTATGAAGAATATAAAGCTCGACTGAGTACTTTTGAAGATGTATCTTTGTTTGAACGTGTTGATTTGTTGATGAAGAATAATACGTTATATACAATGCATGATGAGGTTCAACAAATTTATACCAATGAATTTTTAGTATTAAATTCAGCTGCGGAATATATGGATCTAGTTCATACAGATACTTTGACAAATAAACGAAGTGAGAATTATTACGTACCTATCGTACAAAATGATTTGGTTGTAGCCTATTTGGTAGGTGTAATTCAATGTGACACAATGGATGATCAGTTTTATACAAAAATATTGAATGGAAAGACACACAACTTAATTATTGATACAACTGATGGACAGGTTGTGATGGATAATCAAGATTTGAATATAGATAATATTGCTTCAGATACGGATTTTAAATTATTGTCGCCAAAAAAGAATGTTTTGAAACAAATTCATTCTTTAAAATCTGGTGTTGTCGCTTTTGAAAAAAATGGCGAAAAGAAATATCTTGTTTATAGACCAGTTGGAGTATGCAACTGGGAACTGTTAGTTACGGTAAATGAAGAGGCTGCTTTTGCGAGTGCTTTAACACTGAAAAAGAATTATATGGTCATGGTCATCTGTGAAATTTTGATTCTCTTATTGTATTGTGGATTCTATATCACAAAAGTTCGCAGAATTTCTAAAAAATCGAATGAACTCACGGAAGATTTAAATGTATCCAATACATTAATTCAATGTGTTCGAAAATTATCGAATGATTTATATAAAGAAAGTACCATTGATGAAATCCTACAAATTATTTGTGAGTTTTATCAAGCTGAAAGGTGTTACGTATTAGATTTGGATATGGACAATAAAAAGGTAAATGGCATCTTTGAATATGGAAAACGACATGATGATATTCACATTGAAAATATGGTTCGACTATGTTTAGAACATACAGATTTAATCAATCAATTCTTTGAAAATCAAAAATCTTATTATATAGAAGATGTGACTCATGAAATACCTTCTACAAGTCCAATTTATGCGACTTTTATGCAACAAAAGATTCATAGTATTATAGTTGTACCGTTTATGGATAATAAAAAAATCAAAGGTGTTTTTGCGGTAGACAATCCAAAACAGAATTACTACCAAAAAGATTTCTTAGAATCTTTATGTTTCTTTATTAAAACGGCTATGGAAAGAGAAAAAGAGAAGACAAAATTAAAGAATTTAAGTTATGTAGATTCTTTAACTTATGCACAAAACCGCAATCACTTTAATGAATATATAGAACAAAATAGAAACAAAGAACTCCATTCTTTAGGTGTTATTTACTTAGATTTAAATGGACTTAAAGAAATCAATGATAAAATGGGACATATCGCAGGAGATACACTCATTATTTCGGCATCATATGCTCTACAAGAAATCTTCTTAGATAATTCCTATCGTGTAGGTGGAGATGAGTTTGTCGTCATTGAACAAGATGTATCCGAACTCTTATTCTTTGATCAATATGCAAAATTATTGAAACGAATGAAGGAACTAGAAATCAGTGTTGCGACAGGTTGTGTATGGAAAGAAACTTGTCCAAATCTATCTGAAACTTTACAAGAAGCCGATCAAAAGATGTATGAAGATAAAAAGCGTTATTATTCTTTAGCTGAAAATGATCGAAGAAGACGATAAAAAAGATTGGAAATTAAACTCCAATCTTCTGTGTGTTTTTGAAATGAAGCTTTGCCACTTGGTAAAGCTTTTCTTTTCCAAATTTTTGTACGAATTTCTTGCCACACACATCCACCTTGCTTCCGGCACCCTTCT
>OGRF01002623.1_pt1 | contig 9914 bp, 9 predicted proteins | sample 1553381 | NCBI WGS metagenome assembly OGRF01 (sample SAMEA2580060, study PRJEB22360) | human gut metagenome | biome: human gut; feature: human-associated habitat; material: faeces | place: Denmark | collected 2008/2010
GGAATTCCGGCGTGCGTCCGACCATCAGCCCGCGGATGAAGACGGCGATAATCAGAAAGGCATAGTAGTTCATAAAGCCGACGCCCACGCCGCCGACGGTGTCCTCGCCGATAGAGAGCTGCGCGATGACCTGACCGATGCGTCCCGCGACCGCCTCGGGGCCGAGATCGACGCGCGTCGGGATAGAATGCTCCTTTAAGATCTCGCCCTTCGCACTCACGAGTGCGCCCTTGATGTTCGTGCCGCCGAGGTCGATGCCAATATAGTTCATAAAAACGCCCTCCCGGGTGAAATATGTCCTCATTGTATGCCGCGGCGGCGGAAAATGCAAGAGCCCGCTCGCAGGAGAAAAAAGTTTCTTAAAAAAATCATAAGGGTGAAACTTTTTGAGAAATTTCTCGTCTAAGAGAATGTACGGAACGAAAAAAGCTCCGCATAATCAAGATGGAAAGAAGACGATGAAAGGAGAAACAAAATGAACCGCTGGGGACTAATGAGTGCCCTCGCACTTGCCGCCGCGCTGCTGCTCATGGGCTGCAGAGAGACGGAGAAACAGACCGATATGGCGGAAGAACATCCCATCACCTATGAAGACGTCTGTGAGCGGAACACGATCTCTGCGCTGCTCGAGCGGCACGAGGTGGTGACTATTGTACGGGAGAGCACAGACAGCAGCAACGGCGGTCAGGACGTCAAGAGCACTGACCAGTACACGCGCGACGAAGAAGGCCGGCTGCAAAGCTGGAGCCACGGCTGGTATTATGATGAGTACGGCGCAGACGATATTTATAGCGTGAATGTCTGCCTGGATGAAGTGCCGGACGGTATGTGCATTATCGCTGGAACAAATGATGACGGCAGCGCTCGAATTGCCAGTGTGATCGCCTGCGGAACGGATGAGTGGTACGAAGAAAGTACCGCGCGGGAACCGTTTTTGCCCGTGGCCGGTGACGGTATCACGGTGGAGGCCGAAGAGCCGTATGAGCAGGACGGCCAGCTCGTGTTTCCGATCAAACATTATATCACCGACGATGACACGGACTACTCGCTGCGATGGCTCTATGTCGATCCAACCTCCGATGACCTGATATCGATCAAGTCGGAGCGGCACAGAAAAGACTTGCAGGGAAAAGACACCTGCTTTGCCACGGGAAGCTATACGTTCAGCTATGATCGCCCTTATGAACCGGAGGAAGACCTCTACGCGCTGATGCTGTCGGACGATGTTCCCAAGCATGAAATCACGCTCGTGTGGGACCCGGGCACCGCGCAGGAGCACGAGCAGCACTTTACCGTGCCGAGCGCAGCGTACTTTTCCCCAGAGAGTGGTAAGGGCGTCATGCTTTACTACGACGCCGCCATGACGCAGGAGTATCAAACCCCTGAGATCGAGTGGCCGGACGGCGGCAGCACGACCGTCTATGTAAAGAGCGGCAACATTCCCGACAGCAGTGAAGAACAACCATGACGCGAATGATTCCGCGTCCCAAACCCAAAGGAGGAAACCAAGGTGAAAAACTGGAAGAAAGCAGGCATTGGCGCGCTTTGTGTCGCGGCACTTCTTGCCGGCTGCGGCACGCAGGGCGGCAAGGACGATGGAAACGGCGGCAAGGACGACACGCCGATGGACGTGACGCTCGAAACGCTGCGCGAGGTCAACGATCCGTGCGTACTGCTTGCAAAGTACGACGCCGTGACCGTGAACATTCAGGGCACCGACCGGGACGGCGAGGTGGCCTACACCGCAAGATTGCAGTACACGGACGGGGGCGACAGCACGATCCTCATGTCCTCGCACTACAGCTATACCGCCAACAGCGGCCCGGGCGAGGATGAGCTGTGGAGCGAGGGGTGTGGCAGCCTGTACGCCACGCGCATGACGAGCGACGATAACGCAAGCCTGAACATCTATCCCATTCCGGGCGAGGGGACGGAGTATCTCCTTGACATACTGCCACAGTGCGCCGATCCCGCTGCCAAAAACGCCGAGGAAACGCTCGACGAGCGCAGCGAGCAGGACGGCGCGGTGCTGCTCTCGACCACTACGCGCTTTGACGATCAGGACGACTACTACTATACCACCCTCTACTACGCCGATCCCGAGACGGGCGAGCTTCTCGCCATGTCCGTGACCGACTATATGGCGGACGGCGAGGGCGGCGCGACGGAGATGGGCACGACGCTCTACAACTGGAGCTACGATGAACCCTACAAAACAGAACCCTACAAGTCAGGCCGCTACCTTCTGAACGATGTCGTGTACGCGACGGACGACACGAGACCCGCCTGCCTGCTGACGGTCTGCCTCCCTGCGGAAGAAGGGGGCGAAGACTGGTGGGTGAATGAATACCATGTGGCGAGGGGGACGTATGTCAACATCTGTTGCCGCAGCGGTTGCACGCTCTATGCGGACGCGGCGCTGACGCAGCCCATCGACGACACTGTGTCCATCGACACAAATGGCGAAGAGATGACGGTCTACGTCGTGCCCGACGTGCCGCTGAACTAAAACGGCATGAACTTAAAAAACGGCGGACTTCAAAAAAGTCCGCCGTTTTTTTCAAAAAGGATGAAACATTTTTCGATAAATTCCGTCTAAATAATACAGGAAAGAGGCTCGGTGCGAGAATTAAGGAACTCTTAAATAATTTGTAACCAAATCGCGCCTGATTGTAACGACTTCCTCATAAGATGAGATTATAATGGACCCAAGATTAAAATTGAGGAGAAACTGCGATGGCAAATGACCAGAAGCCCGTCATTTCGGTGCGAAAGCTCCGAAAGGTGTACATGATGGGGCAGGAGCACGTGGTCGCACTGCACAATATTGACCTCGACATCCCGCGGGGCGAGGTGTGCTGCATCTTCGGCACGTCCGGCAGCGGCAAATCGACGCTGCTCAACCAGCTGGCGGGACTGGAAAAGCCCACGCGCGGCGTGGTGCGCATCGGCGGCGTGCCGATCTCACTGCTCAACGAAAATCAGCTCGCGGCCTTCCGGCAGAAGCACATCGGCTTCGTCTTCCAGTCCTACAACCTGCTGCCGGAGCTGACGGCGGCGGAAAACGTGGCCATGCCGCTGATGTTCAAGGGCATCGACCCGGATGTGCGGCTGCTGGAGGCGAAGAAAATGCTCTGCCGCGTGGGACTGAAGGACCGCATGGACCACTTTCCGAACCAGATGTCCGGCGGACAGCAGCAGCGCGTGGGCATCGCACGCGCGTTCGTCACGCGCCCCGAGGTCGTGTTCGCCGACGAGCCGACCGGCAACCTCGACTCGAAGACAACGAAAGAGGTCATGCACATGATCCGCGGCTTTGCCAAGCGCTTCCACCAGACGATCGTGCTCGTCTCCCACGATCCGGAGATGACCGAGTATGCCGACCGCATCGTCACGCTCATCGACGGCAGGATCGTCAGCAACGTAGAAAATCAGGTCAAGGCGGAGATCGACGCCGCACCTTATATCGAATAACGGAGGAAATCGAACATGAAACGCATTTCAAGATCCCTGCTCTCGCTCTGCCTTGCCCTTGTGCTGTGCGCAGCGCTGCTGCCTGTGAATGTCGCCAAAGCGACGGGCGGAGGCACGACGGCACAGGCGGGAACCAGCTTTCTGATCACCGGCTACCGGGCCAGCAGAAGCAGCATTTACACCGGCGATACGGTGGACATCACGGTCTACTTATCCCGCACGGACGGCAGCAACGATTCGATCCGCGTCGTGCGCGGCCTTGACAGCTTTCAGGACGGCACGGCGAGCGCTGTTGCAAGCGGACAGAACGGCGAATATACCGTTACGTTCACCGGCCTGACCTACACCGGCGACAGCGGCAAGCAGCTTGCCTTTACAATTTATTATGAAGGCAACGGCGGCGACTATCAGGACGGCAACACCGTCCCGGGGCGCGAGTGCGTGCCCTACACCGAGCCGAAGCCGGAGCCCGAGCCGACGCCGGAAACGATTCCCGAGCCGCGCGCCGTCTTCAACTCCGACGGCACGAGCACGTCTATTGCCGCGGGCGAGACGAAGACCATCACCGTTTACATCCAGAACGCCGGCACGACCGCCATGCGCGACCCTATCCTGACGCTCAAATCCTCCGGATCGCTTCTCATCATGGGCAGCCAGGACTACATGCTCGACGATATCCGCGCGGGCCGCGACACGGCCGTCACTGTGACGGTCAAGGCGCCCGACAAGATCGAGTCCCAGATGCAGACGATCGACGCGAGCCTGTCGTTCTACTATGACAACGGCACGCAGCTCACCGGCGGCAGCGCCAGCGGCAGCGTGAACGTTCTCTCCACCGTTACCAAGGATACGAAGGACGAGGAGACCATTGCGAGCCCCACGCCCATCGTCATTCTCTCGAAGTACAACTATGGCGGTTCGTCCGTTGCGGCAGGCTCAAGCACGAACCTGAGCTTCTCGTTCACGAACACCAGCAAGACCATCAAGATCGAAAACGTCATGGTCACCGTCACCGGCGGTCAGGACCTGATGCTCAACGGCTCGACGAACACGTTCTACTTTGAATCTGTCGCCGCGAGCGGCAGCAAGACCGTCACCGTGCCGATGAAGGCCGCGCAGCTCATCAGCGCCAGCGCGCAGGACGTCAAGATCGACGTGACCTATGAATATGTTGACCAGAACGCAAGAAAGTCGGGCAACGCCACGCTGTCGCTGAGCGTGCCCCTCTACCAGCCCGACCGCTTTGAGCTCAGCGAGCCCAAGACCTCCTACACCGGCTATGTCGGCGAGGAAACGAGCCTGACGATCGACTATGTCAACAAGGGCAAGAGCGCCATCAACAACGTTGAGGCGACCATCTCCGGCGATATCGACACGCCGACGGCCTATCAGCGCGTCGGCACGATCGACGGCGGCAAGAACGGCACCATCGCTTTTGCCGTGACCCCGCAGCTGGAGGGCGAGAATCAGGTCAAGATCGTCATCACCTACGAGGACTCCAACGGCAACACGAAAGAGCGCGTCTTTGAAGCGACGGTCGAGGCCATGGCCTACGAGCCGGCCGACCCCGGCATGGACGATCCCGGCATGATCGACCCCGAGCCGGCAAGCACCTTCCCGTGGAAGTACGTCATCATCGCGGTGGTTGCTGCGCTTATCGTCCTTCTCATCGTGCTGCGCATCCGCAAGAAGAAGGCCAAGCAGAAGGCCGAGCAAGCGCTCTGGGACAAGTGGGACGAAGAGGAGCTCGCCGAGGAGAAGCAGGAGGCAGCGGAAGCCGCGGCGGCTGAAAGCAAAGAGACTGCGGCCACGGGTGCTGAGGAGCAGAAAAAATGAGATTCGCAGACATCCTGAAAATGTGCTTTGACAGCCTGTCACGGCGCAAAGGACGCACGATCCTGACGGTGCTGGGCGTGTTCATCGGCTGTACGTCCATCATCGTGATGGTCTCCATCGGCGCGGGCATGCAGGAGTCGTACGACCAGATGCTCAAAAATATGGGCGACCTCTCCATCATCGAGGTCTACCGCGGCTACAACCAGAGCACCGGCACGCAGACGGAGAGCAAGCTTGACGACAAGGCGGTCGAGAGCTTCCACGAGATCGCGGGCGTGCAGGCCGTCATGCCCAAGGCAAGTCTCGACGGATATAATGTAGGCTTCAAAGCGGGCGTCAACGGCCGCTACACAGCCGACTATGTCAATTTTGTCGGCATTGACTCGAGCGCCCTTGAGGACATGGGCTTTGAGCTGGTGGACGGGCGGTATCCTGAAAACAGCGACGAGGTGGTCGTGGGCCAGTATTTTGCCTATAACTTTACCGATACGCTGATGCCGGACGGGCGAAACTATGTGAGCCGTTACGTCTGGGATGAGAACGGAAATATTGATACCGAAAATGTTCCCGACCCGTTTTTCGACCCGCTCAAGACGAGCATCACCATGGTACTCACACCGTATGACGACGGTACAGGCACCGAACCTACCCCCTATGAGGTTGAGCTCAAGGTCGTCGGTGTGATGAAGGAGGATCAAGGCAAGGGCTATGAGACGAGCGACGGCGTGATGATGGACATCAATGCGCTCAAAGCTCTTATTCAGGACCTGACCGGCAAGACCGACACGAAGTTCGAGTATTCAAGCATCAACGTCAAGGCTGAGAGCCTCGACGCCGTGTCGGATGTGGAGCAGTCCATCAAGGACTTGGGCTACAGTACGTATTCTATGCAGAGCATGCGCGACGAGCTCAACAAGCAGACCCGCCAGATCGAACTGATGCTCGGCGGCCTCGGTGCGATCTCGCTTCTGGTCGCGGCCATCGGCATCACGAACACGATGATCATGTCCATCTCCGAGCGCACGAAGGAGATCGGCATTATGAAGGCGCTCGGCTGCTATGTGCGCGATATCCGCGCGATGTTCCTCATGGAGGCGGGCAGCATCGGCCTTCTCGGCGGCATTTTGGGGCTTATTTTCAGCTTCATCATATCCGTCATCATCAATCTGTTCTCGTTCGGCGCGTTCGGCGGCGGGGGCGTCACGTGGGAGCTTATCAAGCAGGCGCTCATCGGCGGCGAAGGCGTGGTGCGCACGTCCGTCATCAAGCCGGAGCTCGTGATTTTTGCGCTGGTGTTCTCGGTGCTGGTCGGACTGGTGTCCGGCTATCAGCCCGCGAACAAGGCGGTCAAGATCTCGGCGCTCGAAGCCATCCGAAACGAATAAGAAAAACGCAGTATTTTGCAAGAAGGCGGTGTCCTGGACCGGACGCCGCCTTCTTTTGTAAAAAGTGCGATATTGCAATGTTTCAAGCGCTTGCTTTGCTTGACCGCGCTGATGCGATGTGATATCATATATCAGTCAAAATATTTATGAAAACAGGAGGGGATCGTCTTGGCAACTGTCAAACGCAGATCCACCGTACCCTATTACGCCGCGGCGGGAACATGGGTCATTTATGCGCTGCTGTTCCCGCTTTACCGCGTGCCGCAGTTCATCTTTATTGCCATCGTATCGGCGGTGGTGTATTTCATCATGAACGCCGTGTGCGGCACGGTGGAGGTCACAGTTCCTGACCCGCCGAAAAAGGAGGAGACCACCGGGAATCCGGAGCTCGACAAGATGATCAAGGACGGCAATCTTGCCATCTCCGAGATGAAGCGGCTCAACACGTCCATCAAGGATGAGAAGATCTCCGCCGACATCGACCGGCTCGAGGACCTGAGCGCGAAAATTTTCGCGCAGGTCAAATCCGACCCGTCGAAGCTGCCGCAGATCCGCAAGTTCATGGACTACTACCTGCCCACGACCCTTAAGCTCTTGAACGCCTATGACCGTATGGGCGCGCAGGGCGTGAGCGGCGAGAACATCGACGCGACCATGCAGCGCGTGGAGAGTATGATGGGCACGATTGTTACGGCTTTTGAAAAGCAGCTCGACATGCTCTTCGGCAGCGAGGCGATGGATATTTCCGCCGATATCACGGTGCTTGAAAACATGATGAAGCGCGAGGGCCTGAGCGAGGATACTGGCGAGCTGCATGCCGAGTCCGGCACGGCTGCCGCCGGGCAGGACGATATCAAGCTCGAGCTATAAAGGAGTAAGCGATGCGAAAGAAAGTGATGGCGTTCAACGCCAAAGTCAATGCGTGGATATTGAAACGGCTGAAAGGCGTGTGGCTCGACCCGATCTTCTGTGCAATCTTTGCCATCATGTGTGTGGCAAGCATCATCGGCGCGCTGCATCTGCACAGGGATACGCTTTACTATTCCGCGCTGATCTGGGCGTTGGCCACGCTGCTGTGCCTGCGCCGCATCCAGCGCATCAAAAAGCACGAAAAAGAACAAACTCAAAGCCAAAATACGGAGGAGAAATGATATGAGCGACAACATGATGCCCGAGCTGACCCTGAACCCCACCGAAGCGGCGCAGGAGGCCGTCCCTGAGCTGACGCTCACGCCCGAAGCGCCCACGGCGCCCGAGGCGGAGAAAAAGGAAGTCGAGCCTGTCAAGGTCGATGAGAGCATGCTCACCGAGCAGGAGAGAGCTGCTGTCGACGAGTTTGTGAAGAAGATCGACATTACGGATACGAACCTTGTGCTCAACTATGGCGTGGCCGCGCAGAAGAGCGTTGCGACATTCTCGGAAAATGCACTGTCCTCCGTGCGCAACAAGGACCTGGGCGAGGTGGGCGAGACGCTCTCGAACCTCGTCGTCGAGGTCAAGGGCTTCGGTCAGGAGGAGAAGAAGGGCTTCGCAGGCCTGTTCCACAAGCAGAAGGATAAGCTCGAGCTGATGCGCGCGCAGTACGGCAAGGCCGAGACGAGCGTGAACCGCATTGTTTCTGAGCTTGAAAAGCATCAGGTCACGCTGATGAAGGATATCGCGATGCTCGACCAGATGTATGAGCTGAACCTCAAGTACTACAAAGAACTGACCATGTATATCATCGCGGGCAAAAAGCGCCTGGCCGAGGTCCGCTCCGGCGAGCTCGAGGAGCTGCGCAAGAAGGCGGAGGCGAGCGGCCTTGCCGAGGATGCGCAGGCCTACAACGACTACGCGCAGAAGTACGAGCGCTTTGAAAAGAAGCTGCATGACCTGGAGCTCACGCGCATGGTGTCGCTCCAGATGGGCCCGCAGACGAGACTTCTCCAGAACAACGACACGCTGATGGTCGAAAAGATCCAGTCCTCGCTCGTCAACACCATCCCCCTCTGGAAGAGCCAGATGGTGCTCGCGCTCGGCATGGAGCACAGCCGTCAGGCTACGGCCGCGCAGAGCGCCGTGGCGCAGACGACGAACGAGCTTCTCAAGAAGAACGCCGACATGCTCATGATGGGCACCATTGCCACGGCAAAGGAAGCCGAGCGCAGCATCGTCGATATCGAGACGCTGCAGCACACGAACGAGCAGCTCGTCTCCACGCTCGACGAGGTCGTGAACATCCAGCGCGAGGGAGCGCAGAAGCGCAAGGAAGCGGAGGTCGAGCTCGGCCGCATCGAAGGCGAGCTGAAGCAGAAGCTCATGGAGCTGAGAAGCTGAGACGCTCCGGATAGGAGAAGCATATGAAATTCTTTCAAAAACGCGGCGTCGCCATCGTCGTGCTGATTCTGGCGATCGTCGCATCCAGTGCGTGGGGACTGCACAAGACGCCCGCCGTCTCTACGCCGGAGGGCGGGGAAAAGCTCGATCCCTCGCTTTCCACGGCGGCGTTCGAGCAGTACGTGCGCGACGAGGCGAACGTCCTTTCGGACAAGACCGAAAAGGCGGTCAGCCTCTATAACGCTAACTGGGACAAGATGTTCGGCAGCATCATGGCCGTCGTCACGACCGAATCCGCAAACGACATAGAGAATGCGGCGTATGATTACGCCATCGAGATGCAGCTTGCGGAAAATGATGCGATCCTGGTCATCGCAAAACAGCAGCAGGACTATTATCTGGTCGCGAGCGGCGATTTCTATGATCTGCTCAGCGGCCTTTCGCAGAGCTTTGTTGCCTCCTGCATGGCGGATAACGTGCAGAAGGGCGATTATGACGCGGCGGTGCGCTCGCTTTGCGCCGCGCTCCATGTGGAGTTGAGCCAGCAGTATCAGCAGAGCGAGGCGGCGCTGGACGAGGCCAATGTGGTGCGCTACGCCCGGTATATGCGGCGGATCGCCGGAAAGACGCAGTTTATCGTCATCACCCACCGGCGGGGCACCATGGAGGAGGCGGACGTGCTGTATGGCGTGACCATGCAGGAAAAGGGCGTCAGCCGGATACTGACCATCAATCTCAACGATATGGCCAAGGAGCTGCATATCAAATAAGGAGGGCTTGTTATGGCAATGGGCTTATTTCAAATACTTAAGGAGGCGTTCACCGCCGTCCCCACCTTCGACGACCTGAATGACGAGTTCTACGACGGACTGGAGGAAGCGCTGATCCTGGCCGATGTAGGCG
>OGRF01002643.1_pt1 | contig 9837 bp, 7 predicted proteins | sample 1553381 | NCBI WGS metagenome assembly OGRF01 (sample SAMEA2580060, study PRJEB22360) | human gut metagenome | biome: human gut; feature: human-associated habitat; material: faeces | place: Denmark | collected 2008/2010
CGTCCACGATGCAGTTGCCTGCCATGTTCACGCCCATGTCCGTGGGGGACTTATAGGGGCTCTGGCCTGCGATCAACTCGAACATCGCGTTCACCACCGGGAAGATCTCGATGTCGCGGTTGTAGTTGACGGTGGTGACGCCGTAGGCCTCCAGATGGAAGGGGTCGATCATGTTCACGTCGTTCAGGTCGGCGGTAGCGGCCTCGTAGGCGAGGTTGACCGGGTGCTTGAGGGGCAGGTTCCAGATGGGGAAGGTCTCGAACTTGGCATAACCGGCCTTGACGCCCCGCTTGTGCTCGTGGTAGAGCTGGGACAGGCAGGTGGCCATCTTGCCGCTGCCAGGGCCGGGAGCCGTGATAACCACCAGCGGGCGCTGGGTCTCGATGTACTCGTTGCGGCCATAGCCCTCGTCGCTCACGATGCGGGCAACGTCGTTGGGGTAGCCGGGGATCTTATAGTGCCGGAAGGTGCGGATGCCCAGGCTGTTCAGCCGCTTCTCAAAGGCTTCCACCTCGGGGGCAGCGGTGTACATGGTCACGCATACACTGCCCACAAACAGGCCGCGCTCCTGGAATGCATCGATGAGACGCAGAACGTCCAGATCATAGGTAATGCCATAGTCACCGCGCACCTTGCTGCTGACGATGTCCTCAGCGTTGATGACGATAACGACCTCGGCCTGATCCTTCAGCTGCAGCAGCATCTGCAGCTTGGAATCGGGCTGGAAGCCCGGCAGTACGCGGGACGCGTGGTAATCATCGAACAGCTTGCCGCCGAATTCCAGATAGAGCTTGTTGTCGAATTTCTTGATGCGCTCGCGGATATGTTCTGACTGCATCGAGAGATATTTGTCGTTGTCAAATCCAATTTTCATCGTTCGTTTCCTTTTTCCTCTTTGCTGTGCCCGGCACACCGCACCGGAACTTTTCCATAACAGAAACAGTATACCACACTCAAAAACCGGGTGCAATCCAAAAGGGCGGCTGCAAAGCTTTTTCCAGCAAATGCGGTGTTTCGCGCTGTTCTTTGCTGCATTTTTTGTGAAAACGGTTCTTGCCGCGTTTTTGACAGCGGGTGTATCATGTTATATCTGATTGGATTGGAAGTCGTGGGCGGTTACTTTTTCTTTTTATCCTTCTGATCCTTCGCGCGATCCTGCGTAATACAGCAAGCCCCCGGGTCTCCCCGGGGGCTTGCTGCAGCTTTATGAAGTATCTCGAATATGGAAGGAATGGCGTTTATTCTGCGTCGGTACGGTTTTTCTTGAGCAGGCTCAGGATCACAGCACCCAGCACGCTGCCCACAGCCAGCGCCACACAGTACAGAGCGGTATGGTCCACGACTGGGAACACGAAGATGCCGCCGTGCGGTGCACGCAGAGCGCAGCCGAAGGTCATGGAGAGCGCACCGGCCACCGCTGCACCGGCCACGCAGCTGGGCAGGACGCGCAGCGGATCTGCTGCTGCATAAGGGATCGCGCCCTCGGTGACGAAGCACAGGCCCATGACGTAGTTCACGATGCCGTTGCGGCGCTCGTCGGCAGTCCACTTCTTGGGGCAGAAGGTGGTGGACAGGGCGATGGCGATGGGAGGGACCATGCCGCCCACCATGACAGCGGCCATCACCTCATAGTTGCCGGAGGCAAGGGCTGCCGTGCCAAAGACGTAAGCTGCTTTGTTGAAGGGGCCGCCCATATCAATGCTCATCATACCGGCCACGATGGCACCCAGCAGCACCTTGGAGGTGCCGCCCATGGCGTTCAGGCAATCGGTCATGGCAGTGTTGATCATGCCCATGACCGGGTTGATGCCGCACATCACCGCGCCGAGGATGAGCATACCGCCCAGCGGGTAGATGAGCATGGGACGGATACCATTCAGGCTGGCAGGCAGCTTTTCGGTGATCTTTTTCAGCAGCTCGACGATGTAGCCTGCAGCAAAACCGGCCAGCAGTGCAGCAAGGAAGCCGCCGGAAACACCGGTGGTCTCACCCGCTGCAATGCCTGCAAAGTTGGTGCCGTTCATGGCCAGCACACCGCCCACAAAACCGACCGCCAGACCCGGACGGTCCGCGATGGACATGGCGATGAAGGCAGACAGGATGGGCAGCATGTAACCGAAGGCTGCGCTGCCCACCGTCTTAAAGAAGGCAGCGACCGGGGTGTTCATGCCAAAGTTGGAGGGATCGATGGTGTAATCGTCCAGCAGGAACGCCAGTGCGATCATGATGCCGCCGCCCACCACGAAGGGCAGCATGTGGGAGACACCGTTCATCAGGTTCTTGTACAGAGCGCGGCCAAAGCTGTCCTTGCCGGAAGCATCCTCGGCGGCCTGCGCGCCGCCCTCGGCGTGGTAAACAGGCACCTCGCCGTGCACGATCTTCTTGATGAGCTCCTCCGGCTTGTGGATGCCATCGTCCACCCGGGTGAACAGCACCGGCTTGCCGTCGAAGCGGGCGGTCTCCACCTTCTTTTCTGCTGCCACGATGATGCCGTCGCAGTTTGCGATCTCTTCTCTGGTGAGGATGTTCTTTGCTCCATCCGAGCCATTGGTCTCCACCTTGGTGGGCAGACCCAGCTTGTCACCGGCCTTGGTCAGGGCTTCCGCTGCCATATAGGTGTGGGCGATGCCGTTGACGCAGGCGGTCACGGCCAGAATGCGGTAGCCGCTCTGGGGGATCTCCTGCTGGGTGAAGCTCTCCGCGCCGAACTGAACCTCCTCCTGTGCATCGATGCAGTCAAGGAACTCTGCCGGGGTCTTTGCGACCTTCAGCTTTTCTACAAAGTCCTCGTTCATCAGCATCTGCATCATACGGGCCAGCATGTCCACATGCAGGCTGCCGTTTTCCGGAGCCGCAATGGCAAACAGCAGGTCGGTGGTACCGTCGTCCTCGGCATTGTACTGCACAGGGCTGCTCAGCCGCAGCGCCGCCAGACTGGGCCGGGTGACTACATTGGTCTTGGCGTGGGGCACTGTGATGCCGTTGTCCACATAGGTGGAGCCCTCCGCCTCACGGGCATAAAGGGCCTTTTTGTAGGCATCCTTGTCCGTGATGTTGCCATGGGTGGCCTGCAGCTCCACCAGACGGCTGATGATCTGCTCCTGATCGGTCAGAGCCTCATCCAGTGCGATGGACTGCGCGGTGAATAATTCCGTAATACGCATGATTTTTCTCCCTTCCTGTATAACTGCAACCCTCTCCGTCACAGAGGGTCAGATTTCCTTCATCAGTTCGTCGATTTTTTCTTTGGTGGCAAGGCCAAGGCTGAACGCCGTTGCACTGCCGCAGGCTGTGCCCAGACGCAGTGCAAAGGAATAGCTCCGGGTCTGCATCCAGCCAGCCACAAAGCCGGCCACCATGCTGTCGCCTGCGCCCACGCTGTTTACGACCTTGCCCTTGGGGCAGCCGATGCGGTGCATCTCGCCATTTTCGTCCACCAGCAGGGCACCGTCGCCCGCCATGCTTACCAGCACATTGCGAGCGCCCTTTTGCTGTAGGGTGCGGGCCGCAGCAATGATCTCTTCGTCCGTAGTCAGCACCCTGCCCACGATCTCGCCCAGCTCGTGGTTGTTGGGCTTGATGAGGAAGGGGTGGTACTGCAGCACGTTCACCAGCAGGTCGCGGGTGGCATCCACCACAGCACGCACGCCCCTGCCCTGCAGCCGAGCCAGCAGCCGCTCGTAGGTATCCTGCGAAAGGCTTGCCGGGATGCTGCCCGCCAGAATGAGGATATCATCCTCGTTCAGGCTGTCCAGCTTCTTTTCCAGCTCCTGCATGGCGCTCTCCGGAATGTCGGGGCCCGCGCCGTTCAGCTCGGTCTCCTGCCCTGCCTTGATCTTGACATTGATGCGGGTCATGCCCTGTTCCAGATGCACAAAATCGGTCTTTAAGCCCTGTGCAGCAAGACCGCGTTCCAGCCATGCGCCGGTCTCACCGGCCACAAAGCCCAGCGCCACGCTCTCGCAGCCCAGCTGTGCCAGCACACCGGACACATTGATGCCCTTGCCGCCCAGCACGCAGTCCTCGCCTTTGGCGCGGTTCACCTCGCCTACTTCCAGCGGTGCATCCAAACGCACCACATAGTCAATGGCCGGGTTGAATGTTACGGTATAAATCATACTTCCGTCTCCTTTACCAGCGTGAATTGTTTGTATTTGGGGTTGGGGCAGCGGTTGGTGAGAATGGCACCGCCCTGCAGGTCGGCAATGACTGCCGGGTAGATGCGGGAAAACTTGGCATCATCCACAAGGAACCAGGCTTCCCGTGCACGGTGCACTGCCGCTGCTTTCACGGCAGCTTCCTCGGGGTCCGGCGTGGTAAAACCGGCATCCAGCGCCACACCGTTGGCACCCATGAACGCCTTGGTAAAATTGTAGCGCTGCAGGCTGGTGACTGTGGGTGCACCTACAATGGCTTCGGTCTCGGGCCGCAGCAGTCCTCCGGGCAGATACACCCGGCAGCCCTTTCGGGCCAGTGCCCGGGCATGGGCCACGCCGTTGGTCACATAGCTGGCTTTGAGGGCATCCCCCGCCAGTGCACGCACCAGCTCCAGCGTGGTGGAGCCTGCATCGATGAACACAAAATCATCGGCGTTGATGAGCTTTGCCGCCGCCTGCGCGATGCTGCGCTTCTGCTCCACCGCCAGCGTTTCCTTTGCTTCCATGGTGGGTTCATCCGCCAGAAAACGGCTGTCCGGCAGGGTGGCACCGCCGTGCACCTTGTTCAGCTTGCCCAGCCGGTCCAGTTCGGTCAGGTCGCGCCGGATGGTGGATTCGCTGGTGTTCAGCGCCTCGCACAGTTCCTGCACCGTCACGGTGCGCTTGCGGTTCAGCTGTTCCATGATCAGGCTGAAGCGTTCTTCTGCCAGCATCGGCATCCTCTCCTTTGGTTTGATCTTATCTTTGACGGTTTATGACCGTTTGTGCGTTGTTTTGGTTGATTACATCTTTATTATAGCAAATACAACGCCAAATTCAATCACTTTCAGTCAATTTCATTCATTTTCGTCCACAAAAAATTGTCTTTAAATTTGTGCAGGGAGCACAAAAGCTGGGATACAAGCATTTTGTGCAAACAAAAAAGCCGCCGTGCGTACCAATCGCACAGCGGCCGGAGAGATGGCTTATTGAGGAATCACTCGGCAGTCCAGTAGAAATCGTCGCCGGGCATTGCGCCGCCCACTGCCTTGGGGTCGGCATCAAACAGCACCTGCAGATAAGCGGATGCGTTGGTCTTGAGCTCGTCGCCGGTCAGGCAGACGATGTTGCAGTTGGGCAGGGCCTTCTTGGCAATGGCAGCCTTGGCCACAACACCCTGCTCCTCGCACAGAGCGGCAGTGCCGTCCAGATCGGCGTTGGCAGCTTCCACGCTCTTGGCGTAGTCGGTAAGGAATGCGGCCACAACATCCGGGTGTTCCTCGGCATACTCCTTGCGCACCACGGTCACGCCGGTGATGAGCTGGGTATCCGCGACCTTGTTCCATTCCTCGGTCAGGTCGAGGGCCACACGCAGGGTGTCGTCCTGCAGGCCGGCTGCAGTCACATAGGGCTGGGGCAGAACTGCAATGGCATCCTCGGTATTGGCCATCTGGGCCGTGACCTCGGTGGCCTCGCTGTAGTATTCAATGGTCACGTCCTTGTCCGGGTCGATGCCGTTGGCGTTCAGAAGATAGCGCAGCACGTACTCCGGCGTGGTGCCCTTGCCGGTGGACAGGATGGTACGGCCTGCAAGGTCTGCCATGGACTGGATCGTATCGCCGCCTTTTTCCACTACGTACAGCACGCCCAGCGTGTTGACGGCCACAGCCTGAATGCCGCCCTCCGTCTTCTGATACAGGGTGGCGGCCAGATTTGCCGGGATGGCAGCCATGTCCAGCTCGCCCTTCATCAGCAGCGGCACGATCTCATCGGCAGCGCCGTAAAGCTGCAGGTCGTAATCCATGGAAGCGGTGCCATCCTCTTCCATGCTCAGCAGGTTGACAAGGCCCATGGTGGTGGGGCCTTTCAGGCCGGCAATGCGCAGAGCATCGGTGGTGGACAGTTCCTTGGCTTCCTCACTGGAAGCGGCTTCCGAAGCAGCCTCGGGGACAGCTTCGCTGGAAGCTGCACTGGATGCAACAGAGCTGGATGCCGCACCGCCGCAGGCGGCAAGGCCCAGCACAAGGGCCAGAGCCAGCAGCATGGATGTCAGTTTTTTCATGCGGGGTTCCCTCTTTCCTCACAAGACCGCGCCATTTTGTGCCTGAAAATTTTGCACAGAACCATGGGTCGGTCTTTTCATATTTTTTACAAGGCAAATTTGCAAAATCATTTGCTTTGCGGGTCTAAGTTTACTATAATAGAGTCAAAAATACCGTTGCGTGTGCAACGGAATTGCAGGAGGGCTGTGGGAAGCCGGATCTTTCCCACGGAATTGTGATGAAAAACTTTCTTCCGCTGTTATGCTCCACCTCTTTATTCAATGGTCTGACCCCTGAAGAGCTGCAGACCCTGCTGGCTCAGCTGGGTGCCGTTATGCGCAGCTATGGCAAAGGCGAAGCGCTTGTTCTGGCGGGCGAACCCAACCGCAGGGTGGGCATCGTACTGTCCGGTGAGCTGGAAGCTTACCGTCCCGGGCCGCAGGGTGCGCGCATTCCCATCACCCACATGGAACCGGGCGGCGTGTTCGGTGATGTGCTGAGCGGTTCCAGTCTGGCAAGCCCGGTCACGGTGATGGCTTCGGTGCCCTGCGAGGTGCTGCTGATTCCCTACGAGCGGCTGCTGCTTTCGGATGGCAGTCCGGCGCACCAGCAGACATTGCGCAATCTGGTGCGCACCATCAGCGATAAATATTTTTCCCTCTCCCGCCGCATCGACCTGCTGGTGCTCAAAAGCCTGCGGGCCAAAGTGTGCGCCTATCTGCTCAGTGAAGCCGAGCGGGCTGGCAGCCTGACCTTCAGCATCCCGTTCTCCCGCATCCAGCTGGCGGATTACCTGAACTGCGACCGCAGTGCTCTCTCCCGCGAGCTGAGCCAGATGCAGCGGGACGGCCTGCTGGACACCTACAAAAGCAGCTTCAAGCTGCTGGAGCCTGCGGTACTGAAGCAAATGGTGCAGTGACCATTTGAATAGCCGCCGCGTGCGCTTTGGCTGTATTCAGCTGAAATTTTATTTTTATATTTGAGTTTTAGAAAAATCTACGGATTTTTCTAAAACTCTTTTTCACTGGAAGGCCGTAACCGTCAGCGGCATCATCTTGTTATTTTTAATATAGGAGTATTTTTAAATATGTCAAAACCGATTTTATGGATCGTGATCCCCTGCTACAACGAGGAGCAGGTGCTGCCCATTACAGCTCCCATGTTTCTGGAAAAGATCAGCGGCCTTGCCGCACAGGGCCTTGTGAGCGCGAAGAGCCGGGTGCTGTTCGTGAACGACGGCTCCAAAGACAAGACATGGGAACTGATCCAGAGTTTTGCCGCACAGGACGAACACTACATCGGCATTTCCCAGAGCCGCAACCGCGGCCACCAGAACGCCGTGCTGGCAGGCTTGATGGAAGCACTGCACAGCGGCACCTGCGATGTTACCATTTCCATCGACTGTGATGGTCAGGACGACATCAACGCCATGGACGAGATGGTTAAAAAGTATCTGGACGGTGCCGAGGTGGTCTACGGCGTGCGCAGCCGCCGCGATACAGACACCTTCTTCAAGCGCTTCACCGCCGAGGGCTTTTACCATGTGATGAACGCTCTGGGCGCAGACATCGTGTTCAACCACGCAGACTACCGCCTCATCAGCACCCGTGTGCTGGAAAGCTTTGCCGACTACAGGGAAGTGAACATTTTCCTGCGCGGCATGGTGCCGCTGGTTGGCTTCAAGAGCGAGGTAGTCACCTACGAGCGTCACGAACGCCTTGCCGGTGAGAGCCACTACCCCCTGAGCAAGATGCTGGCACTGGCCTTTGATGGCATCACCAGCCTTTCCAACAAGCCCATCCGCCTTATTACCGGATCTGGCATCTTTGTGAGCCTGATCAGCTTTATCGGAGTCATCTGGGCCATCGTGTGCGCCGCCATGGGCAGCAGCGTGGCCGGCTGGGCCTCCATCGTGTGCATCGTCTGCTTCATGAGCGGCGTGCAGCTGGTGTGCTTAGGCGTGATCGGCGAGTATATCGGCAAAATTTATATGGAGACGAAAGCCCGCCCGCGCTACATCATCAGCGAGCGCACCTGGGCCCCTTACGAAAGGAAGTATCACGGATGAGCAAACAGAGCTGGCGGGGCAGCACCCTGCTGAACCCGGAACCGCCGGTGCTGGTCTCCTGCGGTGGGCTGGAGCAGCCCAACCTCATCACCATCGGCTGGACGGGCACCATCTGCACCCAGCCCAGCATGGTGTCCATCAGCGTTCGGCCGGAGCGCTACAGCCACCACCTCATTCAGGAAAGCGGACAGTTTGCCATCAATCTGCCCACTGAAGCGCTGGTGCGTTCGGTGGACTGGTGCGGCGTGAAAAGCGGCCGTGATGTGGATAAATTTGCCGCCTGCGGCCTGCATTCTGCCCCCGGCAGCGTGCTGACCGACTGCCCCATTCTGGAAGAAAGCCCGGTCAATCTGGAATGCAAGGTAACTCAGGTGATCCCGCTGGGCAGCCACGACCTGTTCCTTGCCGAAGTGGTGGCCTGTGATGTGGACGAAAGCCTGCTGGACGAAAACGGCAAGCTGTGTCTCGAAAAGGCAAAGCTCATCGTCTACAGCCACGGCGAATATCTGGCACTGGGCAAAAAGCTGGGCACCTTTGGCTACAGCGTGCGCAAGAAAAAGCCGGTAAGGCGTAAAAAATAATTTACATTTCATCGCTTGACTTTTGCCCAAAACTGCCTATACTAAAGATAGGCAATGTAGAGAGATTGAATCCATCGGGTTCATGCCGAAACACGAAGCCCCCGGTAGTGTCAGTACCGGGGGCTTCTTTTAGTGTTTGCTGCCCTTGCCGATCTTACCGTCGATCCATGTGCACAGATAGTAGGCAACTACCTGCGCGGCAACGGTTTGGATAAATGTAGAGAGAGTTTCCAAGGGGTTCACCTCCTTTCCGCGGTTAGGGGAATGGAGAAGGGCCGCAGGAACAGTATAGCACAAAAACCGGTATCGCGCAATTTTGACGCAATACCGGTTTTTGTGCATTTATTCGTGCTTTACGCGCTGGATCTCGCCCAGATCGTAGGGGGTGTTCTGGTAGACGTAGTAGTTCAGCCAGTTCTCATACAGCAGGTGGGCGTGGGCACGCCAGCGGAACAGCGGCGGCTTTGTGGGATCATCGTCCGGGTAGTAATTCACCGGCACATGGATGGGCAGGCCCTTGTCCACATCGCGGCGGTACTCTGAATCCAGCGTGTACTTGTCATATTCCGGGTGGCCGGTGACAAAGATCTGCCGTCCGTTCTCGGTGCTCATGAGGAAGGGCCCGGCCGCATCGCTCTCGGCAAGGATGCGCAAAGCCTTACAGTTGTCCACATCCTCGCGGCTGATGCCGGTGTGGCGGCTGTGGGGCGCATAGAACACCTCGTCAAAGCCGCGCACCAAAGGGTTCGACGGGCGGGTGACCCGGTGCTCGAACACGCCGAACATCTTTTCCGGCAGCAGCTGCTTGTGCACGCCGTAGTGGTAGTACAGGCCAGCCTGTGCACCCCAGCACACATGCAGGGTTGAGTAGACATTCGTCTCGCTGAAGTCCATGATCTCGCACAGCTCCGGCCAGTAATCCACCTGCTCAAAGTCCATGGTCTCCACCGGAGCACCGGTGATGATCATGCCGTCGTAGCGGTTATGCTTCACCTCGTCAAAGGTCTTAT
>OGRF01002648.1_pt1 | contig 9827 bp, 9 predicted proteins | sample 1553381 | NCBI WGS metagenome assembly OGRF01 (sample SAMEA2580060, study PRJEB22360) | human gut metagenome | biome: human gut; feature: human-associated habitat; material: faeces | place: Denmark | collected 2008/2010
ATGGAGGGCAGCCGCCACCGTAATAAAGAGCCGCTGTTCCACTGCGCGGTCTACATCGAGCTGACCGCCCCGGACTATGACACACTGAAGCTGCTGCAGACCGATGTGCTGACGGAGCTGGTGCGAAGCAAGCTCAATGTGGACAGGCTTCTGCTCCGCCAGCAGCAGGGCTTCTGCTGTGTCAGTCCCGTGGGCTACAACGCCTTCGGAGCGCAGTTTGAGAGAGTTCTGCCCGCCAGCTCCGTGGCAAACCTTTATCCCTTCAACTATTCCGGCAAAACGGACGCCAAAGGCTTCTACATTGGGAAAGACAAGTACGGCAGCAACATCCTCGTCGATTTCGACCAGCGCGATGAGGACAAGACCTCCGCCAATATCCTTATCCTCGGCAACTCCGGTCAGGGCAAATCCTACCTCATGAAGCTGCTCATCCTGAACCTGTTGGAGTCCGGCAAATCCATTATCACGCTGGATGCCGAGCATGAGCAGCAGGAAATGTGCGAGGCCGTGGGCGGCTGCTTTGCCGACCTTATGGCCGGTAAGTACATCATCAATGTGCTGGAGCCGAAGTGTTGGGATGACGGCGGTGACCCCGAAGATAAGGCCGCACCGGAAGCCTTCCGAAAAAGCACCCTGCTGGCGCAGCACATTTCCTTCCTCAAGGACTTCTTCCGCGCCTACAAGGATTTCTCGGATGCCCATATCGACACCATTGAGATCATGCTCTCCAAGCTGTATGGAAAATGGGGCATCACAGAGCGGACCAATTTCCGCCGTATGCGCTCGGAGGACTATCCCATCCTCTCTGATCTCTATGACCTGATCGAGGCGGAGTACAAAAGCTATGACATGGCCGCCCACCAGCTCTACACCGAGCAGATCCTGCGTGAGGTGCTGCTGGGGCTGCACTCCATGTGTAAGGGCGCGGACGCGCAGTTTTTCAATGGGCACACCAACATCACCTCCAGCCGTTTCCTCGTTTTCGGTGTGAAAGGACTGTTGGGCGCGGCGAAGAATGTTCGCAACGCCATGCTGTTCAATATTCTGTCGTTCCTGTCGGACAAGCTGCTGACCGAGGGCAATACCGTGGCGGCACTGGACGAACTGTATATCTGGCTGTCTAATCCCACGGCCATTGAGTACATCCGAAACTGCCTCAAGCGTGTGCGCAAAAAGGAATCCGCTATGCTGCTGGCTTCGCAGAATCTGGAGGATTTTGACCAGGAGGGTATCCGTGAGATGACAAAGCCGCTATTCAGCATCCCGCCTCACCAGTTCCTGTTCAACGCAGGCTCCATCGACAAGCGCAGCTATATGGAGATGCTCCAGCTGGATGAGGCGGAATACAATCTCATCAAGTTTCCCCAGCGCGGTGTCTGTCTGTATAAGTGCGGCAACGAGCGGTATCTGCTGGAAGTCCACGCTCCCGCCTACAAGGAAAAGCTGTTTGGCACAGCGGGTGGTCGCTGATGGCAGTATCTGCAGGTATGATCGCCAGAGCCGCGGCGACAGCCCTTTCCAACGAGAAGCTCCGCAAAGGGATCGGCTGGGGGCTGGTCGCTGTTCTCTCGCCCGTCATCCTCCTGATCGCCGCGCTGTGCTCCATCGGCACAGGCGGTGCGGATCACAACAACCAGGCGGTAGCCGCAGCCTTCTATGGGACGAGCTATTCGACCGAGGTGCCTATGGTATTCCGCTCTCACATTGAGGAGATGCGCACCGCGTTTTCTCTTCTGGATTCGGCGGTCGCCTCCGTCAATGGGCAGACGGAAGGCGAAAACAGCCTTGACCCGATCCGAGTCAAGGCTGTTTTTTATGCCCTCTGCTTTGGCGAGGACGCTCCTGGCAGACGGGCGGCAAACCGCTTTGTGGAGTGCTTCTACACTTGGGAAACCCGTACCCGCACGGTAGAAGTAGAGAACGAGGATGGCACGGTCACCAGCACAGAAGAAGAATACACCGTCGCTGTTCCGGTTTCGCTGCATCAGGCGTATGCAAATCTCGAAGCAGAGCTGGGCCGGACAATCACAGAGGATGATAAGAGCAACATCAACCACATCTATACCATGATCGCCGGCACCGCAGGCGGCGGCAGCTACAGCGGTGAATTCCTTCGCGGGGATGGAAGCAGTATCGACTTGGACATCTCCGCCTTTGTTGATCCCGCCAATAAAAATGCAGCCGACCTTGTGACCTACGCCATCCACGCATGGGAGTCCGGCTGGGGCTATGTCTGGGGCACCTATGGTAATGTGTTGACGGAGTCACTCCTTGCCTACAAGGTATCACAATACCCGGACGGTGTTGGCAACCATGAGGACATCATCCGCGCCAATTGGCTGGGCGGCAGAACCGCCGACTGCGTAGGGCTAATCAAGGGCTACGGCTGGCTGTCCCCGGAAACGATGACCATCGACTATGGTACCCATGGGATGCCGGACATCGGTGCAAATCAGATGTACTACAACGCCACGGAGTCTGGGGCCATCGATACCATGCCGGATATCCCCGGCCTTGCGGTTTGGCATGAGGGACACATCGGTGTTTACATCGGCGGCGGTCAGGTCGTTGAGGCCATGGGAACCAAGTACGGTGTTGTTAAAACAGAGTTGGCTGGCCGAGGTTGGACGCACTGGCTGAAGATTCCGTATATCAATTATGACTGAGGAGGATCGAATGGAATTCCACAAAGATGAAGTAAAGAACAAAGTCGTCTGGACAAAAGGCGCAGACTTTACTGACGGATCACCTCGATACACCTTCGAGGGACGCGACCCCGCCACGACCTTTGAACGATTTCAGGTCGTTATCTATACAGAGCGGGAGCGCCGATATGCACACGACCCCGGAAGCCTCTGTAATCACTATTATGGTTATGTGCGTGACGACAAAATGGAATGTGCCGAAACCATCGGACCGTACTATTCTGTCCGGGAGGCAAAGCAGAGAACGCTGGAATTGTTCAATTTGTTTATGCAGCAATACGACAATCAAGAATTAGACAGTGCCACATCGGAATCAGCGGATTACGGACATGATGATCAGCAGAAGCATTTTCAATACCAATGGGCAGTGGGAACACCGCAGAGGAAGTATGCAGACATGCTGGACAAGCTGATTCCGCAGCACGATGGTCACACCACTGCCGCGTGGATCACATTTGCGGAGGAACTGGCAGATGGTGCGGAAACCGCCTTCGAGCAGGAAATGTCTTCTCTGGTAGCTGCGTTCCAAGAGATCTCAAAGCGGTTCAGCCCTCGTGCCGTGGAGCCGGTCTATCAGGTGATCCATGCGCCAGGCAATGCGCTGCTGAGCAATGAGATCTTACCCGCAGCGGAAGCCGCGGAGCAGGGTGCAAGTTCACAAGAACTGTCTGATATGGCGGCAAGCGGACTGTTCGGTGGCGGACCGGCGCCTGAACTGAAGATGTAGGAGGAATATAGAATGGCCTATGTAAAAGTACCTGCACCATCGGTGGTGTACCACTTGGCAAAAGCAGATCGCCTCGACAGCATTCTGGATGACGGTCAGATCCGCCGCTTCGAGGACAGCGAGTGTTGGTTCTGTGAGAGCCTCGGCAAAATGAAAGCGTACATGGAACAGACCGTAATGTGTGAGGGAAAGCCCTACTATGCCGTGGGCGGGCAACTCTGCCGCTATCCTAAATTTGTGCCGGAGGACTATGTTCTTCTCAAGCTCACGCCCTGCGGCTACGAAGATAATTGGTACCGCTGGAATCAGGAGATCCCTCCCGGCAGCCCGAAAGAGCTGGTGCAGGCGGCGAAGGAATTTTCAGGGCTGAAGATCGGCTACCGCGGCGACATGGCGTTCCGCAACGCGGAGGTCATCGATGTGGTGCTATTTCTTACGGAGGAGATCGTGCAGGGCGAATCGGTACAGACCACATCGGAACTGCAGGAGCTCCTATTTGAACACATCGAGCGTGAACAGCGGGAATACACCGATTCCCTCTACCGCATGACACAGGGGCAGCTCATTGCCAACGCCGGGGAGATCGAGGCAACCCGGATTTGCTATAATGCCCTGCTCACCGCAGTTTTTGAACGGGAGCAGTTGATCCTGCTTCTCTCTAATGACAAACCGCTGACCTCTGTAAGAGAGGCGTGGCAGGCAGAGCAGGCTCATCATGCAAACAACGAAAAACAGGAAGTTCCCGCTGGGGAACTCCCTGCTGTACATATCATTCTTGTCTGTGGCTTTTGGCAGGGTGCGTCCGGGTGGGCGCACCCTGTTTTTGTTTTATACCTTAATTGAAAAAACTTCGTTTCATACTGCGAATCACTTTATATATTTAGTTATTGCTCGATACAGACTTTTGCAGCGAGCATCCCACAATCTAGCAGGTTCATGGATAGAGCATTGATCCACCCTAAAAAGTTTATGAAAGTCATCTAAAAAACCAACATAAACAGGAATGTTATAATACAAAAAACATTTTTGATTTGTGAACTGATCTCCGGTTATGTCAATAATAATAGCATCTTTTAAGTTATAGTATTTTCGCAGTAGCATTACATCATTATCTTCATTATAAACACTTATCAGACTTTTATACTTTCTGTCAGCATCTGAATTATCAGTTGTCACTGTTACAGTGTTTACAAGAACCAGCCATGCGTGTGATTGGGTACCTTTTTGACCACAGACATAATATGTGTAAATATCATGCTGTGCCAAATACTCAGCTAAAAGATCGCTTGTATCTCCACAGCATCCTTTGGGAAATCGAGGAAATGCAAAGTCATTATCAAATTCACCAGCATCTTTTGCTATCTCAATTGCACCACGGAAAGAAGTTGCCAAAACTTTTATTTTATCTAATTCATACGCTTCCATATGCTAATACCTCTTCTGAAACAAAATAAAGCCTGTTGCTATGATATCTAGTTTTCGCTACATTGTCAATTCTTCAGTAAAATCGCAGAATATTCATTTCACAAAATTTGTTTCAGATATTTCTCCGGGTCACCATTCAGAATCAAATCTGCATACGCCAGTGGGTCATTGTAGATGAGGTAGTCCAACTCTGCCCTCTGCACCATAGTCACGTCCAGCGCATCCTCGACCCCAGTGCAGTCGATGGAAATCATTCTCCCATCCCGGAGCAGCAGCTCCACACAGCCGGTGTCCATGTTGAATTTGCAAGCTCTTGCATCGTACTTCATACTCGTGTCCTCCTGAAATCATGTTGTGGCTTATGTCGGTCAATCTATGATTTCGGATTTCATCTTCCACGGACACCCATATTGAGTTTTCCGAAGAAAACAAATAATCCGAACCCATCTCCTATCGGAAACAAGTTCGGATTATTTTTGTTTGGTCCGAGTGGCGAGAATCGAACTCACGGCCTCTTGAACCCCATTGTGCTTCTCTCGAAAACACAATGTACAATCCGATACTGCCTAGACTCAGTATCGTTAAATTTCAAATGTATTATACCATTCTGTTTCATTGGATGTCAAGACGTTTCATTCCTTTTGTGGTCAAATTGTGGTCAAACGACCCCGACAAATGACCTTTCTCCCCCAGCTAAGTTACATCGCGCAATTTCGATTTTCATCAATCGAAGTTGCGCTTTTTGTTTGCACGAATTATCTATAAGGAGGATTTGTCAACCATGTCAATGAACCATCGTTGTTTTTTCATCCTTGACAGAATTGTATGACCCTTGACTACTTTTACGGACAGGCCGGAGAACTCTTTTCGTTCTTCCGCATTCCAAAGGCTCTTTTTCAGGAGCAGCGGTTTCAAGATCTGTCAACCGATGCCAAAACTCTGTACGGCATCCTGCTTGACCGCATGAGCCTTTCTGTTAAAAATGAATGGTTTGACAAAAAAGGTCGCGTGTTCATCATCTTCACGATTGAGGATGTCAAGAGGACTTTGCGTTGCGCAGACAACAAAGCGACCAGACTGCTCCGGGAACTTGAAGAATTTGGTTTGATTGAACGAAAACGTCGAGGGCAAGGAAAGCCATGTTTGGTGTATGTGAAAAACTTTTCGTCAGAATCTTCAAAGGAGAGTGTCAAGAATCGTGATAATGACGATTCTTGTGGCTCTAAAATCGCTTGTCAAGACCCGGTAAAATCACGAGGTATTAAGAAGAAAGAGAATAAAACAGAGATGAATAATACGAATCTTATCCTTTCCGACGAATCGGAGAAGATGAAGAATCGTGAACTGCTTGAAGAATATTTTTCACACTCTTTGGAGATGGACCTTCTTCTCCGGCTTTACCCGGATGATGAAGATACCCTCTATCAAATCGTGAATTTGCTGGTGGATACCTGCGCTACCAACCGTAAGCTACTGCACATTGCCGGGGACGATAAGCCCGCCGAGGTGGTACGCAGCCGGTTTATGAAGCTGAACGCCGACCATATCCGCTTTGTGCTGAAGTGCCTTGCAGAGAACAGCAGCCCGATCCGTAACATGAAACAATATCTGCTCGCTTCTCTGTACAACGCACCCACCACCATGCAGCTTTCCTACCAAAACCAAACAAACCACGACTTAGCGAATCGGAGGTGACGAGAATTTCAAAGAAAGCAACCACGATTGCCATCGTCAACCAGAAAGGCGGCACTGGCAAGACCACAACCTGTGAAAATCTGGGCATCGGGCTGGCGATGGAAGGCAAAAAAGTCCTGCTGGTGGACGCTGACCCGCAGGGCAGCTTGACCATCAGCATGGGCTGGCAACAACCCGATGAATTGCCCACCACCCTTTCCACCCTGATGGCAAAAGCCATGAACGACCAGAGCATTCCGCCCGGCGAAGGTATCCTGCACCATGCGGAGGGCGTTGACCTGATTCCGGCAAACATTGAACTGGCAGGGCTGGAAGTGTCTCTCGTCAACTGCATGAACCGGGAAAAGATGCTGAAGCAGGTGTTGGAGGGGGCAAAGCGCGAGTACGATTTCATTCTGCTGGACTGCACCCCTTCCCTTGGGATGCTGACCGTGAATGCGCTGGCGGCGGCAGACGCTGCCCTGATCCCCGTGCAGGCACAGTACCTGTCCGCAAAAGGCTTGGAACAACTTTTGCAGACTGTCCAAAAAGTCAGAAGGCAAATCAACCCGAAGCTGAAAATCGAGGGTATCCTGCTGACCATGACCGACAACCGCACCAACTACGGAAAACAGATCAGCAACCTGATCCGGCAGGCATACGGAAAGCACCTGAAGGTGTTCGAGCAGACTATCCCACGGTCAGTCCGTGCGGCGGAAACCAGTGCGGCAGGAAAAAGCATCTTTGCCTATGACTCCAAGGGCAAGGTGGCAGAAGCCTACAAATCTCTTGCAAAGGAGGTGCTGGCAGATGCCGATCGACAGCGGAAACTTAGCTCTGAAAGGGCTAGATGACCTGTTTTCCACCGAGGAAAACCGACAGGAGGAGCAGCGGGAACAGGTGCAGCAAATCCCTATCGGTGAACTGCATCCGTTCACCAACCATCCTTTCAAGGTCGTGGATGATGAAGCCATGACCCGGACGGTAGAAAGTATCGCTCAGTTTGGTGTGCTGGCTCCGCTTATCGCAAGGCCGCGCCCAGATGGTGATGGTTATGAAATCATTTCCGGGCACCGCCGTCAGTTCGCCGCAAAGATGGCCGGACTGGAAACGCTGCCTGTCATTGTAAGAAATATGGACGATGATGCTGCCACCATTTTGATGGTCGATTCCAATTTACAGCGAGAACACATTTCGCCTAGCGAAAGGGCTTTTGCGTACAAAATGAAGATGGATGCTATGAAAAGAACTGCTGGTAGGCCATCAAAAGAAAATTCCCGACAAGTTGTCGGGAATTTTGAAACAGCCGATCTTATTGGTAAAGAAAGCGGTGAAAGTGGCAGACAAGTCCAACGATTTATTCGTTTGACGAACCTCATTCCTGAACTGCTGAATATGGTAGATGAGAAAAAAGTATCATTTAATCCTGCGGTGGAACTGTCTTATCTCTCTACTGAACAGCAGCAGGAGATGATAAATGCCATGGACGATACGCAAAATGCGCCCTCATTCTCACAAGCAAAGCGCATAAAAAAGTTGGCACAGGAGGGCAATTTCACATCAGAAGCCGTAGTTGATATTATGGGGGAAGAAAAGAAAAGCGAGTTGGATACCGTGACCATCAAAAACGAGACCCTGCGGAAGTATTTCCCCCGCAGCTGCACGCCCAAACAGATGGAGGAGAAGATCATCCAGCTTCTGGATGCGTGGCAGAAAAAACAGCAGCGCCGCAACGAACGCTGAACGTAACGCAAGACCCGATGGGGTCTTTTTTGTTTGCAAAAATTTGGAGGTAACGCCTAGGGGGTGATGACACTGGCAGCAACACGGTTGATCCCCATGCGGAAGAACAAAGGCAAGTCCATCGGGGCGTGTCTGCACAACCACACCAGCTATATCCAGAACCCGGATAAGACCGAGCAGGGCGAGCTGGTCAGCAGCTATCAATGCAGCCCGCTGACCGTGGACGAAGAATTTCTGTTAACAAAACGGCTGTACGAGCAGACCACCGGGCGCAGGCAGAAAAGCGATGTCATCGCCTATCAGGTGCGGCAATCCTTCAAGCCGGGGGAAGTCACGCCGGAGGAAGCCAACCGCATCGGCTACGAGTTTGCCGAGCGATTTTTGAAGGGTAAACACGCTTTTATCGTTGCCACCCACACCGACCGGGCGCACATCCACAACCACATTATTTACAATTCCACTGCCTTGGACGGAACCCGGAAATTCAAAAATTTCTGGCTTTCCACCTTTGCGGTGCAACGATTGAGCGACCTGATCTGCCTAGAGCACCAGCTCTCCACCATCGAGTACAAGCCTTATCGGGAACGGCAGAAGCGCATCGTCTATCCGCCCAAGGAGAGCAACCGTGATCGCCTGTGCGGAATCATCGACACCATCCTTGCAGAACGGCCGAAGGATTTTGAAGTCTTTCTGCAAAAGCTGGAGCAGCAAGACTATGAGGTGAAGCGCGGCAAACACACGGCGGTGAAGGGCAAGGGACAGAAACGCTTTATCCGTTTCCGCACACTGGGCATTGGCTATGGAGAGGACGAGATCAAGGCGGTGCTGGAGGGAAAGGCGAAACACCATCCGTACCAGAAACAGCCGCCCAAAGAACAGCCCTTCCAGTTGCTGGTGGATATTCAGGGAAAAATGGCAGCGGGCAAAAGTGTCGGCTACAAAAAGTGGGCAACGAAGTTCAATCTGAAAGAGATGTCCAAAACTCTGCTGTTCTTGCAAGAGCAGAAAATCAGCAGTGCCGAGGAACTGCGGGAACGTGCAGCGACGGCAACAGAACGCTACCATGCTATGGGGGATTCCATCAAGGCAGCGGAAGCAAGGCTGACAGAAATTACCGTCCTGAAAACCCACATCATCAACTATGCCAAGACCCGTGAGGTGTACGCCACTTATCGGAAAGCCGGGTACAGCAAGGCATTTCTGGAAGCCCACCGGGAGGAGATTGCTCTGCACAAGGCGGCGAAAGCTGCCTTTGACGAGGCAGGGCTACAAAAATTGCCGAAGGTCAAGGCGTTGGATGCGGAGTTTGCAGAGCTGCTGACAAAAAAGAAAGCAGCCTACCCGGAGTACCGCAAGGCACGGAAGGAGATGCAGGAACTGGTTCGGGCACAGAAAAATGTGGAACGATTTTTTGCGGAGGAAAAGGACACCACCGAGAAAACTCAGACCCGATAAGCGAATACCGCCGAGGATTCTTCCCGTTTTGGGAGGCATCCTCGGCGGATTTTTTAGTTTATATAGCAGCGATCCTGTTTTACGAGCCAATCTTCACA
>OGRF01002653.1_pt1 | contig 9805 bp, 7 predicted proteins | sample 1553381 | NCBI WGS metagenome assembly OGRF01 (sample SAMEA2580060, study PRJEB22360) | human gut metagenome | biome: human gut; feature: human-associated habitat; material: faeces | place: Denmark | collected 2008/2010
CGCGAAGCTGAAAGCAGCCGGGAAACCGGTACCTCCCGCACCCGGTGCACCTGCTGCACCCACACAGCAATAAATTCAGACTAAACAAAACGCCCTATATGGACGATATAAGTAGCAGAGAGGTGACAAGGCCGGTCACTTCCTGCTACTTATTTTTTACAGTTTGATAATGACACCACGGATGGTAACCAGACAGAGGCATATTATATGTATTCTGTTTCTTTACCATCTTTTTTTAGTTTAACAGTTCAGCCATGCAATATCATATGTTCTGCGTGGGTGCTGGCACACAAAGCAGAACATATGATATTGCATGAGCGGAGCGCCGCATGTATGAAATAAAAGATGAGCCGCTTAGCGGCGTCGACTGCGGAGCAGGCGCTTTTATGAATACATGCGGTGGTGAACTGTTAAGCGTTACAGGAAGCGCGCCCTGTTGGTTCGTGGTGAGGTCGGGGAAAGGAGAAAATTACAGATTTGAGAATTGATTCCGCAAGCATAGGAATGGATTCCGCCAGAAGCTATCACGCTTCTAAGACAAGCGTCAGACGATTTGAGATAACGGATTATCAGGCAGGTCTGACAGATGTATCCACCAAGGGACAGAAGACACCGAATGGGGAGGATACCACACAGAACACGGAGGAACAGGAGAACACTGCAGAGAACACCACGATGACAGCCAAAGACTGGCAGAGTCGTTTTCTGGTATCTTCTGCCAGATGGGATATGCGAAGCAGTGCCAGTGAACAGACATTGTCTACCATCCGGGAATATACGGTGCGTTATATTTTTGATTTATTATTCCCGTCCAGGAACAGCACTTTGCGGGACTGGATGCAGGAAAACGGATGGAGCAGCGGAACTCAGACCGGAAACAGATGGAATACAGGGAATAGCGTAAATTATACCCAGACGAATTCCGGCAGCACACAGGGAACCGCAACACCTGCGTCAGACGTGTTCAATCTGGTCACGTCCCGTGTGAAAATATTGAACTATGTGAGCGAGACCTGGAACATAGAACAGGAGGATACCAGTTTTTCCACCGTGGGAAGCGTGCGGACCAAGGATGGCAGAGAGATCAATTTTAATGTAAATGTAAATATGAGCCGCAGATGCGAGGAATACTACAAAGAGCAACTCAATGTAGCAGAATTCACGCTCCATGATCCGCTGGTGATCAACCTGGATACTGATGTGGCAGAAGTGTCGGATCAGACCTTTTATTTTGATCTGGATGCCGATGGCAAGGAAGAAGAGATCTCCGTGCTGAATGGCAGCGGCTATCTGGCACTGGACAAGAACGGTGATGGCACTATCAACGACGGCAGTGAGCTGTTCGGCACCCGGAATGGGGATGGCTTTGCAGATCTGGCGCAGTATGATGAGGATGGCAACGGCTGGATCGATGAGAACGATTCCATCTGGTCAAAATTAAAAATCTGGTGCAAGGATGAAAACGGCAACGACGTACTGTACAAACTTTCTGACAAGGGTGTCGGTGCTATCTGTCTGCAAAACGTTTCTACGGATTTTACCCTGCAGGGAGACCGTAAGGCTCAGGACGGCACTACCAATGCCAATGCGACCAATGCTGTGGTCCGCAAGACCGGTATTTTCTTATACGAAAACGGAAATGTGGGTACGGTACAGCACGTGGATATGGCTGCCTATGCCGCACAGGCATAGAATAAATATAACTATTCAGTTACTTCGCCCTATAAATAGCATCAAATGTTCTTACGAATGCAAACATTCGACGCTATTTACATGGCTCTGAATAGTTCCAAATAAATGCAAATTTCATATCGAAGACATTCTGAATAAAACCCATGAATCGGGCAAGACTATAGGATAAACCAGGGAAAGTGGTTGAAACGATTGTATAGCAGGCAGTTGACTCAGGGAACAGGAAGGATGCGGATAGGATATGAGAAGAAATAAAAAGAGCGGTATTAACAAAGAACGTATTATAATGTTAGCCTCTTCAGCCTTTGTACTGGCAGCATTGACCATGACAGGGGTCTATATGAAGGGGCAGAATGTGGAGTCCAGGGATGATGGTTATACCTTGGACTTCACTGCGCTTCCCAACAATGCGGATGACAAATTACAGGAGATCACGGAGAATAACGACGAACATCTTTTGAAGGAGGACGAGAACATCCCCGGACTGACGGCAAATAATACAGCGGGAAATGAGATCGCGGGAACTCCTGTCACCGAGGATGATCTGGACTATATGCCCCAGGAGGTAGGCTCCGGCAACGTAGAGATTCCGGGGCTGACGGATCAGGAGACCCTGCTGGAGGCCGCACAGAAAGAGCAACAGAATTCCGATGCTGACCGACAAAAGGAAGAGACCGGGGGAAAGCAGACAGCAGGCGGGGATGTGGTCGTTGAGAAGACACTGCACTTTGCAGAAAGCGACGGATTACAGCAACCGGTGCAGAGTGATATTCTGATGCATTACTCTATGGACAAGAGCACCTATTTTGCTACACTGGATCAGTATAAATACAATTCCGCCACCATTTTTTCCGCGGAAGAAGGTACGGCAGTGACCGCCTGTGCACAGGGAAAAGTGACTTCAATCTTCGAAAATGAGGAGATCGGCAAGGCGGTGACCCTGGATCTGGGTGACGGCTATGAGGCCACTTATGGACAGCTGACGGAGATCACAGTGAAAGAGAATTCCTATGTGAATCCCGGCGACACCATCGGCAGTGTGGCAGCGCCCACGAAATACTACAGCACCGAAGGAAGCAACGTATACTTTGCTCTGACCCACAACGGGGAACCGGTGAACGGGGAGGCATTGTTCCGCTGATGTATATTGTAGGAGGCAGGATCCTGACCATGGCGGGCAGAGAGATCCCCGAAGGAATCCTGCAGATAAGAAACGGGAAAATTGCACAGGTAGGTGCCAGAGGTGAGGTGAAGTTACAGCCGGAAGAAGGAGAGCAGGTAGTGATCGCGAAAAATGCGCTGATCATGCCGGGCATCATTGAGGCACACTGCCATATGGGTATCATGGAAGAAAAAAAGAGCACGGAAGGGGATGACTGTAATGAGACAGTGGATCCCCTGACACCGGCTCTGCGGGCTATCGATGGTATTAATCCCATGGATGCAGCCTTTGACGATGCGGTGCGGGCCGGAATTACTGCAGCCATGATCGGACCCGGAAGCTCTAATGTGGTGGGCGGCCAGTTTGCCATGGTAAAGACTAAGGGGCGCCGGATCGACGACCTGATCCTGAAATCACCGGCGGCCATGAAGGTGGCCTTTGGAGAGAACCCAAAGGTCAATTATTCCGGGCAGAACAAAAGTCCTGTCACTCGTATGGCCATCGCCGCCATGCTGCGCAGGGAACTCTGGGAGAGCAGAGAATATCTGCGGCAAAAGCAGGAAGCGGCGGAGAAGGGAGAGTATTTTGCACCGGATTTTGAAAAAGAGTGCTATCTTCCGGTACTGCGGGGAGACATCCCGTTAAAAGCCCATGTCCACCGGGTGGACGATATTTTCACAGCAATCCGCATTGCAAAAGAATTCGGTATAAAAATGACGATGGATCATTGCTCGGAAGGTCATCTGGTGGCGGAAGAACTGGCGAAGGAAGGATTTCCGGCCATTGTGGGACCGGATCTTACCAGCCGGAACAAGATCGAGGTGCAGAACATGTCTTTTAAGACCGCCGGAGTGCTGAACCGGGCCGGTGTGATGGTCGCCATCACCACGGATCATCCGGTGTCACAGATCCAGACACTGCCGTTGTGTGCCGGACTTGCGGTAAAAGCGGGACTTCCAATGGAGGAAGGTTTCCGGGCCATCACCATTTATCCTGCGAAAATCTGTGGCGTGGCAGACCGCATTGGCAGCCTGGAAGTGGGGAAAGATGCAGACATTGCCATTTTCGACGGAAATCCTATGGAAATTTTCACACGAACCCTTTATACTATTATCAACGGGGAGATCGTGTACTGTAATGTCCCCAGGGAATGACCGGAGGAATATTTTGAGATACAGCAGGAAAAGTGCAGGGATCCTGTCCCTGCTATTACTATTTAACAGTATAGGTATGAACGCCTGCGGGCAGGCAACGGCAGAGACAGGGCATGTAAGCATAAGTATGACCGGCATGGAAAACACACCGGTCATCAACTATACAGTGCCTACGCTGACACCCAATGTGCTGGTGGATCAGCAGGGGTATGCCGCGGTCGGTGAAAAACAGGCAGTGGTGAAGGGCAGACAGCCGGTAGAGACTTTCCGGCTGGTGGACCGGGAGACCGGAGAGACGGTCTATGAAGGCACGGTAAAGCAGACAGATTACAACGGGGAGCTGTCTCTGTACATCGGAACAGCGGATTTCACGGACTATACCGGGGAAGGTGAGTTCTATCTGGAGTGTGACAATGTGGGAAGATCCCTGACATTTTCTCTGAAAGAAGACCACTATCAGGAACTGTTGGAAGCGTTGTGCACGGATGTTCATGACAGATGTCAGGATCGCAGTATTACCGAGGATGAGATCATCACTTTGCTGGAGGCCTGTGAGTGGTATCCGCAGGTGCTTGCGGATGATAATGGCAATGATATCCCGGATCTGCTGGAATCTATTGCCGACTGGCTGGAAAAAACGGCCAACGACACAGAAAAGCCGGAACCGGAGAACATGTGTTACGTGGCGGTGATGGCAAAATTCAGTTATCTGTACCAGAAATATGATGTGCAATATGCCACACAATGTCTGCAGCATGCGTCGTCGGTGTACACCAAGCTGATGTCGACATCCGGCAGAGATGCGGAGAAATTCATGGCGCTGACGGAGCTTTACCGGGCGGCGGGACTATACACTTACCGCAATCAGATCCTGGAGTATAAGGACTTTTTCGAGGACAATACCAGTTATCTGGAAGAAACGGCCTATCTGTATGGCTCCATGACGTATCTGGCCACCAGACAGCCGGTGGATGTGGACCTGTGCACTGTATTCATGGAAAGCATCCGGAATCGGGGCGAGGAGCTGGCCAAACGTTCCCATAACATGATCGATGCCGTAATGAATGTCAACAATGGAACCGAGGATCTTCTGAAGCGGGCAGAAGAATTGTCCTGTGCTAATTATGTGTTATACAGTTATCAGTACACGGAGATTTTAGAGGATTTTCTGCATTACCTGATGGGACGGAACCGGGATTCGGTGAGTTATTATCCCGAAGAGGGAGACGCTGCGGATTATCTGTTACTGATAGCCCAGCAGGTCTCCCTCGCGGATAGACATTAGAAAGATCAGATCAGTTCTTTGTTTTTGAAATAGGTCTCGGAGATTATATTCTGTACATAGGTGCCCATGCTCTTGCGAGTCTCCTTGTCCAGTTCCTTCGGATAAATAGGCTTACCGTATTCAATGACTACGGTGGCCTTTTTTATTTTCGGAAAATGATCTTCAAATACCGCAGCGGAATTCACAATAGTCATGGGGATAATGGGAACATTTGCTTTCTCTGCGATCTTGAAGCTGCCCTCGTGGAAGGGAAGGAAGGTATCCTGGGTCTTGTTGCGGGTGCCCTCCGGGAAGATGCAGATGGAAATCCCGTTTTTGGCTTTCTCAATGGCCTGCAGAATGGTTTTCAGTCCTGCCTTGATGTCCTGGCGATCCAGAAAGAGACAGTGAAGATCTTTCATCCAGATGTTAAGCAGGGGCCATTTTAACATTTCTTTTTTCGCAATATAACCGGTAGGTCTGGGAACACGGACATAGGTCAGCACCACATCGAAAAAGCTGCGATGATTGCCGACGTACAGCACAGCAGTGTCGGTGGGAATGTTCTCTTCCCCGATGGCAATGACTTTCGTGCCGGAAAGACGGATGACCCAGCGGAAGGCCCAGTTTACAATGGCCAGGGAACTGCGGTCCTTAAGACCGGGGTTAAATTTGCCGATGATCCATTCCACCAGCATTAACGGCGTGGACAGGATCAGGAATAATACTACAAATAATACGACGAATATAAAACGGATCATAATAATACCAATGCCTTTCAGTAACCTGCAAACTTTCAGGTGCCTTGGCACCTTGTGCAGGTACAAATTTGCGTGTGAAAAATTAATTTTTCACACGAAACTCCTTCGGATTTTTTATTTAGCAATGAAAAGTACGCCTAACGTGCCGGGACCACAATGGCTGGAGACTACACCGCCTGCTCTGGTTTCCAGAATCTCGTCAAAGATTCCCAGACTTTCCAGATAGGAACGAACCGCTTCCACAATCTCCCGGTCGCAGCCGGAGTGGGTGATGAAGACTCTGTCGGGAACGGCATTCTTCAGATCCTCTTCCATGTCTCTGGTGTAGGAGAGGATGACAGAACTTAATTTTCCACGGTATTTTTTGGAGGCATCCATGGCACCATCCACCACGACGATCCGGGGATGAAGCTTTAACATACCACCGGCCAGAGCTGCTACCGCGCTGCATCTGCCACCGCGGTGAAGGTAGGTCAGGGTATCTACGACGAAGCTGGCCCGGACTTTGGGACGGATGGCTTCGATGGCAGTAGTGATCTCTGCGGCTGGTTTCCCTTCAGAAGCCAGAATGGCAGCCTGTATTACCTGCAGACCGATGCCGGTGGACAGGTTTGCGGAGTTGATGACGGTGACTTTGTCGGAAGCTTCCAGTTCTTCTGCAGCAAGCCGCATAACGTTGCCGGAGGTGGACATGCTGTCGGAGATGGAGAAACAGATGATCTCCCGGCCTTCTTCCACAAAAGGCTGCATGACTTCCATGGCCTCGGTCAGAGAAGGAGCAGAGGTCTTGGGCGTGGTCTTGTTTTCATCGGACCACCGGAAAATTTCTTCCGGCGTAATATCCACGCCATCGCGGTATTCATCCTCGCCCAGCAGAATGTGCAGAGGCAGGATGGTAATGTCATACTTTTCCACTAATTCCTTTGACAGATCACAGGTACTGTCAGAGATGATCTTAACTGTCTGTGTCATAGAATCTACCTTCCTTTTTATTAGTAATTATTCCCTTTTGGCGATCTGCCTTGCGACATAGACACCGCTGGCGGATGCATGGGACAGGGAATGGGTCACGCCGCTGCCGTCACCGATGATGTACAGGCCCTTGTGACAGCTTTCCAGATGTTCGTCCAGTTCCACTTCCATATTATAGAATTTGACTTCCACACCGTAGAGCAGGGTATCGTCATTGGCGGTACCGGGTGCGATCTTGTCCAGTGCGTAGATCATTTCGATGATACCGTCTAAGATACGCTTGGGCAGTACCAGGCTTAAATCACCGGGAGTTGCGGACAGGGTAGGCTCTACCATGCCCTCGGCAATACGCTTCGCATTACTGCGGCGTCCTCTCACCAGATCGCCGAAACGCTGTACGATAACACCGCCGCCCAGCATGTTGGAGAGACGGGCGATACTTTCACCGTAGCCGTTGCTGTCCTTGAAGGGCTCGGAGAAATGCTTCGCTACCAGCAGGGCAAAGTTGGTGTTCTCTGTCTGCTTGTCGGCTCCTTCGTAGCTGTGGCCGTTTACGGTGACGATGCCGTTGGTGTTCTCATTTACGACGATACCGTGGGGATTCATACAGAAGGTACGCACGGAATCCTCGAATTTTTCAGTGCGGTATACGATCTTGCTCTCATAGAGTTCATCGGTCAGATGAGAGAAGATGACTGCGGGCAGTTCCACCCGGACGCCGATATCCACGCGGTTGGACTTGGTGTTGATGTCCAGATCTTTACAGATCTGCTCCATCCATTTGCTGCCGCTGCGGCCTACGGAAATAATGCACTTGTCGCAGTCGTAAGAAGCGTTTTCGCAGCAGATACGGTAACCGTCACCAACGGTCTCCACCGTTTTCACCGGGGTATCGAAATAGAAAGTCACTTTATCCTTCAGTTCTGCGTACAGATTTTCCAGCACGATGAAGTTGATATCTGTACCCAGGTGACGTACGGAAGCGTCTAACAGGTTCAGCTTGTTCTGCATGCAGATCTTTTTGAAAGAGGTACCAGCAGTGGAATACAGCTTCGTGCCTTCACCGCCGAACTTCATGTTGATGTCATCCACATATTTCATCAGGTCGATGGCCTGACTCCTGCCGATATACTCGTAGAGAGTGCCACCGAAAGCGTTGGTGATATTGTATTTTCCATCGGAAAAAGCACCGGCACCACCGAAACCGCTCATGATGGAACAGCTCTTACAGTTGATGCAACTCTTGATCTTGTCACCGTCGATAGGACAGTGGCGCTTCTCCAGAGGGTGACCGGATTCGAAAACGGCAATTTTCAGGTCGGGATTCTGTTGCACCAGTTCATAAGCGGAGAAGATACCGCCGGGGCCGGCACCGATAATGATTACGTCATATTTCATAGGGATAAGTTTCCTTTCTCTTTGCTCTCTTGTAAGGATTTGCGGGATGTATCATCACTTTGAAAAACCAAAAACATTCAAAATATAGTATACCATATTTTTAGTAAAAAAGGGGAATGGAAATATAGCAAAATATGTGATAAAATCATAAGTTATAGCGGTTCTTCTGCAGATGCGGATGAACGGTGCGGGAAGATAACGGGATTAGGAAGAGAATTACAGGAAATGAAATTATGGAAGCAACACAGAAGAAAAACAAATATGAAATAGATATGTGCAATGGCACGATTATGGACAAGCTGATCTCCTTTGCACTGCCCCTGATGGTGTCCAGCATTTTGCAGCTGCTGTTCAATGCAGTGGATATCATTGTGGTGGGACGGTTCACCGGAAGTCAGGCGCTGGCGGCTGTAGGTTCCACCACGGCATTGATCAATATGTTCGTCAATCTGTTTATCGGCGTTTCTCTGGGAGCCAATGTATTGTCCGCCAGATTCTATGCTGCCGGGAAAGAGCGGGAGATGAGCGAGACGGTACATACGGCGATGACTTTTGCACTGATCAGCGGTATCGTCATGGTATTTGTGGGACTGTTCTGTGCCCGTGGGGCACTGGAGCTGATGGATACTCCGACAGACGTGATCGACCAGGCAGCTCTATATATGAAAATCTATTTTTGCGGAATGCCCTTTTTTATGCTGTACAATTACGGAGCAGCTATTCTGCGGGCAGTGGGCGATACGAAGAGACCTCTTCTGTTCCTGATCATTTCGGGAGCTGTTAACGCTGCACTAAATCTGTTCATGGTCATTGTCTTTTCCATGGGAGTGGCAGGTGTGGCCATCGCTACGGTGTTCTCGCAGATCATCTCCTGTGTGCTGGTGCTGGGATGTCTGTTTGGCACGGACAGCTGTTACCGCCTGCAGATCACAAAGCTGGGAATAAAATGGGAGTATCTGGTGCAGATCTTCCAGGTGGGAGTGCCTGCCGGAATTCAGAGCGTGGTGATCAATTTTTCTAACGTATTGCTGCAGTCTTCGGTGAATTCCTTCGGATCCATTGCCATGGCGGGATACACGGCGGCGAACAACATCTTCGGATTCCTGTTCGTATCGATCAATTCCATCACGCAGGCGTGCATGAGCTTCACCAGCCAGAACTACGGCGCAGGTGACCTCAGACGCTGCAAAAAGATTTTCCGTTACTGCATGCTGTTCGGCGTGGTGTTTACCGAGATTCTCAGTGCGGTATTCATGATCTGGGACGACTTTTTTGTCAGCATTTACACCACGAGCAGCGCCGTCGCGGCGTTTGCCATCAGCCGCATGCGGCACGTCTGCTCGCTCGAGGGTCTCACCGCCACCTACGAGGTCGAAAGCGCGGCGCTCCGCGGCATGGGCAA
>OGRF01002658.1_pt1 | contig 9758 bp, 9 predicted proteins | sample 1553381 | NCBI WGS metagenome assembly OGRF01 (sample SAMEA2580060, study PRJEB22360) | human gut metagenome | biome: human gut; feature: human-associated habitat; material: faeces | place: Denmark | collected 2008/2010
CGCCGTTTTTATCGTAAAGTTCTTTGTAGGCATCCGTTACCTTATCCATATCGAGCGTGCCGCCGTATATGGAGGTGAACTGTTCCGGTGCAGATTTATAGACCTGATAATACTGGTCGTAGGTATCCCAGTCTATTTTGCCCGGTTCCGTGCAGTTTATAAAAAACTGGCTGCCGTTTGTGTTGGCAACGCTGTTTTCGCAAGAGACCGCGCCGGTGATGTTGACGAGGTTTTCGTGAAATTCGTCGCCATAATTCTCGCCCCAAATGCTCTCGCCGCCGGTTCCGTTGCCAAGCGGGTCACCGCCCTGAATCATGAAATCATCGATGACGCGGTGGAAAGTGACGCCGTCATAGTATCCGGAAAGCGCCAGAGATTTAAAGCTGTACACGGCTTTCGGCGCGGCATCCGGGAAAAAGCGCATGCGAATGGTGCCGTAGTTCGTTGTCAGCACACAAATCTCCTCGCCTTTTTCCGGCATATCGAGCTGATAGCCGAGCTTTTCTTTGTCGGCCTTTGCCAAGGGCTTTAAAGTATCTGCCGCAACAACTTTATCCGTAGTGCCGATGACCTTTTCTGCGGCAGAAGAGGTGCTGCCGGAGCAAGCTGTGAGCAGCATGATTACGGTCAACGCCGCACACAGCAGTTTCATTTTCTTCATTTTTTCTGTTTCCTTTCTTTTGCAAAGACATACTTTGCATCTGTATATCTATTTTAATATACACGGTAAAAACATGCAAGCCCTTTTGTTTATCTTCATGAAAAGTTCAGAAACGCATAAATGAAAGTTTAGGTTCATATACTTCGGCGTAGTTAAGGCGCAGCCGAAAGCGTTTTTTGCGCGGCACGGCCTTAAAAAGGAGTGAAGTACATGAAATTTTACCCGGAAGGTCATTTGATCGACAAAGCGGAAAACAAAGCCAGTATGCAGACGCCTGCCGCCCTCTCCGACGCAATGCGCGACGGAAAAATCTTAGAGGCGCGCAGTATCATCTGCGACAACGAGCACAACCTCATTGTAGATCTCAAATGTATGCGGGGCATTATCCCGCGCGAAGAGGGCGCGCTCGGCATACGCGAGGGCACCGTGCGGGACATCGCCATCATTTCACGTGTGAATAAGCCTGTGTGCTTTATCATCACGGATTTTATTCGTGATGCGTTCGGCAGGATCACAGCGGTGTTGTCGCGCCGAAAAGCACAGGAGCGCTGCATGGCAGAGTACATAGCAGGGCTTACCTGCGGTGATGTGATCCCGGTGCGCATCACGCATTTGGAGCCGTTCGGTGCGTTTGCGGATATCGGCTGCGGTATTGTTTCCCTCCTGCCCATCGATGCCATTTCTGTTTCGCGCATCGACCACCCGCAGGAGCTCGCGCAGGACCTCATCACCACGGTCGGCGTGGTCGAGCACGGCCTGTTCCTGAACATGGTGGACCAGGTCATCGTCGGCGATCCGAACGGCCCGCGCGTGATGGACAACCCCAACAAGTGAGATCCTGACAGGCAGGCGTGTCGGCTGGGGTGGAATATACCGGCCGACACCGCCGCGCAGATAGCAAAAATCCCGCGACTCCGAAAGGAATCGCGGGATTTTGTTTGAGCGGACGCTTCACACGCGCCTGAAGACTACTTGCGCTGGTGGCGAGTCTTACGAAGCAGTTTACGATGCTTCTTCTTGCTCATGCGCTTGCGGCGCTTCTTGATGACCGAGCCCATCTCAGCCTCCGTTCCTTAAACTCAAAGGGTAAAAGTTTGCAACTTGCCCAATACTACACTGCTTCGGGGACGAATACGCGCGCAGACATTCATATGGTGGAAAATCACGTTTCGTTTTCCGCGTGATATTCCATCAGCCGGCCGCGATTCGCCATCGAGACGATTCCGTCGACGTTACAGGGGGAACTGCTGGTAGAAACGCTGGATGTCGTTCTTCGCGCCGGTGGCATAGAAAACCACCGTATCGTTGCGCCACACGGCAACGGCCTTGGTATCGTCGTCCGGATCGGCTTTGGCGCTGTAGGCGCCGGTCGTCTTGCCGGAAACCTTCACGTTGCCGCTTCCCAGCTCCTTGCCGGTCATGGCTTCAACCAGCGTGTCGTACTGGGATTTCGCCTTGTCGCCGTCGTTCCACTGGCCCACTTCCAGCGTAACGTCCTGTCCTTTCTTGCCGGTGGAATACGTCAACGCGTATTCCTCGACGGGAGAGGTGCTGGACCACGTCGTGCTGGCGTCAGCCTTGGTACGCGCGTAATTCAATACGGAATCCGGCATGGCCTTGAGCAGCTCGCTGGCCCCGTCGGGCAATGCCACGGCATCGATCGACGGTTTGGTGGGCTCCGTCTTGTCGCCGTCCGTACCGTTCGAAGTGGAAGCCTGCTGGCTCGTCTGACCGGCCTGACCGGCCTGTCCGTTCTTGTTCAAGGCCCAACCAGGCCACACAAATGCGGAAATCAGAGCAAGCACAACCACAAGCGCGGCTGCTACGACGGCGGCAATCAATTTGCCATGCGAAGAGGAATTCTGCGTATCAGACATGCTTGTCATTCTTTCACAGCCATAAGACGCGCAACCATCCCCTCGAAGTCATGGAATCCAGTTCCCGAAACGGTTTTCAGCGCAATGTCTGTGCAACGAGTACGCCACCCGCGAACGTCTTGTCCCAAAACCTCCGTATTGTCGGCGATATGGCAAAGACGTCCTCGCAATTCCTCTGTTCCGAATGCGGCTGGAGCGGCCCGAAGTGGCTCGGCCGCTGCCCCGAATGCGGTCAATGGGGCACCATTGAGGAATTCCATGAAGCCCGTCCCGCGGCAGGCTCGCGTACCGCGGCTCCGGGACGGACCTCGCGCACGCAATCGCATCCGGTCGCATCGTCCGCGGCGAGGCCGATCACCGACATAGACACGGAGAACATCTCCAGAATCGCCACAGGATTTTCGGAATTCGACCGCGTGCTCGGCGGTGGCATCGTGCCGGGATCGGTCACGCTGATCGCAGGAGAGCCGGGCATCGGCAAATCGACATTGCTGCTGGAAACCGCCGGCAATGTGGCGAGGCTGACGGCGTTCGCCACCGAGCGCAATACCGTACTGTATATTTCCGGCGAGGAATCGCAGGCGCAGGTCCGCATGCGCGCGTCGCGCATCGGCGCCATGGAGCCGAATCTACTGCTCGCCTCCACCACGGATCTGTCCACGGTGTTGGGGCTTATCGAACAGTTCAAGCCGGCGTTGGCCATCGTCGATTCGGCGCAGACCATCGTCTCGCAGGACGTCGATGGCATCTCCGGCGGATCCACGCAGGTGCGCGAAGTGGCGAGCGCGCTGATTGACACCGCCAAAACCCTTGATATTCCAGTGCTTTTGGTGGGTCATGTCACCAAGGATGGTTCGATCGCAGGTCCGCGTACGTTGGAGCATCTGGTGGATGTGGTCTGTCAGTTCGAAGGCGATGCCGAAACCGCGTTGCGTATGCTGCGTGCAGTGAAGAACCGTTTCGGACCGACCGATGAGGTCGGCTGTTTCGATATGAGCGGCGAGGGCATTGAGGAGGTGACCGATCCGTCCGGTCTGTTCCTATCAACCGGCAATGGTTCTGCGGCGACGCAGGTGGATGGCACGTGCGTGACGTTCACGTTGGATGGGCATCGCAGTCTGCCGATTGAAGTGCAGGCGCTGGTCACCAGGTCGGTGCTGCCGACGCCACGTCGTGCGGCGAACGGTGTGGACTCCAACCGTATCGCCATGCTGGTGGCGGTGTTATATCGTCACGGTGGCATCAATCTGCTGGCCAACGACCTGTACATTTCCACAATCGCCGGCGGTCAGGCGCGTGAGCCGGGTTGCGATCTGGCGATTGTGGCCGCGTTGGCGAGCGCTGCGAAATCGAAACCGATTCCCCGCACGACGTGCGCGATCGGCGAGATTTCGTTGACCGGGCAGGTGCGCCCGGTGCCGAGACTGGAATATCGGCTTCGTGAGGCGGCACGTCTTGGTTTCACCACCGCCGTTGTGCCGACGCTGCGCAAGAACGTCGCCGTGCCGGGAATGGGCGTGGTGCAGGCGGATACGTTGCAGGACGCGTTGGCCGCGATTCTGCGATAGGTCGCCGATGCCCAAACGGCATCGCCATCCGCTTTTTGCAACCCGGGAAAGCCCGTTTGGGTAACAAAACACGGATGGCGTCAATGATTCGCGTCAATCGAACCAATCAAATCAATCGAACCGATCCGTCTCAAGCGGTGAGGCGCTTCGTCTCCTCGACGTTGCGTTTCAGCTCGACCACCAGATCGTCGGCCGAATCGAATTTGATCTGCGGGCGCAGGAATCCAGCGAATTCCACGCGCGCCTGATGGCCGTACAGGTCCAACCAGTCATCGGTGATGGCGTAGGCTTCCACCACGCGTTCGGCGTCACCGTCCTCGTTGAACGTCGGCTTGGTGCCGATGGAGATGGCCGCCGGCCAGCGGTGTGGCGACTGCATGGCCACGCGCGCGTTGACGGACGAAGCATCATACTGCTGCGATACGCCGTCGGCCGGCTTCTCCCCGGCTTCTTCGCCACCGTCAGCGGACTTCTCCCCCAAATCGACCAGCCAGCCGGCGTACACGCCGTCCACCGGCAGGTATCCGGCGACGTTCTCGCTCAGATTGGCGGTCGGGAATCCGATGGTGCGGCCGCGTTCCTCGCCATGCACCACGGTGCCTTCCACGGCATGCGCGTGGCCGAGTATCGCGTCTGCGTCCTTGATACGGCCTTGGCTCAGCAGATAGCGCACATTGGTGGAGCTCCACGTGCGCACCTCCTTGGCCTGATGCTTCTTGCTCCATGCGCGTCGTTCGGCCTTGGAAGCCCCCTCCAGAGGGTCGGAAGGCTCGCCGGGTTCGGACGGCATCACCGGCTTCGCATTGACCGGCACTCGGGTCAGCCCCGGACCGAAATCGTCCACGACCTCCAGCTGGAACACGCCGGTGGCGAGCGCCAGATTCTCAATGGCCTTCACGTTTCCGGCGCGGTTCGCGCCCATGGCGGCGTCGGAGCCGAGCACCAGCGTGCGCATGCCGAGTTTGCCGACCATCTGGCCAAGGAAGAAGCGATATGATTTCGCGGCGAATGCCATGGTGTAGCGCACGATGAGCGTGTAGTCCACGCCGATGGCGTCGATGGCGCGCAGCCGTTCGTTCACACTGGTCAGCGCCTGCGTGTCAGGCGTGCCTGCGGGCGGTTCCTGACCGTCATGTTTGGCGGCGTAAGCGTGCACCAGCGCGGGACGCGGGTCGAACAGCACCACCACGGAGAACGCCTGCTCCTGTTCGGCGAGTTCGGCCACACGGCGGATGACCGCCTGATGTCCCTGATGCATGCCGTCGAATGAGCCGATGGTCACCACGGACTTCTTGTCGTTGCTCAGGGTCGGCCAATCCACCATGCCGCTGGCATCGGGGGTAAGCGTGATCGTCTTCATGTGTCCTTCTTTGCGTATTGTCCGTGTGTTTGTCGTGTTCGTATTGCGTGCCGGCCGGTCTTGATTGTTTCAGTTGAAGACCGCGACCGGCTTGGTCTCGCCACGTTTGGCGCGTTCCACGATCGCCACCAGATCGTTGGTTTCGGGAACGTACGCGGCCATGGTCGTATGGATGTCGTGGGCGATTCTACGGCCGAACCGCAGGTCCGTCGCCTCCTGTTCGGTGACGGGAAGCATGTCCATGGAAGCGGCCGCGCTGGCGACCAGGTCGAGTGCGTGGTCAACGGCATGCTCGGCATCGTCAAGCACCGCACGGTTGCGTGTCACTTCGATGCCTTCGCGGTTGGTGAAGGTTTTGGCTTCCGTATGGGCGGTCATGACGTTCGGCATGTCCACCGAGAAACGCCCGACGCGGATGCGGCGCAGCATGGTCAGATGGCCGCCGAGGCCGAGTTCGGCGCCCAGATCGCGGCCGAGTGCGCGGATGTAGGTGCCGGCCGAGCAGGTCACGGCCACGTCGAGTTCCATGACTGGCTGCATGTTCGGTTCGTTTTGCCCGTCGGTTTCGGCATGCCAGGATTCCTCCGGGGCGATTTCGATGGCATCGGCAAGCGGTGATCCCGCGCATGTGGTCGAAGCATAGCCGTATCGCACTGCCGAAACGCTGAATTCCGAGATGGTCACCGGACGGGCCTTGAGGTCCACATCCTTGCCTTCTCGGGCCAGATCATAGGCGCGCTGGCCGTTGATTTTGATGGCTGAATAGGAGTTCGGCACCTGCTCGATGCGCCCGGTGAAATGATGGGCGATGGCGTCTTCAACGGTCTGTCGTGAGGGGAATTCGGCGATAGTTCCCTCCCCTGGCAGCAGTTCGCCGTCGGCGTCGTCCGTGGTGGTGCGCTGGCCGAGTCTGATGGTGGCCAGGTAGGTTTTGTCGTGGTCGACGATGTAGTTGAGCAGACGTGTGGCGTTGCCGAAGCCGACCACCAGCACGCCTGTGGCCATCGGGTCGAGCGTGCCGGCATGGCCGACGCGTTTCATGTGCAGGGCGCCACGCACCGCCGCGACCACATCGTGGCTGGTGACGCCCTGCGGCTTGTCGATGACCAGCAGACCGGAGTTGTCAGGCTTCGTCGTCATCGTCCCAATCCTCGACCTCGACATCGTCATCATCGTCGAAGTCGTCATCATCGGGCTCGTCGTGCTTGTACGGATCGGCGTCGCCGGCGTATTGCGCGTTGGCGCGGGACTTGGCGAGTTCTTCGTCGCGCTTGTGTGCGAGCGCGAGGATGTCCTCGATCTCATGGGCCTCGCCCGGCACTTCGTCGAAGATGAATTCCAGTTGCGGGGTGAGTCGCAGTCCGGCCTTGGTGCCTACCAGGGAACGCAGGCGTCCTTTGGCCTGGTTCAGGGCCTGCTGCGCGCGGCGGCGTTCGCCCTGCTCGTGTCCTTCATGGCCGAGCTGGGTCCAGTAGACTTTCGCGATCTGCAGATCGTTGGTGACGCGCACTTCGGTGATGGTCACGTTGGCCAGTCGCTTGTCGTGCAGCTGCGCCTCCATGGACGATGCGATCACACGCTGAATCAACGCCGCGATGCGCGCGGCGCGGGGATTGGTTCCTGCCATTGCTGTCCTTTTGGTGAAAAGTTCTTATTGTATCACGGAACGCCCGCAGTCGTGAACCGGCTGTGGGCGTTCCTTACCTGGTTATCGATACGAAGCTCGAAGCACTCGGCTACTTACGCTCGATTTCCTGCATTTCGAAGGTCTCGATGATATCGCCAATCTCGATGTCGTTGAAGGTGCCGAGGTTGATGCCAGCCTCGTAGCCTTCCTTGACGGAGTTGACGTCGTCCTTGAAACGACGCAGCGAGGAGATCTCGAGGTCGTTGACGGTGGCGATGCCGTTGCGCAGGATACGGCACTTCGTACCACGCTTGACCTCGCCGTCCTGAACCATGACGCCGGCGATGTTGCCGAACTTGGAGGAGCGGAAGATCTCGCGGATCTCGGAGTGGGAGGTGACGACCTCTTCGTATTCCGGCTTGAGCATGCCCTTGAGGGATGCTTCGATGTCCTCGATGGCCTTGTAGATGATCGAGTAGTACTTGATCTCCACACCTTCGCGTTCGGCCAGATCCGCCACCTGGCGGTTCGGACGGACGTTGAAGCCGATGATGACGGCCTTGTCGACGGTGGCCAGGTTGACGTCGTTCTGGGTGATGGCGCCGACGCCGCGGTGGATCACCTGGATGCCGACCTCGTCGGACACCTCGATCTTCATCAAGGAATCTTCCAGAGCCTCGACGGAACCGGAGGAATCGCCCTTGATGACGATGTTGAGCATATCCACCTCGGACTTGGCGAACTGCTCCTTGAGGCTTTCGAGGGAAACGACCTTGCGGCGCTTGGCCAGCTGGGCCGCACGCTCGGTGGCCTGACGCTTCTCGGCGATCTGACGTGCGGTACGGTCGTCGGAGGCCACCAGGAACAGGTCGCCTGCGGTCGGCACGGAGGTCAGACCCAGCACCTGCACCGGGGTGGACGGACCGGCTTCCTGCATGTGGTTGCCGTTCTCGTCGAGCATGGCGCGGACACGACCGTAGGAGGTGCCGGCAACGATGGCATCGCCGATGTGGAGGGTACCGGACTGCACCAGCACGGTAGCCACGGCGCCACGACCCTTGTCAAGTCGGGCTTCGACGGTGGCGCCACGGGCGTCCATATCCGGGTTGGCGCGCAGGTCGAGCTCGGCGTCGGCGGTGAGCAGCACCGCTTCGAGCAGCTTGTCGACGTTGGTGCCCTGCTTCGCGGAGATGTCGACGAACATGGTGTTGCCGCCGTATTCTTCCGGAACCAGACCGTATTCGGTGAGCTGGCCGCGGACCTTGTCCGGGTTGGCGCCCGGCTTATCGATCTTGTTGACGGCCACCACGATCGGCACATGCGCGGCCTGGGCGTGGTTGATGGCTTCCACGGTCTGCGGCATGACGCCGTCGTCGGCGGCGACCACGAGGATCGCGACGTCGGTGAGTTCGGCGCCACGGGCACGCATTGCGGTGAAGGCTTCGTGGCCCGGGGTATCAAGGAACGTGATCTTGCGCGGCTCGCCCTCAAGGTTGACGGTCACCTGGTATGCGCCGATGCGCTGGGTGATGCCGCCGGCTTCGCCTTCGATGACGTTGGTGCGGCGGATGGTGTCGAGCAGTCGGGTCTTACCGTGGTCGACATGGCCCATGACGGTGACGACCGGCGGACGCGGCTTCAAATCCTCGTCCTCCTGCAGTTCCTCTTCGTCCAGGTTGATGTCGAACTGCTGCAGCAGCTCCTTGTCTTCCTCTTCGGCGGACACGATCTTGATGTTCCAGCCGATTTCCTCGCCGAGGATCTGGAACGTGGCCTCATCCAGGGACTGGGTGGCCGTGGCCATTTCACCAAGGTGGAACAGCACGGTGACCAGCGCCGCCGGATTGACGTTGATCTTCTCGGCCAGATCGGCGAGGGACGCGCCCTGACGCAGACGGACTTCCTGTCCGTTGCCGGTCGGAATGCGCACGCCGCCGATGACCGGAGCCGGGATGCAGAACCGCTCCAGCAGCCGCACCCTGCCCCGCAGGAAACGGCCCAGTGCCAGTACCACCACCGCGGCGGCGAGGGTCTGGTACATATCCAATGTAATTTGCAGCATAATGGTTTGATACTTTTCCTTTTCCTCTGATTGCAGCGCCCGGAAGCCGTCAACGCCCCTTTTGCGCATTGCCTATGATACGCGTCCGTCGCATAAAACGCAATCAGGATTCAGCCGCCGAAGAGGCCAAAAAAGCTGGTGTGGGTAAAGCCCAGCACCAGAAACAGGACGATGAGGGCAAACAGCACCCCGATGATGATGTCCATCTGGTGGACCGTCAGCGGGAATTTATCGTAGAGCTTCTCTTTCGGGTTGACGAAATCGGGGTCATTGTTGTTGAGGAGCGTTTTGCGGCCCTTCGGAGCCTCTGCACGGGCTGCTTCGAGCTTGGCCTGCTCCTGTTCCAGCTGAGCTTCACGAGCTGCCAGAGCGGCTTCCCGCCGGGCCAGCTCCGCCTCGCGGGCGGTTTGTTCTTTTTCGGTCATAGTGTTTCTCCTACCTTTAGATGAAGTTTTCCTTTTCGGGAAGGCTCTCCCTTTGGGAGAGCTGGCGCGTGAGCGCCTGAGAGGGCAAGCTCAGTGCGACAGAGCCTCCCTACAGCGATACACTGGCTCCTTGTCAAAACCATGTTATCGCCATGCTTATGTTTCTCTGGCAGCATCC